>Ga0066836_10001591_pt1 | contig 11934 bp, 22 predicted proteins | sample ETNtaG_18_FD_71568 | JGI IMG/M metagenome (GOLD analysis project Ga0066836, IMG submission 71568) | Marine microbial and viral communities from oxygen minimum zone, Eastern Pacific Ocean - ETNP201302SV91 | ecosystem: Environmental > Aquatic > Marine > Oceanic | place: Pacific Ocean: Eastern...
CATATAGACCACACGCTTCTAATCCTGTACATCATTTCTATTCTAATGCTGGTGGTACATACTCATTAGAATCTTATGTAAATGGAAATGGATCTTATTCAGATTTATCTGACTATAGATTAAAAGAAAATATAGTTTCAATATCTAATGGTATATCTATAGTTAAACAATTAAATCCTGTTAAGTTTGATTGGAAAGCTAGTGCTAAACCTAAAGATGATCCAGGTTTTATAGCACATGAAGTCCAAGCTTTAATACCAACAGCAGTAGATGGTACTAAAGATCAAGTAAAAGAAGATGGATCACCGTTTTATCAAGCCATTGCACAAGCAAAAATTATTCCTTATCTAACTGCAGCTCTCAAAGAAGCAATTGCTAAGATTGAAACTCTTGAAACAAAAGTTGCTGCCCTTGAGGGTTCCTAAAAATACTTGACACGTAAGTATAAATCCTTTATAATAATCACATCTTCAATATCCTTGCACTTTTGGGATTGAAGGTACTTCTCTGTGGTGGGAGAAGTGTGTTGATGGTATAACGGGGAGGAGAAATCCTCTCTTTTTTACTTATATAAATTATTTTATAACTGCCTGTAATGATATGAATTTTGCGGTTTTTGCTAAAGATGGTTGCCCACATTGTGATAAAATAGAACAGGTATTAGAGTTGACAGGAAGTAAGTTTGTAGTTTATACTCTAGGACAACATTTTGATAAGGATGCCTTTCATGGTGAGTTTGGTGAAGGGTCAACTTTTCCCCAGGTCATATGTAATGGCAATAAATTAGGAGGAACAGTTGAAACCATTAAATTCCTCAAAGAGAAAAAAATCCTCTGATTTAAACCTAAATAAAACCGACGATCATTTTAATCGTGGTATAGAATTCGTACTTAGTGGAGGTAAGAAGAAACAGCCCAAGAGATTTCATATTCAGATTTTTGGAGGAAGAAAGATGGAAGTGGCGGAAATAGCTTTTGCTTCATTTGTTGGTGTAGTGTTTCTTTTAATTGGATTCATGGGGGGTTGGATTTTACGAGAATATATGCTAAACTATCGGGATACTCCAAAACTACATCCAGAATTCTATGATCAACATGGAAATATCGTTGCGGATGAAGTAATTGCTGTTAGTTTTCAAGAAGGACTTTTTGAAGACACTGAAGACGAGGATGAATAGAATCCTCTAAATATTGTACATTAATTATTGAATATTATGGCTACAACAAAAGAACTTTATATTGATGGCCCAAAGAAAACGCGGAAATCTGCTTCAAATCCTATTCCAGATTTACCAGTAAATGCATTTGCTTTTGAGGTACTTGAACTTGTATCGAAACAAAGATCAAAGGCAAAAAAGGTAGAAGCACTTAAAAAATTTGAACACAATTCTTTAAAGGCAATTTTTATTTGGAATTTTGATGAGACTGTAATATCAATCCTTCCTACAGGGGATGTTCCTTATGCGGGTGTTGATGAGCAGAATTCATTTAGTGGTACTGTAAGTGGAAAGGTCGATGATGCCGTAAATAAGATGGAAGAACTTGGAACGCATTCTTTGGGTGCTAATGATCAGGGACATTCTTCTATTCGTAAAGAATATGATAAGTTTTATAATTTTCTTAAGGGTGGTAATGATGGATTGAGTGTTCTTCGTAGGGAGACAATGTTTATTAACATTCTTCAAGGTCTTCATCCTCTTGAAGCAGAGATTCTTATTCTTGTAAAAGATAAGAAATTGGAAACTAAGTATAAATCTATTACCAAAGAGATTGTCAGTGAGGCATATCCTGATATTAATTGGGGTAATCGCTCATGAGTACTGAAGTTCAGGAAGAGAAAAAAGAAGAGGTAGTTGAAGAGAAGAAGGAGAATAATTTTGATCCTTCTGTATATTCTTGTGAAATACTTCTAGAGAAAACTACAGAGCAGAAATCAAGGGATAAAAAATTTCCTACGGATGCTTTTAATGTTTCTTATATTGCTGATGGTGAGGAACGTTTAGATGTAACTCGTTCCAGTAAAATGTCAAATATTTTTGACATGTATTATGATAGATATGGCAATGTTAAAGATATTGCTTATGGACATGGATCAATTAATCCTATCCAATGGGGATATAAATCACCAGAAAAAAAGAAAAAAAGAAAATGAATTTTAATAGGAGAAAACAATGACTCAACATGAACAAATCGTAGAAGCTTTTGAAACCTACGTTGCAGAATCAGAATCCTTTGAGCAGAAGGGTGTTAAGGCAGCAGCTACTAGAGCACGTAAAGCACTTGGTGAATTGAGTAAACTTGCTAAGTCAAGACGTGCTGAAATTCAGGAGAAGAAGAATAATCAATGAATACTGAAGGTGAAACTGTTGGAGTAGGAACTACTTCCAACGAAAATATGAGGGTTGATCTTGATCCTGTTACCCTTAAAAAGGTGATGAAGGATTATAAGAGGATTAAGAAGTATATGAGATCACCTATCTACGAGATTAAAAAGATGGATGGAAACGAAAAAGTCATCACAAAGTTGATGAATGAGTTGGACAAGATTTAGGACGTACCAAAATCAACTTTTAATCTCATATATTGCCGGAAAAAAACTCCGGTATTTTTTTGATATGTAAGGTTTTGTAACAAATAATACATAACTACTTGTCTAAATATAGTAACTGTGTTATTATTAACACAATCGTTCACCTCATTAGAGGCGCAAGTAAGTCGCGGAACGCATTTCGTTCATCCCTTTACAGGGACGGAAACGACTAAAGGAACGGACCTAAAAATCCAATTACTTTAGGAGTAAAACAATGGCACTTAAGTACCGTGGTGTTGACTACAACACTAACCATAAGGATGGTTCAGTAACCACTAAAACTCTCACATATCGTGGGAATGTGTATTCTAACCTTAATCCTATAACTGGGTCTTGCCGTAAGGAAAAGATTCAGGAAACATACAGAGGTGTAAAGCATCAAGAGGTTAAAACCTTCTGTGCTTGATTATCTGACTTACAGATTCACTTTTAAGAGATCCTATTGACAGGATCTCTTTTTTTGTGTAAAATATATAAAAGAAAATTTTCTCATGGATAAGGACAAATTAAAACTTATTGTTCGTAATTTGGAATTATTGGTTGATTCTCTTAAAACAGAAGTTTATTCTGATGTTGAAGCATATCGAAATTCAGCTGCCTTTAAGGAACCAGTAGGTGATTATGATGAAATGTATGACGATGATGATGGTTATCCCGATTAAACTATGACTGTAAAACTTGTTAGTGTCACACCTGATGCAGAACAGACTATGGGTTATATTGCCCGTGTCTCTAATCCTGCTAATCAGGATAATAAAAAATATGCAGGACTATTAAAGTATTGCATCAAGCATAATCATTGGAGTGTTTTTGAACAATCCTCTATGACTCTTGAGATAGAGACTACTCGTGCCATTGCTGCACAGATCCTGAGACATCGCTCATTCACCTTCCAGGAGTTCTCTCAGCGTTATGCTGCTAGTACTGCATTGGGTAGTATTTCACTGCCAGAACTCCGTAGGCAGGATGATAAGAACCGTCAAAACTCTACAGATGATTTGGATTCTGATTTAGTGGAGACACTTAATAAACAAATGGATACTTTGTTTAGTTCTGCATTATCACTTTATAATCAGATGCTAGAAGATGGTGTTGCTAAGGAATGTGCTAGAATGGTATTGCCTTTATGTACTCCCACTAGAATCTATATGACTGGATCTTGTCGTTCTTGGATACACTATATTAATCTAAGATCTGCACATGGAACCCAGAAAGAACATATGGATATTGCTGAAGCGTGTAGGGAAGTGTTTGTCGAGCAATTTCCCGCAGTATCAGAAGCCCTTGAATGGGTTAAATAAATACTTTTGTATAACTTTATATTGAAATGCCTACATATCCTGTCATTAATTTAAAAACTAAAGAAAAGAAAGAACTTTCCATGACCATGAAAGAGTATGGTGAATGGAAAGATGCTAATCCGGATTGGGACAAAGACTGGCAAGCAGGTGTTGCTAGTTCTCAAGAAGTATTTGCCTGGAAAGGTGAAGCAGCCTCTGGTGGATGGAATGAGATTTTAGATAGAGCCTCTAAACAGCCAGGTGCTAATGTTCGTAAAAACCGAGATTATAGTTTTTAAATGCCAAGAAAAAAGAAAGCAGAACAACCAATAGGTGTCGGACTCACGGCAAAGCAGATGAGAAGAAAGAAACCAATTAATAGTGATTTATTAATTGATATAGACCCACTTACAGAAAATCAAAAGAGATTATTTGAATCTTATAGTGGGGGTAAGCATTTAGTTGCTTATGGTGTTGCCGGAACTGGTAAAACCTTTATTACTCTTTATAATGCTTTAGGTGATGTTTTAGATACTAGTACTCCTTACGAAAAGATTTATCTAGTAAGATCTCTTGTATCTACTAGAGAGATTGGATTCCTTCCAGGGGATCATGAAGATAAATCGTCTCTTTTCCAGGTTCCTTATAAGAATATGGTAAAATTCATGTTTCAGATGCCATCTGATGCTGATTTTGAGATGCTTTATGGGAATTTAAAGGCACAAGAAACTATTAAGTTTTGGTCAACTTCTTTTATTCGTGGAACAACACTTGATAATGCTATTGTTATAGTTGATGAATTCCAAAACTTGAATTTTCACGAACTTGATAGTATAATAACTCGTGTTGGTGCAAATACTAAGATTATGTTTTGTGGTGATGCCACTCAAACAGATCTTATAAAGACTAACGAGAGGAATGGTATTATAGATTTTATGCGAATTCTTCGAGCAATGCCATCATTTGATGTTATTGAATTTGGTATAGAAGACATTGTTCGTTCTGGACTTGTCAAAGAATATATCGTTGCAAAACTTGATTCTGGTTTTTAATTAATGTTTAATCATGTTGATTTGAATCTCGCTCCTCTGGAGAGAGAACATATAGATGGTGTTAGATACTATAAGATTCCTGATCTTGAGGAATTTGTTAAGTTAGTATCCATTACTTCTATTACTAGTCATTTTAATAAGGAAATCTTTATTAACTGGCGTAAAAGGGTTGGTAATGAAACCGCAGATAAGATCACGAAAGCGGCTACACGTCGTGGAACTGATATGCATACTCTTACTGAGTATTATTTAAAGAATGATAATCTACCTGATGTCCCACCTATATCTGAATTTTTATTCAAGATTGCAAAGGGTGAGATTAATAAAATAGATAATATTCATGCTTTAGAAGGTCCGCTATATAGTAAAGAATTGGGTATTGCTGGAACTGTTGACTGTATTGCAGAATATAACGGCGAGTTAGCGATAATAGATTTTAAGACATCTAAAAAACCTAAACCACGAGAGTGGGTTGAGCATTATTTTGTTCAATGTATGGCATATGGTTGTATGCTTTATGAATTAACAGGAATTGCTGTTAAAAAACTTGTAATTATTATGGCTTGTGAAAATGGAGAATGCATCGTTTATGAAGAATATGACAAAGCAAAGTACATCAAACTACTCAGTGAATACATTAGAAAGTTTGTTGGAGATAAATTGGAGCTCTATGGAACCGAATAAAGAATTAGAAAAGGCAATAGCGAGTAAATTTTTGACCCCTTCTAAATTTGCCATTGAGATAGAAAAGATCGTTGCAGAACAAGGACTTAACTATATTGATGCTATAGTTCATTACTGTGATGCTAATAGCCTTGAGGTTGACTCAATTACAAAATTGATGTCAAAACCATTAAAAGAAAAATTAAAGTATGATGCACAAGAACTCAACTTTATGAAAAAAACATCTAGAGCAAAACTTCCTTTATAATGCCTACTAGATCCGATTTAATGCATTACCGTCTTCAAGCAATATTGCGAGAGCATAGTTGGTCTGATCTTGAATATTTGGGAGAAGATGAAGAACAGGGGCATATGTATCGATTAGGGGACGTAGAAGTTCCTGTTAAGAATATTACAGAATTTGAATGTGAGCCAATTGATGAAAGTGACACCGTTTGAAACCTATCAAACTTATCTTTCTATGAAGAGTCATTTTACTAATAGTAAATATGATTTTTTTAAGTATGGAGGTAAATCCCGTGCTACTATGACTTCCTTTAATAAGAGGAAGGATAAATATTGGTTCGAGAAAACATCTAGAAAGTATTCTGATGAACAAGTGCTAGACTTTCTTCTAGCAAATTTTGTAAATGCTGACACCCCACAAAACTTATGGATAGGAGAGATAATCAACTCTGGCGAAAGAACTTACGCAGAGTGGATGAGACGGAAACAGAGTTTGACTTATATTTTCAAGGAGCAGTCCGAGAAATTACTCTCAGAGAACGACTTAGAAAGGCTATTCAGTTGCTCGAAGGGACACCCATTAGTCCTAAAAAAATATCTGGGTGGAGAGATCTCGCTAGAAACGCTTACGATACTGGAAAAAGTCTTTTCTTTCGCAAAAGATTTTGATAAGAAGTTGCAAGATCCGGTATGGGAAACCGTAAGTTTAAAATTAAAAAAGTATATACCTTTCCTAAATATTAATGTGTTCCACTATAAAAAAATCTTAAGGGAATTGATCAATGAGTGAGTTTTTTGAATCTGAATTCGTCCAGGAAGAACTGGAAGAAATTAATCAGATGCAACAAGAAGTTTATGGGCATATTATGAATTTTGGTCAGTTGGATTCTGGTACTAAAAAGGAACATATTGAAAAATTGAGTACGTTGTTAGAAAAACAGCGATTAATGTATACTAGAATATCACTCTCGGATGATCCGAAAGCGATTGAAATGAAAGAGCAGTTGCAACAATCAGTACAAATGATGGGATTCCCACAAGGAACTGATATAAATGTACTATTCAGTGGTATGTATGATACTATTCAGGCTCTTAAACAACAGGTTGACTAACGACTAAATTTTTGTTATAATATCTAAGTAAATCCAATTAATCTAATTAATCCGAGGTAATCTAAATGTCTTTCGCAGACTTAAAAAAGCAATCTAAGCTTGGCTCATTAACCGCTAAACTGGTTAAAGAAGTTGAGAAGATGAACAACACAAGCGGTAATAATGATGACCGCATATGGAAACTAGACGTAGACAAAAGCGGCAATGGATATGCTGTAATACGTTTCCTTCCTGCTCCCGATGGTGAGGATCTACCATTCGTAAAACTATACTCCCATGCCTTTCAAGGTCCTGGTGGATGGTATATTGAGAACTCTTTGACTACTCTTAGTCAGAAGGATCCTGTTTCCGAGTATAACACTACTCTCTGGAATAATGGTACAGATGCAGGTAAAGAAACTGCACGTAAGCAAAAGCGTAAGCTCACTTATGTCAGTAACATCTATGTTGTAAAGGATCCTGCCAATCCTGAGAATGAAGGCAGAGTATTCTTATACAAGTATGGTAAGAAAATCTTTGATAAACTCACTGCTGCAATGCAACCTGAGTTTGAGGACGAGGAAGCAATCGATCCATTCGATTTCTGGCAAGGTGCAAATTTCAAGTTGAAGGCAAAGAATGTTGCTGGATATAGGAATTATGATTCCTCAGAGTTTGCTGCTGTAACTCCTCTTCTTGACGATGATGATGCAATGGAAACACTCTGGAAGAAGCAAGATTCTCTCCAAGAGTTTGTAGCTCCTGATCAGTTCAAGTCTTATGAAGATTTGAAGAAGCGTCTTGATTATGTTCTTGGTAACAAAGGTCCAGTTCGTCAGGATCCAGAAGTTCTTGATGAGGACAATGATCGTGGTTCAGCAGAACAACTTGTTACTGCAGCATCTGCACCGAGATCTACTTCTTCAGATGAAGATGATGATGCTCTATCCTACTTCTCTAAATTAGCAGAACAATAATCAAGGGCACTGTCAATAAGACCCCCCATATGGTGGTAGGGCCTGAGTATAAGCAGGATATCCACCAAAGACTTCCTTCGGGAGGTCTTTTTTTATGGTGATAAAATACGAATATTATCTACTTTCTTAACTATATTGCTGACATACTGTGAGGATTTGGAATATTTCATCAGTTTTCTACTGTCAGTTAAGAATTGCTGTAGGTAGAATGGTTTTAATACAAATATTCCTCTTCTATCAAGATTCTTTCTCATTTCATATTGGTAGTTACTAATAGGAACAGTAACATTAAATTCTGTAACTAATACACCTTTTCTACCAGTTCCAGTTTCAACTAAACCATCATCCCAGAATTTAACATAAGAGTTTGTTGGATCTGTATCTGTTTTTGGTCTTGGTGATTTAAAGTTTTGATCAACAACTTGACCTTTAGGTAAAATTGTTCTTCCTCTAGAATCTTTAATCTCAATTGTTTCATAAAAACGAGTTTCGTTCATTGCAGAACCATATGCATTTTCTGCAAAATAGAAAATATCTTTATCTGAGAGTGGCCATTGATCTCTTATATTAGTAATACCAGCAGATATTAAAATAACCCAATCCAGACCTTCTGAACCATATAGTTTTTTTGCTACTTGATCTGGTCTTTCACCATCAGTAATTTGGTATTTTTCAAAATTTGTTATTGTATTTTGAAAGTCTTCTCTAAGTTTAACTCTCTTAAAAATATTTTTTGCATCTATGTACTCTAATGTAGAATTAGAAGTTTTAAGAGGTGATGGGTATTGTAAGTTTGGTAGTTCTCTAAAGTATCCCATATCAATAACCTACTCCGTCTGAATTTGGATCATAATCCCAATTTTCCCCATAATCTCTTTCATATATGGGAGCCAATTCTGTAAATGCTAAACTCATAATTACCGAAATGGGAGTTCCATCACTATATGTTGCATATACGTTTTCACCTGTATAATTGACTGTTATATCATTTAAGGCACATTGTTTAAATCTATGTAAGAATGGATGAGTTTCACTTCCTTTCTTATACCTTAGTTCAAATACGTTTGGTGTTTCTAGGAATACATTTCCTTGTGAAACTTTGGGTGCCATATTTCTTTTAAATGATCTGATAATAGATTTTACTTGTTTTGCTTCTCTATCATCTCTGGGAGTCATTTTAAATTGGAAGCTGAATGACCTTAATGCTGGACCATTCATTAATAAAGTCATATTGGGGTTTATTACTGTACCACTCTGCCTTGATAATAGTTGTGTCCCAGTAACATTAACACCTGGTATTAAACTTGCTGCTTGTGCTGCAAGAGCTCTAGTTACTGTGTTTCCTACTTCTGATAGTGTGCCTTGATTTGTTCTCGTAAGATCTGTACCTATCTTTTTAATTGTCTTACCAACATCATCCCTTAAATCACCCATACCATATTCTTTTTCTTGGCCTTTAGGTGTTGTACCTAATTTGGCAACATCTTCACCTATATCTTTTATAGCACCAGCAACTCCTCCAGCAACAGCACCAGAAACAGTATCTAAGGAATCTGGACCATATTGTACTTGATTTCTATCATTAATATTAACTGGCATCGGTAGTAGAATAACCCCATCTTCTACTAATTGTGCAGGACTATTGTTTCCGCGAGTAGGACTATTGTCTTCATTAATAGCATAACCCGAATCTTGTTGGCCAAGACCTGGTGCTGGATAATCTTTAATAGTTACTTGCAAGTAATCCGTATCATCGGTGATTGCTTCAAATGGATATCGTAATACTCTTGCCATTTATATTATTTTTTAGTTATTTAGCCTGAATTTAGCAAAAGGTATCTTATCGAGGTCATTTAATTCATTTGATGCCACACTATACAGTCCTCCAGCAACTTCACCCCACGTATATTGTCTATTTTCACCCCAATGGAAGTTAATTCCTCTAAATCCCCATTCATAGACAGCAGTTACGGCAACTAGTGGGTTTTGATCATATCTGATGTTCGGAGTCTTAGGATTATATACAAACACATAGAATTCACCTGCTTCTGGAGTTTTACCACCTTCTTCTAGGACATCGATTATATCTATCATTAAATCATCAGGGTCTTCAGTTCCAATTAGATTTTTAACTATAGAAGCAACGCGACTCATTTGCTGATCCCCAATTCGTTTTCTGTTAATATTTTAAATTCCCATTGACGATCTTGACAGAAACTTTTTGCTGCTTTCCATTTTGCTTGGTTCTTAGCATATTCATAAACTTCATAAACATAACTTTTTGTTTTCTTTTTTTGAACCTTGGGTTCCATACATTGCTTCTTAGGTTTTACTTCAATTAAATATTTTTTAATTCTTCCAGTATTTTCTCGTACTTTTATATAAAAGTCTGGAAAGTATCTATGAATTCTATTATCAATAGGTGAACGATATGGAAGTGCTATTTCTTCACTTCCCCACTCTAGAACATTAGTGGTTTGATCACAGTAAACCATAAATTTTCTTTCCCATAAAGAACGGTAAATAATATTAGTTGGGTCACCTTTATACTTACTGGGAAGGGATGGTTTATATTTTCCTTTATAGGACATCTAAATAATAATAACAAAGGATATAATCTTAAATATTTAGAAATGCCAACCATACCAGATATACAGACTTTAACTAATCAGAATGTTCGGCAAGAACTTGCTGATGGTGGATTTGCAAGACAGAATTTATTCCAAGTATTCATTGAGAATGGTTGGGGTAAAAATTACAGTGGAGCTTATACACCATTTCTTGAATATCTTAAAAATTATCATTTGAAACCAATTTATGGGTTTGATTGGAATTCTGGTTTTAAAAGGAAATTAGCATTCTCTTGTGCAGAGGCAACTATTCCAACATCTTCATATGCTACAGGTGAAGTAAAGAATAATTATATGGGTATTCCTCAAGAATATGCTCATACTAGGATTACTCCAGATATTGATTTCTCGTTTTATATTGATAGGAATTATACTATTTTAACTTTCTTTGAAGCATGGTTGGATTATGTGGCTGGAGGTAATGAAGATATGAATCAATATGATGAGCCAGCAACATCTTATACTCGTAGACTTAATTATCCAAAGCATTATAAGAATGCAACGGGATTCTTTATTACAAAATTTGAAAGGAATTATAAAACAGATGGTGCAACGAATATTAATTATCAACTCATTAATGCTTTCCCTAAGAATGTTTCAGTATCTCAATTAGCTTATGGTGAAGCAGATGTTATGAAAGTTACTGTTACTATGAATTATGATAGGTATAGAATTTATAGGAATAGTGCAGAGGTAGAATCACCATCTGTTGGTGCGCCAATTATTGGGATTCTTTAAATACTGGTCTAAATAAAACACTGAAGTGTATTAAGCATTATGCCTTTACCAAAAATTAATACGCCAACTTATGAGTTGGTAATCCCTTCTACTGGGAAAAAAGTTAGATATCGTCCTTTTTTAGTACGAGAGGAAAAGATTCTTATTATGGCACTAGAATCTGAGGATATGAATCAGATTACTAATGCTATTGTTGAGATTTTGACAGCATGTATTTTAACCAAAGGAGTTAAGATTATAGAACTGGCAACTTTTGATATTGAATATATTTTCTTAAATGTACGTGCTAAGTCTGTTGGTGAGGTGATTGATGTTAATGTTACGTGTCCTGATGATGGAGCAACTCAGATACAGACGGAAATTAATATTGATGATATTAAGGTTCAGAAAGATAAGAAACATACCAATCTTATTAAACTGGATGATAAGTTGTCAATGAAGATGCAGTATCCTTCAATTAAGCAGTTTGTTGAAAATAATTTTGAAGTACAGAATACAACAAATGTTGATCAGTCATTGGGTATGATCACTGCTTGTATAGAACAAGTTTATTCTGAAGATGAATCTTGGACTGCTACTGACTTTAGTGGAGATGAATTGAAAGATTTTGTTGAACAGATGAATACTAAACAGTTTAAGAATATTGAGAATTTCTTTACAACAATGCC
>Ga0066836_10001592_pt1 | contig 11932 bp, 10 predicted proteins | sample ETNtaG_18_FD_71568 | JGI IMG/M metagenome (GOLD analysis project Ga0066836, IMG submission 71568) | Marine microbial and viral communities from oxygen minimum zone, Eastern Pacific Ocean - ETNP201302SV91 | ecosystem: Environmental > Aquatic > Marine > Oceanic | place: Pacific Ocean: Eastern...
TTGGTAAATTTAATATCTGATTTTCTCCAAATATTTCCTTCATTTGAATAACATGTGATATTTTTAGTATCGATTAAATCTTTGAAAAATTTAATTTTAACTTTTGGTGGATTTTCATCTTCTTTAATATATCGATTTTCTGGTGTTATTTTTTTATAAGGAAAGGGCAAAGTTTGAATTATGGATTTAAATCTTTTCAATTCGCCATATTTTTCATTTATTGGAAATCTTGGTAATTCAAGAAAGTCTTTACTCGAGTCTATAACACCCGAATGTTGTCCAAAAGCAAATTCAAAATTTAAATCAGTTACAATTTTTTTTAAAGTGGTGCTATATTCACCAAAAGGATATGAAAATAATTTTGGAGAATAACCTAATTCATTTTCAAAAATTTTTATAGATTTTTCTAAATCATCTATTATTTTTTTTTCTTCCCAATCAATTAAATATTCATGAGAATGACTATGATTTCCTATAGTAGCTAAACCACTAGACTCAATTTCTTTTATTTGCATCCAAGTCATATAACCATACTTTCCAACTTCTCTAGTACTTACGAAAAGAATAAAAGGAATTTTTCTTTCTTTAAGTACTGGCCAAGCATTTAAATAAAAAGATTCAAAACCATCATCAATTGTTAAAAGAAAATAATTTTTTTCTATTTTATTTTTAATAATTTTGTTAAATTTATCAAAAGAAATAAATTCAAATTTTGAACTATTCATTTCATCTAAATGTTGTAGAAAAATTTCATTTTTTATATTTGTTGATGGATATTTATTTTCATTGAATCGGTGATACATTAAAGCTATTACACCTTTATCAGGATTAAATTCATTTAAATTTATAGCAAAGGATTTACTTATTGATAAAAATAGTAGTATCAATATGGATATTATGAATTTTTTGTCTATTGATTGTAGCACTGAAAATGGTTCATTATTTTTAAAAGTTAAAAATAAAACATTTAGCAAAGTTTTGCAAAGTGATAAATTTCTTAACGATCTAATGGCAAAGTATGTCATAGATTTTATAGTAAAAAACAATCTAAAATTCGAAGATTTAAGTCAAATATTCGTGAATCAAGGACCAGGAAGTTTTTCTGGATTGCGAACTTCGTTATCAGTAGCTAAAGGTATAAGTTTATCAAAAAATATTAAACTATATGGTTATGATACTTTTAGATGGGCTTGTGCAAAATATTATAATAAAAAGAAAATTATTATTAGTCTTATTAAAATTAGAGAAAAATATTTTATTCAAAAATTTGATAAAAAATTAAACCAAATTTTTGTACCAAAACAAGTAAGCCAAGAAGAAATAATCAAAAAATATAACAATGAATTTAAAGTGATACCAAAAAATAAAAGCAAAGAATTTGATGAGAAGATATTAAAACTTAATAATTTGAGTATAGTAGATTTAAGTCATAAAGAGTTAGAAAATCTTTATTTTCAGGGTTTATTAAATGAAGGTTTGATTAAACCACTATATTTAAGCTAAAGTCTTTTTGAAAATATATTTTTTTTAATAATATAAAATATTTTATGAGTGATAATATTGAAGAAAGATGTCAGAAGAGAGGTTTAAGACTTACTGATCAAAGAAAATTAATTGCTAAGGTGATGTCCGAATCATCAGATCACCCTGATGTTGATGAATTGCACAAACGAGTTAGCAAACTTGATTCTAAAGTTAGCATTGCAACAGTTTATAGAACTGTAAAATTATTTGAAGAAGCTGGGATTCTTGCCAAACATGATTTTAAAGGAACGAAAGCTAGATATGAGAAAACAACAGATGAACACCATGACCATTTAATAGATATTAATACAGGAAAAATTATTGAATTTATTGATGAGGATATTGAAAAATTACAAAAAAAAGTTGCTGAAAAACTCGGTTATAAACTCGTTGATCATAGATTAGAATTATATGGTACAAAAAAATAAAAAGTAAAAAAAATTGTCTAAAAAAATATTTATCAAAACATTTGGTTGTCAAATGAATGAATACGATTCAGATCGCATTTATGATTTAGCCTTAAATATTGGTTATAATAAAACTGATATAAAGGACGAAGCAGATTGTATTGTATTAAATACTTGTCATATAAGGGAAAAAGCAACAGAAAAAGTTTATCATGAAATTGGAAGATTAAAAAAAAATTTTAGGAATTCATCAAAACCCTTATTGATTGTTTCAGGATGTGTAGCGCAAGCCGAATCAGAAGAAATGATAAAACGAGAGCCATATATTGATATAGTAGTTGGGCCACAATCATATCATAAAATTACAGATTTAATTTTAAGTTATGAAAGAAAAAAAAATAAATTTAACGAAACAAATTTTGATGTTATTAAAAAATTTGATGAATTAGAAAAAATTTCTATTTCACAAAATAAAATTTCTGCTTATTTAACGATACAAGAAGGGTGCGATAAATTTTGTAATTTTTGTGTTGTTCCCTATACAAGAGGGCCAGAGTATTCTAGGCCTTTTAAACAGATTATAGATGAGGCAAATATTTTAGTGAGCAAAGGCTGCAGAGAAATCATATTATTGGGTCAAAATGTTAATGCATATAATTTTTTTGATGCTAATAAAAAATATAAACTTTCGTCACTAATAAGAGAATTAAATAATATTAAAAATTTGAAAAGGATTAGATATACAACCTCTCATCCAAAAGATATGTCCGAAGATTTAATCGATTGTTATAAAGATTGTGAAAAACTGATGCCTTTCTTACATCTTCCTATTCAAAGTGGATCAGATCGAATTTTAAAATCAATGAATAGAAAACATGATATAAATTATTATTTAGAAATTATTGAAAAATTGAAAATTGTTAACAGAAAAATAAAAATATCGAGTGATTTTATAATTGGTTATCCAGGAGAAACAGAAAATGATTATAAAAATACAATCGATATTATAGAAAAAGTTGGTTTTATTAATTCATATTCATTTATTTATAGTCCCAGACCAGGTACTCCCGCTTCAAATAAGAAAAAAAATAATTTAGAAATAAATAAAAAAAGACTTAAAAATTTACAAAAAGTTTTAGAAAATTTTCAAATAAATGATAATAAAAAATATATAAATAAATTTTGTGAAGTGTTAGTTGAAAATAAGTTAAAAAATCAAAAGAAATATTTTGGAAGAACGGAGTTTATGACACCAGTTGTATTTGAATCGGACAATTGCGAAAAAGGGGAAATAATAAAAGTAAAAATAACCTCATGTAATCGAAATAGTTTATTTGGTGTTTACAAAATAAATAGAAATGAGAAAGCTGCATAGTTGTGAAAATAAATAAGCAACATAAAAACAACAAGCAAGTTTCAATAATATATGGAGACGACAATTCAATAAATATTAATGTTTTTAATAATAAAATTCTTATGGAAATTGCAGGATCTTTAGATAATAATTTGAAAGAGTTAGAAAAAGTTAGTGGTTCAAGAATTTATTTTAGAGGCAATTCTATTGTAATTAAAGGAAAAAAAAGTTCTAATGAAAAAGTTAAAGATTCAATTGAATATTTAATTGAGCGTTTTAATATTGACAAAAAAATAGATAGAAATGATGTTCTTGCATCTTTTAATAAAGATATGATTAAAGATATGAAAAACCAGTCTCCTGTTCAACCTTTAGAGGAGGTTATTAGAACACCCAAAAGATCCGTTATACCAAGATCAAAGAAACAAAAAGATTACGTTAAAGCTCTTAAAACGAGTGAAATTGTAATGTCTTTAGGACCGGCTGGAACAGGAAAAACATATTTAGCAGTAGCAGTAGCTTTGTCTATGCTTTTAGAAAAGAAGGTAGAAAGAATAATATTATCAAGACCTGCTGTTGAAGCGGGGGAACGCCTAGGTTTTTTACCTGGCGATATGAAAGAAAAAATAGATCCATATCTTAGACCTTTATATGATTCTCTTCATGAAATGATTCACTATGATAAAATCCAAAGAAAAATCGAATCTGGAGAAATTGAAATAGCACCCCTTGCATTTATGAGAGGACGAACATTAAAAAACTGCTTCGCTATTCTTGACGAAGCACAAAATGCTACACAGACGCAAATTAAAATGTTTTTAACAAGAATTGGTGAAAATTCAAAGCTAGTTATAAATGGAGATCCATCACAAATTGATTTGCCAAATAAGAATCAGTCTGGTTTAATTAAATCTCAAAATATATTGAAAGATATTAAGGAAATATCAATAATAAATTTTGATCATAATGATGTTATTAGACATCCATTGGTAACAAAAATTGTAGAAGCTTATAAAAAGAATACCAATGATAAAAGTTAATGTTAAGATAGAAAACAAATCTTGGCATAAAAAAATTCAGAAACCACAGAAGTACTTTGATCAAAAATTAATAAAAATTTCAAAAATTAATAAGTTTTTTAGAAATAAAAATATAATTTTTACTATATTGTTGACAAATTCTTTAAATATTAAAAAACTTAATAAAAAATTTAGAAAAATTAACAAATCTACAGATGTCCTTTCATTTCCATTTTTTAAGATTAAAAATTTTAGCTCTATAAAGGAAAAAAAAATTTATATAGGTGATATAGCCATATCCTATGACGTTATTTACTTAAGATCGAGAAGAAAGAATTTTTTATTAGAATTCGAAAAAGTTTGGGTTCACGGTCTTTTGCATTTATTGGGATATGACCATATTAAAAATAAAGATTATTTTAAAATGAACAAATTTGAAAATAGGATTTTAAATTTAATTTGACTGCTTTATTAAACAATAAGTTTTTTGTAATTATTTTGGCGCCATTTTTACTTGGCGCCATAACAATACTTGGTTTCTCTCCATATAGTTTCACATTTGTAAATTTTTTTACATTTTCAATGCTTTTATTTTTGATCTTTTTAATAAAGAAAAGAACTTTATCAGTTTATAGAAAAAAAAAATCAAGCAGATATTTTTTTTATTTAGGATGCTCTTTTGGATTTGGTTTTTTTCTTTTTGGGAATTATTGGATTTCTATATCATTGACACATGATGAAAATTTTAAAAGTTTAATTCCATTTGCATTAGTATTAATACCATTATTTTTATCTTTATTTTTTGGATTAGCAATTTTGATGGTAGGTAGATTTTCAGAAAAAAAAATATATTTCATTTTGCTTTTTTCATTAGTTTTTTCTCTATTTGAGTATTTGAGAGGTAATTTACTTACTGGATTTCCCTGGAATTTAATTTCATATACTTGGTCATGGTCAAATGAATTTATACAGATTCTTTCATTAATAGGAGCTTATTCTTTTAGTTTAATCTCTCTAACTTTTTTTTGTACTCCATTTCTTTTTATCAAAAATAAAGTAATAAAAAAAAACATTGTTTTTTCTTTAATACTACTATCAATTTTTATAATAAATTATTTTTACGGATCATATAAGATTGGTACTAGTATTTATAATTTTGACAAAAGTATTAATATAAAAATAATTTCACCTAATTTTTCACTTGAGGATTACAATACCAAAAGCGAATTTGAGCAATTAGAAAAATTGATAAAAATTAGTGACCCTAATAAAGATAAAAAAACTTTGTTTATTTGGCCAGAGGGAATATTTTATGAAACTTATTTAGAAAATATCGTTTTATATAAAGATTTATTTTTAAATAAATTTTCTGAAAATCATCTAATTGTCTTAGGAATAAATAATTTCATTAATATTAATGATTCAAATAAAAAAAAATATTTTAATAGTCTAGTTATATTAAATCATAAATTAGAAATTTTATCAGTATACAATAAGTTAAATCTTGTGCCATTCGGTGAGTTTTTGCCATTTGAAAAAACTTTATCAAAGATTGGATTAAAAAAAATTACCCCAGGATACAGCTCGTTTTCAGCAGGAGATGAAAGAAGAATAATAAATCTAGGTAGCAAATTTAATGATAAATTAATTCTTCCCCTAATTTGTTATGAAATAATTTATCCGGGAAAAATAAAAAAAAGGACTCAATTTCCTAATTTGGTAATTAATATTTCAGAAGATGCTTGGTTTGGTAATTCAATAGGTCCATATCAGCATTATGCAAAAGCAATATATCGATCTGTTGAAGAAGGGGTTTTCATCGCAAGATCTGCAAATAAAGGTATTTCGGGTTTTATAGACCCAAATGGAAGATCTATTAAATTTCTAGATACAAGTGAATCAGGCAATGTCGAGTATAAAATGCCACAACTTTCAAGGTCAACATTATATTCTAATTATGGAAATAAAATATATTTTTTAATAATTTTCTTGTATATATTTTTAGTTTTAATTTTTAAAAAATATGAAATCGAATGAGTAAAAAATCTTATTTGTTTACTAGCGAATCTGTTTCTGAAGGCCACCCAGATAAGGTGTGTGACCGTATATCAGATATGGTTGTAGACACATACATATCAAAAGAACCTTTATCAAGAGTTGCTTGTGAAACTTTAACCACTACAAATAAAGTTATATTGGCAGGAGAAACAAGAGGTCCAGAAATTAAAAAAGAAGATCTAATTAAAAAAGTTCGTAATTGCATTAAGGATATAGGATATGAACAAAAAGGATTTCATTGGAAAAATTGTAGTATAGATGTTCATCTACATTCTCAGTCTGCAGATATTGCCATGGGAGTAGATTCAAAAGGAAACAAGGATGAGGGAGCAGGCGATCAAGGGATTATGTTTGGATATGCATGTAGTGAAACTGAAGTTTTAATGCCAGCCCCCATTTATTATTCACACAAGATTTTAGAACTGATGGCTTTAGACAGAAAGAAGGGTTTAGCTAACAAGTTGGAGCCAGATTCAAAAAGTCAAGTTACAATGATGTATGAAAATGGAAAACCAGTTAAAGTAACTTCTGTTGTAATTTCAACTCAGCATTCACCTGATGTAAATCAAGCCGAAGTTAAAGAAATAGTTAGACCGTATTTAGAGAAATCTATTCCAAAAAATTTATTATCTGGATTAAAAGAGGAAGAATTTTATGTTAACCCAACAGGCCAATTTATAATTGGTGGTCCAGATGGTGATTCAGGTTTAACTGGAAGAAAAATTATTGTTGACACTTATGGTGGAGCTGCTCCACATGGTGGTGGAGCTTTTTCCGGAAAAGATCCCAGTAAGGTAGATAGATCTGCAGCATATGCAGCAAGGTATGTTGCTAAAAATGTTGTTGCGTCAAAAATTGCTGACAAATGCTTAATTCAACTCGCTTATGCAATTGGTGTATCAAAACCTTTATCAATTTATGTAGATCTTTTTGATGGAGATGAAAATAAATCAAAACATGTTGAAAAATTAATAAAAGATAATTTTGATTTAAGCCCTAGAGGAATTAGAGAAATGTTATCTTTAAACAAACCTATCTATGAATGTACATCTGCCTATGGACATTTTGGAAGAAAAGCTGGTTCTGACGGTACTTTTTCTTGGGAAAAAACAGATAAAAGTGAAGTTTTTCAAAAGTAAACTTGAAAAAAGTTAAAATATAACCTAAATAATGGTTAAGTTACCTGAAAAATTGAAATGGGCTTTTGCCCATTTTTTTTTAGGAATAACCAAAAGTATATTATGTTGAATCAAAGATCAGATAAAGTAGAGCTTTTAAGGATAGCCGAAGCTGTAGCTATGGAAAAGTCTATTGATAAAGAGATTATTCTAAATTCAATGGAAATGGCAATTCAAAAAGCAGCTAGAACTAAGTTTGGATCTCAAAATGATATTAGAGCAAAAATTAATAGAGAAACCGGAGATATAAGCCTGCATAAAGTATTAACAGTAGTAGAGTCTCCAGAAAATTTTGACACAGAGATTTCTCTTAATCAGGCAATTAAAATTGAGAAAAAAGATGATTTTAAAATCGGAGATGAACTATTCGAAGAACTTCCACCAGTAGATTTTGGAAGAATTGCAGCTCAATCAGCGAGGCAGGTAATAACTCAAAGCGTTCGTGCTGCTGAAAAAGAAAGGCAATACAATGACTTCATTGATAAGAAAGGTGAAATTTTAAGTGGTATTGTAAAAAGATTAGAATATGGAAATATAATTGTAGATTTAAACAGGTCTGAAGCTATTATCAGGAAGGAAGAAGCTATACCAAGAGAAGTGCTAAAAACTGGAGATAGAGTAAAAGCCTATTGTTACGATGTAATTAGAGAAAATAAAGGACAACAAGTATTTTTATCAAGAGCCAACCCAAAATTTATGGAAAGATTATTTTTTCAAGAAGTGCCAGAAATCTATGATGGTATTATTGAAATCAAATCATCAGCAAGAGATCCCGGTAGCAGAGCAAAAATTTGTGTTTATTCAAAAGATTCTTCAATTGATCCTGTCGGTGCGTGCGTTGGAATGAGAGGAAGCAGAGTTCAAGCAGTAGTAAACGAGTTATTTGGTGAAAAAATAGATATCGTTAGTTGGACAGAAGATCCGGCAGCCTTAGTTGTAAGTGCTTTGGCACCAGCAGAAATACAAAAGGTTATAATAGATGAACAAAATAGAAGAATAGAAGTAATTTTGACGGAAGAAAACCTAAGCAAAGCAATTGGAAGAAGAGGTCAAAATGTTAGATTGGCATCTAAGCTAATAAACTATGAAATAGATATATTAACTGAAAACGAAGAATCAGAAAAAAGACAATCAGAGTTCAAAGAAAAAACAGAAACTTTTGTAAAAAATCTAGAGGTAGATGAAACCCTAGGACAACTTTTAGCAGCAGAAGGATTTTCAAATATTGAAGAAATCTCAAAATCCACAATAGATGACATTTCAAAAATCCAAGGTATAGAAGAGAATACAGCTAAAGAGTTGATAGAGAGATCAAAAGAATATCTTATTAAAGAAAAAGAAGATATTGGGAAAAAATTAAAAGATCTAGGAGTCGATGATGATTTAATTAATCATCAAGGGTTAACACCTGGAATGTTATTAACTTTGGGTGAAAAAAAAATTAAGAATCTAAAAGATTTTGCAGAACTTTCCACTGACGAATTAATTGGCGGTTATGATGAAAAAAAAGGTGTTAAATATAAAATAGAAGGATACCTCGAAGAGTTTGCTTTAACGAAAAAAGAAGCAGATGATTTAATTATAAATGCCAGAAATGTTGTATTTAAGTAAAGGAAATGATTTTTTATGGAAGAAAAGAAAAAGAAGAAAAAACTTACTTTAACTGTATCATCAAAGAAACTTCATAACCCTTCGTATTATACACAAAGTAAAGGAAAAACCTCAGTTGTAATAGAAAAAAAACCTCCAAAAAGATGGGGTGAAAAAAAGTTTCAACCAAGGGGTAATTTTGGTGCTTCCAAGCCTACTTCTGATTTTGGTTCTAAAAAAATAACGCCTGATAGAAATTTTAATATAAGGAAAATAGCAGAAGAACGCGCAACTAAAAGATTTAAAAATTTAGAAAAAGAAAATATCCAAGGAAAAAAAAGCACTTTAGGTAAAGAAAAATCCTTTGGATCAAAAAGAGAATACAAACTTACTTTATCCAAAGCATTAGACGAAGAAGTATTTGATGGAAAAGAAAGAAGTTTATCATCAGTAAAACGAGCTAGACTTAAAGCAAAAAAAAATCAAGACAGTTCCAAGGAAAAAATTGAAACCAAAAAAGTTGTGCATGAAGTTAATATTCCAGAAAAAGTTACTATACAAGAGCTTTCAAATAGAATGGCAATACAGGCAAGCTCTATAATTAAACATCTTTTGGGTATGGGCGTTGTTGCAACCATAAATCATACTTTGGATGCTGATACTGCCGAATATTTAGTTAAAGAATTTGGAAATGTACCCATCAGAGAAAAAAAACCAGATTTAAATATTTCAAAAATAGAAAAAAAAGATGATAAAAATTTGAAGTTAAGACCTCCAATCGTGACCGTAATGGGTCATGTTGATCATGGAAAAACTTCATTACTAGATTCTTTAAGAAAAACAAACGTTGTTGCCGATGAACACGGAGGAATAACACAACATATTGGGGCTTATAAGATTTTGACAGAAAACGGGAAGGAAATAACTTTTATTGATACTCCAGGGCATGCCGCTTTTACTGAAATGAGATCAAGAGGTGCAAAAGTTACAGATATAGTTGTATTGGTTGTTGCAGCTGATGACGGTGTTAAACCTCAAACAATTGAAGCAATAAACCATGCAAAGGCAGCAAAAGTTCCAATTATAGTAGCGATTAATAAATGTGATTTATCTTCATCAAATATACAAAAAATAAAAAATGAACTTTTACAATATGAACTAATAGCAGAAGAATTGAGCGGGGATACTTTATTTGCAGAAGTTTCAGCAAAAGATAAAAAAAATTTAGATAAGCTGAAAGAAAATATTATTCTTCAATCTGATTTACTTGATCTAAAAGCAAATTTTGAAGAAAATGCTTCTGGAATCATTTTAGAATCTAGAATCGACAAAGGTAAAGGACCCGTATCAACAGTTTTGGTTACTAATGGAAAGTTAAAAAAAGGAGATTTTTTTATAAGCGGTAATACATGGGGAAAAATAAGAGCTATGATAAATGACAACGGAGAAAATATTGATTTTGCTTTACCATCTACACCAGTAGAAATTTTAGGTATGAATAAATCTGCACTAGCTGGTGATGATTTTATAGTTGTAGAATCTGAACAAAAAGCTAAAGAGATAAATGATTATAGAATTGAACAAATCAAAGATAAAAAAACAACTCAGATTTTTGTAAATAAAGATTCTGCATTTGAAGATAGTGATGGACCGAAGGAGTTACCTATAATAATTAAATGTGATGTACACGGTTCTAGCGAAGCATTAAAAAGTGCAATTGAAAAAATTAAACATCCAGAAGTTTCTCCAAAAATAATATTATCAAGTATTGGCGTTATAACAGAAACAGACGTGACGCTCGCAAGCGCATCCAGTGCGATAGTTATAGGTTTTAACGTAAGACCAAATAAAGAAGCTAAAAAATTAGCGGAAATTCATAAAATAAAAATAAAATTTTTTAATATAATTTATGAAGTTATAGATTTTGTAAATGATTCATTGTCAGGATTATTGAAACCTGATGTAAAAGAAGAAATCGTTGGTTCTGCAGAAGTTCAGGCTATTTTTAAAGTGTCAAAAATTGGCAAGGTAGCAGGGTCAAAAGTTATAAATGGTGAAATAGTAAATAACTTAAAAGCAAGGTTGATAAGAGATGGAAATGTATTATATACAGGCTCAATAAGCAGTATTTACAGAGAAAAAAATGCTGCAAAACAAGTTAGCGCTGGTCTTGAGTGTGGTATAACCCTTAAAGATTTTGTGGATTATAAGGAAAAAGATGTGATTGAAGTTTATAAAGTTATAGAAACAGAAAGAAGAATTTAATGATAAGACAAAGTAACAATGCTCCTTTTTCACAGAGACAACTAAGAGTTGGAGAATTGATTAAACAGTCATTAGGGCAAATATTTTTGAGAGATGAGGCAAAGGTGCCAACTATTGAAACAAAGAATATCACCGTTACAGAGGTTAGGATGAGTCCAGATCTAAAGAATGCACGGGCATATGTTATACCTCTAGGAGGAAAAAATTCTAAAGAAACTGTTAACGTTTTAAAAAAATTTTCACATTTAGTTAGAAAAGCATTATCAAAAAAAGTAGAAATGAAATTCCTGCCACGAGTATCTTTCGTTAGTGACGAATCTTTTGATTATGCTGAGAAAATTGAAAAATTAATAAAGAAAAATAAACAGTCATGAAACAAGATAAGAAAAAATTAATAAATTTATTAAAAATTAATTCAAAAGATGTAGGTTCATCAGAAGTACAAATTGGATTATTAAGTGAAAAAATAAATAACTTAACCGATCACTTTAAAAAAAATAAAAATGATAAACATTCAACAAGAGGATTGTTATTTGC
>Ga0066836_10001596_pt1 | contig 11930 bp, 7 predicted proteins | sample ETNtaG_18_FD_71568 | JGI IMG/M metagenome (GOLD analysis project Ga0066836, IMG submission 71568) | Marine microbial and viral communities from oxygen minimum zone, Eastern Pacific Ocean - ETNP201302SV91 | ecosystem: Environmental > Aquatic > Marine > Oceanic | place: Pacific Ocean: Eastern...
AGACAGGAGTATCCAGCATACGTGGGGCAAAAACACCCATTACAATAACCACTGCACCCCCAACTACGATTGTTGAAATAATAGCTAAACGAGCAGTATGTGAGGATTCATTTTGGGCACTAAATCGATGGGCCCCTAACCATGCAAGTAGCAATGTTCCCAGATACAGAGACCCTGTTGGATGAATTACACCGACGAAGGCAACACCGAATGCGAAGAGTAAATCCATTCGGTTACTCCTTTCACGAGGAGGTTTTACCAAAACTAGTAACCCTAGCACGAGTCCCAATTGACTTGCTACTGTGGGATATCCAGAATCAAATGATTTCGCAAAAAGAGCAGGGGCGAGACATAATGCGAGCAAAGTTGTCGCTGATGCGCCCCATCGATCTGCTGCCCCAGCGACGCCCCAAATTACAGCAAATAATGACAGATGGCCAAGGAGTTGGATACAATCTGATGAGGGCATTCCTGTTGCTTGTTCTAGGAAGGCGGCAAGAGCAGGGAAAGCCGGAGGATAGGTCCATCGCCCGAGGTTTGGTTCTGGAAGTGCCATAGAACCAGTTTCTGCTAATCTGTGTGAAAGTGTTGCAAAACCTAACCAATCAACACCCATCGGGCGTTCCAAAATAAACAACGGGGTGGCGCAAATCAATGCCGAAATAGCTAGTGCCCACGGCAGCCATTCAGGACGTCCTGTTGCAACCATGGCTGAATGCTGTTTTTCGGCAGCAACATCACCTTCAAGATCCACAGTACCCCCTTCGGCCTCAGCGGCTTCGGCAATTTCTTCAAGCCGTTCCCATGCAGAAAGGCGCCTTACTCGGACCACATCTCGTTGCCACCCAATTGTTGCTGCAACAATATTCACAACTAGAATCATGAGAACTAGGTGCTCGACTGAATGAACTCCACGTAGGACTACTAACCACCCTGATAATCCGAATAGGATTAGCAAACTTGCAGCAGGAGCAAGCATCACTTGGCGCAATTTATCTGCCCCAGGATCTAGGATTCGAATTAGCGCTAATCCTGGAATTAGTCCTAACCCGATTAGAAGGCTACTACCAATTAAGAGGTTGATTAGGATGTCGAAAAACCCTCCTTCCAATTTTTCGCCTCCATAGGAGGCGACTCAATACAGGTTTTGAATAGCAACCCCAGAATCTTCACCCGAAGTGATATTCAAAGTGTGTATTCTCAGAGTCGCTATGTCCCCCATTGATTTCAGTGCAGAGACTTGGCATCCAACGGTTGATTTACCTGATGAATATGAGGTTCGTGATTTCACAACAGGTGATGATTCACCTTCTGAGTTTGAATTTGACATTGGGAGATATAATGAGGTTCGCCCAGGGATGTACACAACTGAATTGTTTGAAGATCAACGGTGTGTGCATGTCGGATTGGACATAGGTGGACCAATTGGGACTCCTGTTAAATCAGTTGCAGATGGTATTGTTGCGTTTTCTGGTTACAACCCAGCAGATGGAGATTATGGCCACACTGTAATAGTCCATCATTTGATTCAGGGTCAAAACCTATGGATTTTGTATGGCCATTTGGATGCATCATCCACAAAGAAATGTGTCCAAGGAAAAGAGGTTTCGGGAGGCGAAATCATTGGCTGGTTTGGTGCAGAAAATGAAAATGGTGGTTGGCCCCCCCATCTGCATTTTCAATTGTCTTTACGTGAACCCAAAACACATGATTTGCCCGGTGTTGTCGCCCTAAAAAACCGAGAAAAAGCACTGTTTGATTTCCCAGATCCACGTTTAGTGTTGGGGCCACTTTACTGAGAGAGGTAATCCTTTAACCCAGTTATTGGACCTATTGCAGTAGGGTCTTTTCCTCCGAGTAATGCGATTCCACACGATAACCAATCCATCATGATTACAGCATAAAGCAACGCTTCCAAATGCGAATCTCCTTCGCACATTATTCCCCAAGTTGGTTCAATTTCGATGTGTTCAAGGAACCATTCTATGCGCATGTTGTTACGTTCATGTGCACCATCCCAATTGAATAGGAGTAATGCTTGATTAGAAACAGCATCCTTTTCACCCCAAGCAACAATTTCATTATGGTTCATTTCAGGAATAATGTGAGGGCGTGCAAAAACCCCGCTGTTTTCATTCAATTGACACACCGTTCGATATGCCACAGGGCCTAATGATTGAGTTGAAACTACTGAAATTTGCTTACCTAGTAATGAAGCTGCAATTTCAGTAATTACATCACCCTCTGCATCATCAATTGTAAAATCACAAGCTTCTACAGCATCACTCAATCTTTCCAAAATACTTCCCAAGTTCTCAGGTGGAGATAGTATTCCCAAACGCCAAACAAGCGCAACTTGAGTCCCAAAAATATGTCCAAAGGCTGATCGAGGGGGTTGACCCCCAGGCAATCCAATCCACAATTTCCCTGTTGATTCAAGAAGAACTTGCATTTTGCCACCAGAAGAAAGTCCAATTACATCGCAACCCAATTCAATTGCAGCATCCAATGCATCTAATGTTTCTTCAGTGTTGCCGGAATAAGAGGTTGCAATTACTAACCAATTTTCACTAACCCATGTTGGTAGATCATAACCACGATGAGAAATAAATGGGAGACAACCATCTAATTCCGATAAGCAAGAGAGGAAATCACCGCTTGATGCCGAACCACCCATGCCTAGACAAATAACTCCTGAATACTGTTTGTCTTGAATTGATGATAGGTCCCACGTTGGCGCCCGATCCCACGCGCCTGCTAAATCGGTTGGAAAATTTCGTAGATAACCAAGCATTCCACTATTGTCAAGTGCCATTGCTAATGATTTCATGTCGGCCATAATACTACCTCAGTTCATACTCCTTCATCGGTATTCCGCACACGTGGTATGGCCACCCATTCATCTGAAATCCACCCGATTCTAATTTTTCTTTGGAGACCATCATCATCGTGAGGGAGACGTACTGATTTCATTTTGAAGTCGTTTGGATCCATGAATTCTGCTACTGATGAGTCTCTGTTCAGAATATCAACATCTTGTTGTTCAATGAATCTTGAAGTCACTACTGATTTTTCCAAATCTCTCCAACTCGCTCCAGTCCTTTCATTATGATTCATTGATAGAAGCAGTGCTCCATCTTTTTGCCATGCCTGAACAATCCATAGTTTACTCCTCCAACGTAGAATATCTCCTAAATCATACCCTGGTTTTCTGTAAAGAAGTGTCAAGCGAGTAACATCCACTCCGTCCTTCTGACCAACAACCGAATTTGTTTCCTTTGTTTGTCCACCCCATCGTTGAATCATGGTTCGGGCCCACGATCGAGCCAATGCTTTGCTTCCAAGCGTAGCATCCCACCCACCCACAACAGGTCCTTCTTTAGTAATGAAAAACATTGGATCAGGTTCCATAGATGCCAATAAATCATCTAGAGAACTTCGCAATTCAGATAATTCATCTTCGGATAATTTCCTACCAGCTGAACGAATTTGTATTGTTGCTTCGTAATAATTCCCATCTTTTCTGGTACAGGTTTTACAAATTGCATTGGATGTACGAATAATTAGTTCATGAGTGTTAACGAAATCGAAGTTAGAGATTTCACCCACAACTTCGATATGCAATCTTGTGTTTCGTTCATCAATAACTTCAGCATGGAAGCCAATAGCTAATTTTTCAGTATTTTCATGCAGTTTGAGTGAGTCATCCAATCGTCTTTGATGTATTTCTTCGACATCGAGGTGCCCCCATCGTCCTGATTCTTGATTCATTCCACATTTGGGACACCGGATCGCTTGAGTAGTTTCACTACATTTTGAAAGAACATTCCTGTTGCGAAAGCAGTTCTCACATAACCTGTCCGTCGAATGAGGAGGTGGTCCACCGCAAGCTACGCAGAACTCACCACCTCTGGACATAATCTTGCGGCGTAGAGGGGGGTTTTGAAGCCGCCGCAATTTATTCTTCACTAGAAGCATCTATTTCTTCAGAATCCTTTTCTCCAAGTGTATCTTCTACTGCATCCAATCGTGCTTTGACATTGGATAGTCGATCCAGTATTTGCCATGTAAACCAGCCAATGAGGCCAATCATTGAAGCATATGCTGCTGCCAAGTACCACAAATCATCCATTAGTCTAACCTCTGTTGTAATTCGGCGAGTCTCTGCTCACACTTCTGTACTTCTGCGCTCACCATTGCTTGCCCAACCATTAGAATAGCCATTCCAGCAAATGAAAGAAGCCAAATGGATAGAATTGTAGAATCGACACTCCCCTCGCCACCGCTTCCAACTATTGGACCAGGATGCCTCTCTTGCCACCATCGAGTAGCCATATAGGTAATTGGAACTAGTAGAAATCCAAACAATCCAATTCCCGAATATACATCACGGAATTCAGGCGTATCTGGCTGACTTCTTCTAGCCAACACTAGGAACAGAGCTAAGGCAGATAGTACTGCATATGTGTTCAATCTTCTATCAGTCCAATCCCATGGAACGCCCCATTCTGCGGACCCCCAAATTGGTCCGGAAATCACTACACAGAGTCCATACAATAGACTTAGTTCAGCAGCAATTCCAGACAATGTCCAGCCCCATTCCTTTCGCTTCCCCATCCATGCGAGACTACCGACAAAAAGCATTCCAAATGTTAGAAATGAAGTCCACGCTGCCGGAACATGCCAAAAAATAATCCGGTATGCTTCAGGGGCATTCCAAGAATTTGCCGACATAGATGGAGCATATACGAGGCCCAAAACCATGCCAATGCCTGCAATAAGCAAGCCCGCTAGCATCAATTGTATGCCTCGCATGGAGTGACCGCGTTGTCGGGGCATCATCAATTTGACCCTGTACGAGGGTGCACTATTGGTATTGCAACAGCAATAATTATTGGGATTCCTACGGCAAGTCCAAACCCATACCAATCCCAATTATTTACAAGTTCAGCCGCTAAAATAAATGGCCAAATAAGAATCAATGTCAGTAGTGAAACAAATTGTCCAGTGCTTCTTGGTAGGCGATCGGCGAGTACATGCAATGCTTGATTTGCGTGAAATATTGAATACATGATTGCGCCCAAGCAAAAGAGTTCACTTGTTGTTGCAATAGTAGAATAAAATTGTGAAATAATGAATGGACTGAGGATGATAACAAAAGCAGCAAAGAATGCAGGGTCGAAACTGTTACCTTGTGACCGCCACCATTCTCCAGTTCGGTTTTCACTCAGATAACGAAGGGCAGAAGGCGTCGTCATGGCAGAAAGAAACGGTGCGCTTAGCAAAATTATCCCATTTAGCATTAGATCATGGTTACTACTATTTTCTGCTGCAGAAAGAATCAGCATTACTGCAAATAAAGGCAACCCTAAGACCACAAAAGGTGCTTTTGTGCGCCAATGTAGTTTATTCACCCATTGATTGAATGGGTTTGAAGGTTGTTTTGGTTTCAAGGTTGGTAAGATTGAGGAGTCTTGAGTTGTTGTTGAGTTTTCTTCTCCAAAATTTATGATGCGATCAGAGCATGTTTTGAGTCTTGAGTCGTGTGTCGCAATTAGGAAAGAGTGTCCACGTTTTTTTAGTGTTTGGATATCGGAAATCAGTGTAATTACAGAGTCTTCATCTAATCCAATTGATGGTTCATCAAGGAGACAAATTCTTGGTTCTAAATCGGCGTAGGATGGCAGTAGGCCCTGGATGACTGAAATTCTTTGATTCATACCACCTGATAATTGCCCAATTCTGTCAGCACTGCGGTGCCCAAGATTCCACCGCTCTAGCAAATTCCAAGTTCCTGCAACATCTGTTCCAGAAATGGCAGCAGCAATATCGATACGTTCTTGAACAAATTCATCCCCATGAATCCCTCCATTTTGAAGAGATAAACCGAATGGTTTTGAAATATTGAAAGACCCTTTTTTGACAGGCAATAAACCAGCAACTGCTTCGATGAGTGTTGATTTTCCACAGCCATTTGGGCCGGATAGAATTACGCATTCGCCAGAGCACACCTTTAGATCGAAATTTGAGAGCACTTCTGACGTGCCTCGGACAATGGTCAGTCCATTCACTTCGAGTAGGTCCACACCCCCTCCAATCGACCACTTGGCTTGAGTCTGGTGGCGAAGAGGTCAAGCGCTCATCCCTACCGTGAACATACATGGGGTTGATTTGGTCAGCAGTGAGCACGTCTCAGTGGCTATATGCATCCCTATGGCTTACATTAACGATTTTACCTTTGATCCATGCGTGGATTAAGCGTACTCCTATGGCGTTAGGAATTGGGGCCTCACTCATGTTAGCATGGTTGGCGCAGGCTTTCATTGAATGGCGCGTTGGAGGTGATTTAATGATGTTTTTAGGGGCGTTGAATCCAGCTTGGGCACTTGAACTAACTGAACTTCATCGTTTCATCACAGCAGCTTGGCTCCATGGATCAACTCTCCATATTCTGGGGAATCTTCTCGTAATTATTCTTGTTGGAGTACCTCTTGAACAACGCCTAGGGCGTGGACGATTTGTTGCAATTTACCTCATTGGGGTTCTTGGAGGTAATATGGGATGGGCTCTTGCGAATTGGGAAAGTACAAGGTTTTCATTAGGTGCTTCTGGTGCGGCGTTTGGTTTACTCGGATGTTATCTTGCATGTTGGCCTCGAGATGAAATCGAATTCCCTTTGATTTTGATACGAAAGTGGCCTGTAGCATGGGTTGCTTTGTTCAAGTTCGCTCATGAAGTACTTGCCTACGGTCTTTTTTCAGGAACTTCAAATGTCGCCCATCTTGCCCATTTAACTGGTTTTATTGCTTGTTATGTACTCGCAAAACCAATTGCAAAGGGTGGCTTGGTACCTATTGGAACAGTAGATTCTGGACCATCGTCGCAAGGTGGGCAGGATGCGATTCATACGGCCATGAAATCGAAAATGGGAGATATATCTTCAGACCCATGGAATAATTCAGAATATCTTCTCGATAAAGCAGCATCTCGAACTCTTCAAAGGTTGAGGGAAGAAGGTGATGAAATCGAGACACGTCAAGCCTGGTTGGAACAACTAAGTGAACAGGCTATGTGTCCAGAATGTGGGGGCGAAATAGTCATTTCAGCGGCATCAGGAATTTCGGTTTTGAACTGCTCAAAATCTCCCTCACATCTTAATTGGCCATAAATCCCTATCTTAGACCTACGGTCTAGATTCGGTGTGACTTATACGCAATCGTTGCTCAGACCCCCCACGGGGTGCGCATGTTGTCTGCGAATGAATCTCTGCGAACAGGGCCTCTGTTTGTGTTTATTCTCATGATTGCAACCTCGATGGCTCCATTTGCCTTAGGTAATTCTGATGATTTTGAATTTGAAAATCCACCTATATTCGTCGAAGGCCTCCCTCCTTTGATGTGTGAAGACGGAAATGCTTGCTCAACCCCCAATCGGGGAGATGGGCCATGGCTTGCATATTCACCTGATAGGGACCACAACGGAATGGACGATCGCCTTCAGAGAATTTTGTCTGGTGAGTATGAATCTGTTAGTCCAACAGCGATTGAAGGACCAAATGGACGATTGACTGTAGCGATTTATGTCGATTATTCATCCCCTCCAACAGAATCTCAAATATCAGAATTGAAATCAGTTTTGGAGGTGAATGGGTGGATTGAAGACGGAGCTTGGTTTGATGTCCTTCAGTCAATTAATTCAATTGCTATTGATCATGTGCCCCTTGAAGCCTTGCTCGAAATTTGGCGTTTAAGTGGGGTAGTGACAATTGAGCAACAAAACGTCATGATTCCATTCTTGGACCACTCAGTCCCGTCAATGAAAGTGCGAGATTCAGAATTTTATGAAGATACAGCACAGGCATTGGGGTATCGAGGGGATGGAGTCGTTGTCGCAGTACTGGATACCGGTGTAGACAATGAGCATCGCTCACTGAATGACTTTGATGATGTAAATGACGAACCCGATGCCGATGCAAATTCCTATGTCGATCCGAAATGGGTTGCAGGATATGATGCAACTTCAGCTTTATCCAATACGAGTGGTACAGATGATCCCGACGATTCAAATGGACATGGGACTCACGTTGCAGGTACTAGTATTGGCACAGGGAGTAGTGATCGCCAGTATGTCGGTGTGGCTCCTGGCGCATATTTGGTTGATATCAAGGTGCTCACCGATGCAGGAGGAACCAATTCTGCCAATACGGCACGTGGCCTGCAATGGGCAATCAGTAACGTGAATACCGATTGGGGTAACAATGACTCAAGCAATGGCATTGACATTTTATCGATGTCGTATGGGTCTACATCGAATCCTAATTCGGATGACCCTGGAGATAATGGTACATCCGCCGAATCTCAATTAGTCAATCAAGCAACAAATGAGGGTCTTATCTGTGTGATTGCAATGGGCAACGATGGTCAACGAAGAGTCCCATCCCCTGCTAGTGCCGACACATCAATTGCGATTGGTGCGAGTGATGATAGAGACACAGATGAGCGAGATGATGATACAATTGCATCATATTCAAACTGGGGCCCAAGAGAAGATGATGGAGATAATGACGATTCAGATGAATTGAAGCCCGATGTAGTTGCCCCTGGCAGTGGAATAAATGCTCCAATGAATGCTGCAGGGTCTCTTCAGTTACCAGGTTCGCCTAAGCCTTTAGCAGAGAATGATTATCAAGAGCAAAGTGGAACAAGTATGGCAACACCTCACGTTAGTGGATTAATTGCCCTTATGTTGAGTATTGATGATGATTTAGACATTGATGATGTCCGACAATTACTCAGAGAGAATAGCGAAGTTCGTGGAAATCCCTATGATGACGACATTGATCCAGTTTGGAATGAAAAATGGGGCTTCGGGATTGTTGATGCAGAAAGAATCGTTGCAAATCTAACAGGCAATAGCGGTAGTGGCGGCGGTGGCGGTTCTGGAAACAACAGTACAGGAGGGGGTGACCCTCCACCAACCGGTTCAGGAGATTGGGTTGATATCGAAAGCCCAACAGATGGCGATTGGTTAATTGAAGGTGAAACTTACCGTGTTCGTGGCACTGCAGAGTCCGATAATCCTGGTGCTACCATCGAAGAGGTTTTGGTAAAGGCATGGTATTGGTACCAAGAAACAGGAACTCCCAAAGAACGTAGAGATGCATTTGATTGGACCTTGGCTGGAGGGAAGAGCAATTGGTCTCACACATTCTATGCTCAAGATTGGGTTGATGGAGAGGAACTCACAATTGAAGTAAAAGCTAGAGACAGTACCAATGCATGGTCAGGAAATGAAGAAATCGAAGTCATGCTTGGTTCTCAGAGCATTTCAATAGGAAACCCTAGTGGCCAAACAGCAGTAAATGGATTTACAACAATATCTGGAACTTTCTTGACTCCAAACCCCATTTCGATTGAATGGCGAATAGATCGAGAACCTTGGCAAGAAATCTCAGTTTCGTCAAGTCAGGATTATACATCAGTAGATTGGAACGTGAATTGGGATACAAGTGATGTTGATGACGGCTTCCATCGCATAGCAGTGAAAGGAAGAGATCAATCAGGCGTTGTTAGTGATGAATTGAGGCGTACAGTAGAAGTTGATAATTATCCACCAGCCCCAGATTTGTCCGTATTTGGCTCAGTTTCGGTTCAAGAATATGGAATTCCTATCGGTGAAGCATATGTCAATACCTTCCTTGAAGTAAGGGCTGATATTCGAAACAATGGAGATGCTGAAGCAGAGAATATCGAAATCCACTTGAGGGAATTTGATACGAAACGTTCAGAGGCAACAATTCCTAAATTAGAACCTGGAGAAATTGCAGAGGTAGTACTCTATTGGAATCCAATGTCAAGTGGAATTAGAGAGTTGGATGTTGTAATTGATCCAGGCCAGGCATTGAGTGAAACTGATCGCACAGATAATTCCGCATCTGTAAATTTCCCCGTGAACCAACGCCCTGAAGGTGTTGACTTAGCGGTTAGAGCTGGTGCAATCTCCACATCTCCCGCCGTACCCCGGCCCGGAGAGAATTATTCAATTACAATACGAGTTGACAATTTAGGTGCTTACGATTCCCAACCAGTAACAATTCAGTTGAGAAAATTAAATGAAAATGGACTTTACGAAAGTGTGGGCTCAATTACTGCAGCATCGATTATTGGACAAGCGAGTAGTGCCATTACTTTCCAACGTTACAGCAATCATTCAATGGATACAGGTGTTTCATATCGAGTGCAATTAGTTACTTCTACAGATCTCAATCAATCGAATAATTTAGCTGATTTCGTTGTTGTTCAGGATACAGTTTCGCTACATGGCGCAAGATCACCAGCTTTACCTCCTTCACATCAATTACTTACATCAGCAAACATTGACGATGGTTTCCTAATTTTCACTTCAAAGGAGGATTCTATATTTGTCCATTCAATGGGTACAGATCAAACAATTTTCACCTGTCTTGAAATTGAAACTCAATGGGCCGGAGATTTGACAGTAAACAGTCATCTTGGGTTGGTGACAGTTGCTTGGACTCGCACTTATCTTGACAGCAACAATTTCTATCGTAGTACAGTATCCTACACAACAATAGATCGATATTGTGGTATGACTCCAAAGCAAGACTTAATGCCAGGTTTACTAGCTGCTGAAGGGACTTATTGGGGTTTAGGAATAGATCAGGTTGAGGATAGAGTAATAGTTGCCGGTTATCATCGTGATTTGGTGACCAATGGTACTTACCAAGACATGACTTCTATATTCTTGTTAGACACAGAATCTCCACTATCGAGTACAAGCTGGAGCCTCTCTCGTAATGTAATTCTCGATATTGAAATGTATCCTCGAACTACGCCGGCGATTGAAGTTGAAATTGGTCAAGAGCATATTCATTTATTGTATCAAAATATCCGTGATGATTCGACAGGAGAAGATAGACTGGGGCTATTTTATGCACATGGGAAAGTAGGTATTCAAAATTGGGCTTTCGTTGTGGCAGCAGCAGATGATGCAACATTAGGGAAAATGATTATTGTTGAGGGTGACGACGACGAGGAGATTATCGTAACAGCATGGCGTGAAGGTAGTGGTAGTGGCGCTGAATTGGTTACACGCTTATCCCCAACTTCATGGTTAAATGGGTTGGAGAAACATACACCCGCCAGAGGGTTAAGAAACATCGATTTGGTTGAAACTGATCGTGGCATTCAGATTTTATTTGACGCAATCTCTCCAACTGGCCCGAAAATTTACTATGGCCTTCTTGGTGATGGGGAAGGTGGTTCAGGAATGTGGCTATCCGATACAATTGGAAATGGTGTTTTGATTTGTGCATCCCGTTCTGAAACGTTAGACGCTCCGGAATTGCATTTCTTTTACGCTTCTAGTAGTGGGATTTGGGTCAGAAGTTTAGTTGAAGATTCCCCAAATGATGCTCCAGAAAGGAGTCTTTTGGATGAAATTCGAATTACATTAGGGCTTGATGATAAGCAATTTCAAGCATTAATGCAATCAATAGGCATTGCTTGTGGGATGTTAACTTTGTTCCTATTGGTCACAGTAGTTGGTCGTCGGAGAAAGAGTAGCGAGATTATTCAAGTAAAACCAGAGTTTGTAAATGAGAATTGGGTTGAGTTGGATGACGAAGATTTGGACAATGATGAAGAAATTGAATTACAACCTAATGTGAGTGTTGATGAAGATACTGATTCGCCTAGCGTTAGTATTGAACCTGTGATAGTTGCTGAGGTCGAATCAGATGAAGTTATTGATGATCGAGATGATGAAGATTCCAATAATTCCAATCGCTCTGAGAGGGCTAAAAGGAGAGAGCGCCGAGCAGTAGAGGCTGAAATGAAAAAGGTCGCTGAAGATATGCAACGTGCAATTGAAGAGGCGGGACTTCCACCTTTGCCAGCACCTGGTGAGTT
>Ga0066836_10001597_pt1 | contig 11930 bp, 10 predicted proteins | sample ETNtaG_18_FD_71568 | JGI IMG/M metagenome (GOLD analysis project Ga0066836, IMG submission 71568) | Marine microbial and viral communities from oxygen minimum zone, Eastern Pacific Ocean - ETNP201302SV91 | ecosystem: Environmental > Aquatic > Marine > Oceanic | place: Pacific Ocean: Eastern...
TGACTGCGAATCAGTTTGGGAGTCATTAATTTGACTCTACGGCTATTTCCCAGAGCCTTCGGCACACTCGGTACATCAAAATATGTCTCTGGGCCGTTGAAAATAAAGACTAATCCCCAGCGTTCTGCAGTGGGGTAATGTTTCACGGGCCTGCAGATGGCTGGGGTGTTGCCTAACGCAGGAGGGCTTGCGCCATCCTTTCCAACATGCCAATGATGAAAGGCACATTCGATGTTGTCTCCCGATACCCTTCCTTGTGCAAGATTAGCCCCCATGTGCGGGCAACGTGATTCCATCGCGTGGATGCGTCCGTCTCCGCTACGAAAAATTACCAGGCGTTTTGAGCCAAGTTCGATCGATCGGAGGGCCCCGCTCTTCAGGGCTTTTGCCCGACAGGCTACATACCAAGTGCATGCCAGAAGCTTTGGGTTGTTAAAAACCGGTTCAGGTTGTGAGGGTTTGAGTTCGGGTGTTTTATTCAAGGCGGGAGGGTTCATGATAGGGAATATTTCGTGGGCTGAAAATGAAGGAGAGGGCCAGTAAAATTCCCAAGGGAAGAAGCCAGATCAATAATCGACTTCGCGAAGGGCTTGGTTTTACTGTTGCCTTGGCTAAAAGGCGTGGCGATACGATTAGCCGCCCTTTGCCTTCCACCAAAACTGTCCGCTGGAGAGCTTTTTGCGAGCCGAAGTGCTCCACGCGTCCATCGGGCCATCGTACTCTTATTTCGGCAGACTCATTCTGTCCAAGGCCAAAAATCTGCTCCTTAGAAAATTGACCAGTGTAAGCGTGACCGGCTCCAACAAGCCGGTGTTGAGTGCGTTTGTCAGTAACAGCGGTAATTATGGACCCGATCCCATCGCTATTAGATTTTGTGCCCTTTAGGCGTACAGCGAGCCATTGTCCCTTTTCTTTCCAGTGGTTTACATAATAATAAGCGGGGGAGTTGTAATTGTTTACAACCAGGTCAACGTCCCCATCGTGATCGAAATCCGAAGCCGCGAAGCCCCGTGCATCGGCGATACCATCCAGTCCCAAGGCCGTTCCCATTTCGACAAAGCGGCCCTGTCCGGTGTTCCAAAAAAAGTGATTGTGCTCCCGCCCGTTCCAAGAGTTTTCGGCTACAAAATCATCCGTATAAATCCAGTTTTCGATTTGGCGTTTTTGGGCGTCCAGCCCAATTTGTGCAAAATCTAGTCACAAGTCGTGTAGGCGTTTCCCGCTGATCCAGCCGTTTACTGCATAGATGTCCAGCCGGCCATCATTGTCCAAATCCAGAAATCCGCTTCCCCAATACCAACCGTTGAGTCGAGCCCCGGATATTCTGCTCTGGTCTGAAAACTTGCCATTCCCCTGGTTTCGTAAAAGGTAGTTGCCGGCCAATTCTCGCTGGCCCACCTGCGCCCAGTCATCCCCCAAGTGTTCCTGTAAATCAAGAAAGGTCTCTTGTAGGTCCGCTCGCCGTTTACTCTGCACAATATGCATTATGTACCCTCGAACATTTAGGTCCTGAGAGAACCAACGCTGATTGGAGCGGATGCTCGAAACATATAGGTCAAGGTTTCCGTCATTATCATAGTCGCCCATCGCAGCACTCATTCCCCCGGAAATTGCCAGGGTGCCTGCTGATTTCGCGACATCCACGAACTTGCCGTTGCCCTGATTGCGTAATAGCACATTACGGCCAAAGTCATTTGCTAGGTATAAATCCTGGTCTCCATCCTTATCGTAATCACCAGCAGCAATTCCAAGGGTTAACCCGGAATCATCGGCTCCGGATTCTTTGCTGATATCGCGGAACTTCATGCCGCCTTGGCCCAGATATAAACGGTTTGGTTTTCCGTTGCGGGTATAGTGGATCATGCGCGGAGTCTCTTGTCGGGAATCCAGGAATCGACCTACATAGAGATCCAGAAGTCCATCACCATTGGCATCAAACGCGCAGAGGCAGCTGGTCATGTCATCATGCGCGAGCCCGGCCCCTTCGGTGACCTCCACGAGGGTATCTCCTTCATTACGGAACAGACGATTGTGTCCGAAAAATACGCCGATGTATAAATCTTGGTCCCCATCATTATCGAAATCCGCGAAGAGAGTAGCGGTAGCGTAGTGCAGACCCCCAAGCCCCCATTCCTGTGTTGCGGTGCGGAAGGAGCCATCTTGCTTGTTGAGGTATAACTCCACCCGGCCTCCTCCGCAGAAAACAAGATCGTCCCATCCATCTCCATTGATATCCCCGGCCGACACACCTCCGATGGCATGTCTGCTGGTCTGGAATTTAAGATCATTGGGGGGCAATAGTCTTTTATCGGGTTCCCCAAAGTAGTGGATGCCTGCTTTAGAGGCGTTATCCATAAAAACAGTGCCGGATCCTGCTGCTAGTCTAGCTTCAAGCAACTCAGCCCGAATAATCCGCTGTCGGCTTTGAGATGCAGAAAACCATGCGCGAAACGTGCCTCGTTCATTGACTTTTTCTCCCGAAAGGGACTGGCCATGTATTTCGAAACGGAAATCGGCTTCGACCGATTGGGAGGAATTAATAGCATGAATTTCATAGAGCTTAAACACCCACGAGTCCACCTGAGAGTATTCCGCCCTCCATTTCTTGAGCCAGTCGGTCGTTGCTTCGGGTGTTGTTAGCATTAACTTGGTTGTTCGCCACTTTCCTATGTGTAGGCCGGCATCGTCGGCCTTTGTCTGTGGCCTTGCTCCAGGTTGCCATCCAGAAAAATGGGGGTGGAGTGCGGCAGACCAATCACCCTTGTTTTCCCTTAGGGCGGATGCAAGCTCATGGAGGGTGTGATTGATCTCAACTCCAGCTTCATTGTACTCCCGAGAGGAGGTTCCCTGGGGGAGATCAAACGCAGAAACCGTGACGATACAATGAAGGGCGGAAGCTAATGCCCAGTGCCTCAATCGATTGGTTAACGGTGTTTTCATTTTACGCTAGCAAGCAGAGGGTTCTGGTTGAGGCATTTGTGGTTGCCCGATGGCATGAGTGAGGGCCGGGAGGAGAGCCAAATCGGCCAATACGGCTGCTCCAGCCGCCAGAGCGAGCAAGCCGCCGAGCACTTGATTCGGGACAAATGTACTGGCCAGCAATACGCTGAACCCCCCGCTTAGGACCACAGAAGTCCAGACTATGCCCATTCCGGAGCATTCCAATGCTGCGCTCACAGGGTCTGGGAAGGATTGGCGGGCGCGGAGCTCACTGAGAACGTGGATCGTGTCATCTACAGCTAGACCAAAAACGACGGTGAGGACCAGGGCGGAGGTGTAACGCAATTCAATACCAACGAGCCCCATGACTCCAGCGACCACGATAAGCGGGAAGAGGTTTGGCAATAAGCCGATTAACGCGAGCCGAATACTGCGCAAAGCTACAGCAATCACCAACACAACCAATATTATGCCCGTCCAAAAACTCTTCTCAAAGTGGCTTACCAGTTGGCGGTTTAGTTGTTGGCCCAAGTACCCCTGTCCGGTGAGTATGGGTTGGTCTGGCGCGCCTAGATGGGAGCTATACTTTCGATTTATCGCAGCGAATAACGCCATGGACTCAGAAGTGTTGAGATTGGCCATCCCGATACGGATGCGCATCAGATGATTCTGATTGTCCACCCAATGATGCATCTGTTCAGGGGCAAGTAGTAGGGCAGTTGGCAGTAGCATGAGAGCGTCTGCTGGCGGGACATTTTTCAATAAAGGACATAATTGATGTAGGATGTCTGTTGGAGAGGAAACGGAAATTACGCCGGGCAACTTGCGAAGAGTTTCAGCGAAAGCTTCTATGTTTTGCATGCGTTCGGGAGTATAAGCGGAGATAGGAGGGCCTCCTGGAGATGGGATTAGTACGTCAAGGGGAATGACGCCACCAAGACGTTCTTCTACGAGGCGATTGGTTTGCCGGATCGGGTGATCGGCGGAGAGATCCGCTAGCAGAGGGGAATTGATGCGCACACGGGTTGCCCCAACAGTAAAAATCAGGGCGACTACTGCAAAGCACGCGAGAACCGTTCCCTTACGTTGTTTTAACCAGGCCCCCCAGGACGGCCAAAAGAGGGAGGATCCCCCGGGTTGGGTTATATGGGACTGTCGCACCCAGGTAGCTATTGGCGATAGAAGGAGAATAGTGACCCCCCAGGTTGATAAGGCTCCCAATGCTACGGCTAGTCCGAAGTCGGCAATCAATGGGATACCAGTTAGGGAAAGGCCAGCGAATACGAGAGCGGTGGTTAAACTGGCGATGCCACAGGGGTTTGATTTTTCCAGCAAAACTGCACTGGCGGAAGCTTGAGAATCGAGCCCTTCGCTGAGTTTTTTCTGGAGGCAGGTGAGAAAATGGATCGCCTGGGATACAGCCATGAGGCCCACGAGAAGAAACAGCGCCGGACCGAATATATTTAAAGACAGGCCCACTGATGCCATGAGCCCGCATGTCCATATCACAGAGAGGAAGGCTCCGATTATTGGGGCCAGAACACTGCCCCAGTCTCGGAAAATTAAGGACAACAGAATAACGACCACGATTAATGCCCAAGGGAGGAGCCGCCGACTTTCTTTTTCAATGTGCTCGGAGAAGTAAATGCGATGCACGGGATATCCCGCGAGCTGTACATTGAATAAACCACTCGACTCCACGATGGTTTTTTCCTGCTCCAACCGGCGCACCAGGCGGGAGCGGTTCGCACTGCTTAGCCTATTCTCGTGGAGAGTTACGGCAGCGACTGCCAATCGGCGGTCCTTAGACAAGACGGAGTTGACGTAGGGCCGCTTGCGCAGCTTATCGAAAGCGTCGGACAGACGGTCAGGGGTTCTTGGGTCAAAGGCTTGCTCTAATCGTACGTGGCCGTCGATTGTGCGAAGGGGGATCAATACATTGCTGGGGGTTGTCACCCGCTCTACCTCTGGCCAAGCTTTCACCCGTTGACTTAAGGCTTTGATAGCCTGCATCTCCTTCAACCCAATGGGCCGGGGGGATTCCAGCAACATTACTGCTGTTCGGTCATCTCGACCAAAGCTTTTGCGATACGACTGATATGTGGTCCACTCTTCAGTTTCTCTCGGAATAAAATCTTCCACTTCATAGCGTACGCCCAGATCACGGGCCACTAAAGCCAGCAGCACAGTTGTCGTGACCAGAGCCGCCAGTGACCCCTTGGGATGGTCAGCCAGCCAATGAAGTGGTTGCCTCAGCATTATCAGTTATCCTGATTCTCTTCTTCCAGTTCAGAGATATCCTCGTGGGGCCAGAAAACCGCCAATAAAATGATTATGACGGCCAAGATTCCGATAGATCTATATGAGGCGCTATCGGGAACCTGGAATACTTCATGAAGGGTATTCATTTGCAACAGGTGGGTTAACAGGCGCAGTATGTATAATGTCATGATGGCGATAAGCATCGGCCTGTGCCGTGTAGGGTTTAGGGCCGTTAATAAAGCTAGCGCCCCAAAGGCGATCGTATAGACGCCCAGAGGTTTAAACATATAGCTGACCTGGTCACTAATCTCGACAGTGGCCCCTAAAACTGACTGGGCCAGATTATCGACGTTGAAGCCGGTTAACAGTACGGTCCCGAATGCTAGGTGATAGACGGCGATCACCCATAAGACGGCTTTTAGTGCCCCATGTTTATTATTATTTTTCATAGTGTTGTGCTTTGTTTGATTATTATTTTAGGCATACCCCCAGCTTCGAAGCCATGGTCCCCAAGCTTCAGTCACCCGATTACGCTCGGCCCATTTTAGTTTCGGGTAATTGTTTTTTTTGTAGCAGCGAATGGTCGACAAGTATTTTTTCAGACTATTGATAGGGAGGGGGCCCAGCCGTAAAGATTCATACAGGTTTTGAAGTTCCCCTAGTGGATTGCGTTCGAGATTCTCGAAACGCAACGCGTGATAGTTGCCCAAAGGGATGAGCCCTTTATCTGCCTCTAGCGCCTTATGCATTTCCTGGTAAAGGCGCAAAACGCGATCTTCCATGTCTGAAAAATCGGGCCTTTGAAGGAACGCAATTCGTGACTTCCACACGTCGTATAAATGCAGGCTGGATTGATATACCTCCAAGGGGTGTCGATGGATGTGAACAAAACGGGCGTCGGGGAATAATTCCAATAGCCAGCGGATGCGTGCGGTATTGGGGGGGGATTTTAACAGGAGAGGTCGCCGATAAATCCACGTCCATTTACGGACGCAATATTTCATTGCAGATTTCCATGCATTTCGTTCGGCATCGGTTGCCTCACGCAGGCTGAGAAAACGCAGGAAATGTGCGGTTCGTTGTGGGAAAGCCCACGACAGGTATGGGGTTGGAGCCCCAAGGGAGGCGAGAGCCATCTCTGATTCTCCTGGGGTTTTAAGGCTTTGGGCCATGTTGTCCTGGAGTCGCCGGGAGGGAACCCAACGCGCTATTTGGCGGCCGTGACCCTCCTCGGATTTCAAACAGCTGCCAGGAAAGCAACACTGGTAATTATTCGGAACCCCGAAGGAGGGGTCTTGTGATAGTAGATATTGCAGATGAGTTGTGCCGCTACGCCAGTGCCCGAGAATGAAAAGGGGAGGCTCTGGATCGACTTCAGCAAGGCTTACCTGATCATCGATCTTGGCTAATTTCTCGTTGCGAGAGCTCAGCAGTGATTGCAGCATTGACCTATGCCAGTAGCGCGGGGGCACGGAGTTTTCCTTGCGCAATCGTTTCCAGTCCCGCCATCGTGCGCCCGCAATAAAGGATAACTTCATTCGCCTCCCCTTTCCCGAGGGGCGGGCTTGGGCCCTCCCCAGAATTTTATATAGGATCGTAAGTATCCCGGACGCTCTCTACGGGGATCGTTAAATCGCGGCAGGTACAACCAAGGGATTTCCGGGTTCTGGTGGTGCGCCAAGTGCCAGTTGAAGTGTAGCAACAATTTTTCGAATACCGGGTTGGTGCGCAAGTTGTGGGCTCCTTCTTGTACATCCAAAGGAGCCCCAGCATGGCCCAAATAATTTAGAGAGGACCAGCAAACCCCAAACATTCCATATAATAACATCCAAGTTGACCAGTGCAGCCCCAAGGCCATGATCAGAGTGCCGTGCAAAGCAAACACGCCGAGTGCCTCAAAGCGGATGCGTCTGAATTGCCGCTGGGGTATGCCCCGGAGCATGACGCCGACTGACGGATCCCTGCGCGCCAGCCAACCGTGCAGCAGATTCGGTGCAAAAATAAAAACAAGCGAGGTTAAGGGGACAGCCAGCCAGAAGCCGCCGAGGTAGGTGAAGTAAAAAAATACCGTTCGACGCGTTCGTTCCTCCTCGTTGTAATATATATCAAAAGATTCTTCTATTGAGCGGTTGCGTTGATGGTGCCCCTGATGTGTATGCTTGAGAAAGGTGAAGGGCCCTCCGTACGCTACGGCTAGCAATGTGCCGAGTATATCATTGATCGATCGGTTTGTATGCAGGATTTGATGCCACGCTTCGTGCAGGAGAGTATAGATAGTCAGCCCCGAAAAGGCGAAAAGGAAACCGATGGCGATTTTAGGGGCCCAGTGAGACTGTTGATCGGCCCACCATAATAATGCAACCCAGCCTCCCAGCAGAATGATTGTGAGCGATACATTTAAAGTGCCTGGCGGCTGGTAATCGCGGTTGGAGTCAGATGCGAGCGGCTTCAAAATAAAACGCCTTATCGTCGAGGTTAGGTCTGGGGTCAGCACCGAAGGAAACAAGGAAATGATGGCCGGTGAAAGACATCGTGCGGAAGTTCTTTAACGCTTCTCGCAGAGGATCGCGTTGATCTAGCCCTAGTGCAGCGTGGTCATATTTCTGTCCTTCGAATCGGCGTTGTGTGGCTTGAATCAGGGCCGTTAGAATATCGGGATCATTGTCACGACACACGGCACAGTGCAGGTACAGCGTGCGATGAAAAGTGCCGGAAGCAGGAAGCTCGATGCCTCCCCGTAGTTTCTGAGCTGCATTTAGCCACGGCCTCAGTAATCGCAATCCCCACTGGTAACCCAGAACTTGGGTCTTCTTGTAATTGCTTTGATCCCAAGCTCCAAGAATGCCTACTAATACATCGTTCTCAAAGGCGAGAAAGAAATCTTCCAGTGTTACGTCACGGTAATAATTGCTTCTCTCAATTTCAGTGAAATCATACGCAGGAAAGAACTGTTTGCGAGGGGCTTCACGATTGAAGAATGCCTGCATGGCAGGAATATCCCGTGCAGTGGCTCCTCGAACCAGCAAGGGAAGGGTATCGAGATGAGGGCAGTGCAGGGTGATGAGAGAATAGTCGTATTGTCCATACGGAAAATATTGAGGCAACCCTTTTCGGCGGCTGGTGAGGAGGGAAAGAGCGTGTTCGTTTTCGCTTATCACGAGTGTTTGGGCAAACTCACCCTCTTTTAAGATCTCGTTCCGGAGGAAGCGAACTCCGCGAGCAAACAGGGCGCTTCCTCTGCGGTCCGATGTAATCCGCAAGTCGCTGAGATATCGCAGCGGGTGCCTTTGCCCATTTATGTATACGCGCCTCAATCCCGCAGCAAATATGCCGGCCAACCCAGCACGATCAGGTTGTTGGGATACATATATTTCGGGTAGCTCGCACTGCACTGCTGCCCCATGGAAATAGTTTGGCCGGCGATCTTGAGCCAACCGAATGGAACCTTCCATTGGCGTTTTTGCGACAACCTCGCATAAGCCGACATTGTCCACTTGTGTGGCTTTTTTTATGTAGGGCATGGAGTTCCTAGAGCTTGAATGAGATCGTCTAATTCACCTGGGCGAAAAAGGACAGGGAGTTTTACATCGCCATCTCGCAATCCACGACGAGTGGCCAAATGGCGGGCGAGGCGCTCGGAGAAACCATGGGGCAATTTTCGTAGTTGTAGCGGGGCGAGCTGACCTAATTTACGTGCTTGTGCGTAATAAGGATTGGCGGCCAATGCGGCATCTACTCGCCCAACAGCCCGGCCCTCTGGATTTAAGGGGTTAAAATTTTCCAGGCACAATAGATAGCCGCATGAGTCCATGCGCGGGGCAAGAAAACCACGGGAGCCGGCCAAGGCTTGAATCACCTGCGGTTCGCTCAGCTTTTCGCCAACCAAATCCACCAAACGACCGGTTCGACCTAGAAATTTGAGACGTGGTGTGTGGTGTAGATGCCCGGTTGTCTCGACGATGTCCCCCGTGGCGTACCGGTATAGCCCCCCACTAGTGGTCAAGATAACCTCGTAGGAGGACCCGACGGTTAGCTCGTGTGCGAGTCTTATTGTGGAAGTTTCAGTATCTCGGAACTCATAAAAATGGGATCGGACGGCTAGGGCAGGATCTCCTCCTGGATAGGGTACGCTCGTGAGCCCCTCGGTCGCCATCAACCCCTTGCCCTGTATTATCACTTTTGGCCCTAGACGTTCCTGAACAGGGGCTTGCCATTGTGAAGATTGCGCATCGGTCCAGCAGCTCAAAACTCTTAACTGAGGCCATAGATCAGACCAGAGAAAATCATTTCCCTCTCGCTGGCGAAGGCGTCGATCGAGATTTAAATAGAAAGTGGGACTCCAAACTGAGATGAAAGATAAATTGCGGCATTCAATCATCCGCTGGAGGGTGTGTTCGTAGAACGCATCAGGACTTTCGTGTTTTTCGGCCTGACTCATTATTAGCCATTTACTAAATGCGCGGGCGGATTTGGCAGGGAAATAGGCTGTGTCATCTAGGTGGCCAACTTGAACACCAGCCACGGCTGGATGTTTTTTTAGTAACGGAGGAGAGATGGACCAGTATGCTGCACCCCCGAAGGCCTTTGGCTCTTCAAGGGATAGCCCGACCATCCATGCAGCAACCCCACGGGACATCTCTTCACGTAAGCCATTTGTAAAGGGGATAAGCTTGGCCTTTCCGGTCGAACCGGAAGTCTGTTCAAAAAAACGTATGGCTTCAGTAGTCAGCGGGTTGTCTTCCGAGGATTTCATTTGATCCAACCACGATTGTACATTGGAGGCATGCCCGCCAATTGGAACCTGCGCAGCAAAATCTTCATGCGTTTTGACATCCATAAAACCATGCGCGCGACCAAAGTCCGTTTGGGCGTTTGCGCGCAAGATGGAACGGAGTCGGGTTCGTTGGGCGATGTCAGGCTTTCTGCAGGCAGAGCGAAAGCGCGCGTGCTCAGGGACCTGTAATCGCAACCAGGCTGCGGCGCTTGGATTTATGTCGAGCATAATTCCTCCTTCCATATCGACGACTTTGTCATGCCCTCTTTCATCATGGCCCTTACACGGTGATGGAGATTTTCAGGGGCCAACTCTGCCACACAAGCCAGTTCATCTCCTCCGTCGAATCCCGGATTTTTTCTCAAAAAAAAGTCTACTTGCGGATGATGTGACCGGCGTCTCGTGTTTTCCGCCAAAGTTGCGTTTACCTGTCCATGTTGTTCGTTAAAATGAATGACCCCGCAAGAAGGAAGCCAGCTCTCCGGGAACAATTGCTCGGAACACAACGCAGCCAGCTTGCCCCCTTCGTCCCAGTGGCGGGATGGTTCGGCTGCGGGGAAATATCGCTTGAAGAACAAAGGGAGATACATATACGTGCGATGCCCCTTGGAAAGCAGGTACCAGTATAGTCGTTTCCGGCGTTTGGCGCGAATTTCTCCTGCCGCATTGAAGAAACCACGGACCAAGGCCTGCCCCCCCCAGTGATTCGGATGGATGACTGTATCTCCAGAGTATAAAATGTCGTAATCGGTCTCCTCAATACCACAGGGGTTGAGGGCGAGAGTGCTGAATCCCTGAATAATGCCGAAGGAATCACGTAAAAGTAGCACCCAATCTTTATGGGCTAAATCTTTGATGAATGTTTTGTATGAAACATGTTCATAGCAGGTTTCCATCAACACATGCAGCCTGCGCACGTCATCTGCAGGCAACCCTTTTCTGGGAACCAATTCAGGGGGCAAAGTGAGCGTGGCTGAAGTCATTTCAAACATCTCCTCCTGTTAGGGCGCTCATCAATACCGCCAAAAACAGCATGAATTGAGGAAGAAACAACCAGGCAGTTCGTTGATTGATTTCTTTAAACTCTGAGTTGCCGGGAACAAAATATATGGCCTCCTCAGGCCCAGCGGTGGAGGCACGAAACCAACCGACAAATATTATCTCTGTTACCAACGTGGAGACGGTTAGCAATAGCAGGAACAGAATCCAGGTGGGGGCTCCCTGCGTTGAGAGCCAGGCTAGCCCGGTTAGAGCGAGCATTAACTGGAGAGCGTCATGTGCCAATCCATAGCGGACTTTCCATCCACGGGTGATGAAACATAAATACATCTCAATGCCCCCTCTGAGAAGCATGCTGCCAGAAAGTATCCAACAAACTTGTAGGGATTCAGTGTGTCCTGTTACCAGGAGCGGAGCCACCACCCAGAGAGAGATTACAAATATCAGCCATTGTGCTTTGACTGCGGAGATTGCACCCCCCGTACGGTTTGGCGAACGGTTTTGCCACCACCAAAAGGCTGGACCGAGCAATTGCATCGCCAAAAGTACTGCCGCGGCTCCCTGAGTCCATCCGGCTCCCAGCTGATGCCAATGGGTCATACTTCTTTCAGAAACGTATTTGTTTGGTGCGCGAAGGTCTTTTCTCCAGTGATTGGCCGGAAAGCAGGATTCGCATTTCCCGGGCAATGGCATCGGTTCCGTGGAACATAAACCTCTGCGCGCCATAACGCCGGATGTCTTCATTCTGCTGGCGAAGGATGTCTACATCTTGATCCAACACCAGATGCGCAAAGGGCTGATAGAATAATCTGATTAGTGATGCCCATCCGTCGAAACGGAATGCCATATATGTAAATACGCGCGTGTGATCTTCGTCGATTGGAGTGCATTGGCTCATGACGATGAAGTGCCGTGCTTCGTGAGCTTGATAATCTACCCGGGTTGTGTAGGGGAG
>Ga0066836_10001602_pt1 | contig 11918 bp, 14 predicted proteins | sample ETNtaG_18_FD_71568 | JGI IMG/M metagenome (GOLD analysis project Ga0066836, IMG submission 71568) | Marine microbial and viral communities from oxygen minimum zone, Eastern Pacific Ocean - ETNP201302SV91 | ecosystem: Environmental > Aquatic > Marine > Oceanic | place: Pacific Ocean: Eastern...
CAAAGCTAAAATTACTGGTATTTGAAATTCTGGAAAATTTGCATAATTCCCTATTAGAAGAATTATTGACGCTAACGTAGAAGGCCCAGCAATAAAAGGTATGGCAATTGGAAAAACTATAATTTCATCATAACTTTTCTCATCTAAAGCTTGTTCTACTTTTTTCTCTCTTCTTATTTTTCTTTTTTCAAAAAGAATATCAATTGCTATAAACATTAGAATAACTCCTCCAGCAATTTTTAAAGAGTCTAAGGACACTCCCAGCGCTTCTAACAAATATCTTCCAATATAAGCAAAAGCTATAAGAATAAAAAAAGCTATAACTGTACTTCTTATTGCTATTTCTGTTTTTTTTTTAAATTTTGCATCTTCTGTCAAACTTAGAAAAAAGGGTAAATTTCCTATTGTGTCTATGGTAATAAAAAACAAAACGAATGAATTAATAAAGGTTGCAGTCATGCTTTTATTTCGTATATTTTCATGGCAATAATATGATATAGAGGAAAAATGAATTCGGTATTTGTAAATAGAATTATAAGAGCTTGCAAACTTGATATTAGTTTGTATGAAGAAGTAGAAGCAGATCAATCAGCTACTGTTCAAGCGGCTATTGTTGTTGTTCTTTCAAGTTTAGCAGCAGGCATTGGAGCAATATCACTTGGAGCTTCAAATTTTTTAATGGCACCATTACTATCTTTAGTTAGTTGGTATATTTGGGCTTATTTAATTTACCTTATTGGAGCCAAACTTTTTCCTGAACCAAATACACATGCAGACCATGGTCAACTTTTAAGAACCATAGGTTTTTCAAGTGCTCCTGGTTTAATCAGAATATTTGGTTTTACACCTGAACTGATGAGTATAACATTTATTGGATCTGGTATCTGGATGTTAGTTGCAATGGTTATAGCTGTCAGACAAGCATTAGATTACGAAAGTACTTGGAGAGCAATCGGTGTAGTAGTGATTGGTTTTTTAGTACAGGCTATAGTTTTAGTAATGTTGTTAAGAATTTTTGGTCCAGCTTAAACTGGAAAAATTGTTTTTGAATTGTAACAAGAATTGCAAATTTTATAACCGTATTTAATTAAATTTTGAGAAACGCTTTCTTCTTCTTCTTTACATTCTTCACAAATATTATCTAATTCATCATTCATTTGTTTTCAGCTGGTTCCAGTTTTCCATCCTCATACTTTGCTGGTGAATATTTGCTATCAGGATCAAAATCTCCAGAAAATCTTAGGATACTCAAAGCTAATAAAAGCAAAATAAGACTAATTATCGAAAGTTTTGTAATAGGAATTTTTTTCTTTTCTAGCTTTAGTAGCCAGGAGTATAAAAAATAAAGTCCAAAAGGACCCACTATAGTGAGCAAAATTATTATCTTTTTAATCATTTAATTTTGTTGACCTATTAAAACCTTCCATTTAGTAATTACATAAATTTAACCATATTTATTTTATGAAATCAAAAGCCAAAGTTGTTGTAGTAGGAGGAGGAGTGGTTGGAGTAAGTATGCTCTACCATTTAGCAAAAAAAGGCTGGTCAGACGTTGTTTGTGTTGAAAGAAAAGAATTAACTTCAGGTTCAACTTGGCACGCAGCTGGATTATTGCCTCTATTTAATATGAGTTATTCAGTAGGTCAGTTACATAAGTATGCTGTTGATTTCTACAAAACTTTAGAAAAAGAAACAGGCAAAAATGTTGGTTTTAGTGTTGTCTCGAATATTCGTTTAGCAAGCACTAAAGATAGAATGGATGAATATCATCAGTACGCTGGAGTAGCTCAAACTATTGGTGTTAACGTAAAATTTTTAAAACCAGAGCAAGTAAAAGAAATTTGGCCTTTATGCAATGTAAGTGATTTAGTAGGTGCAATTCAACATCCAGAAGATGGATATATTCAACCAGCAGATCTAACTCAAGCTTTAGCTACAGGAGCTAGAAATAGAGGAGCAGAAATTTATAGAAACACAACTGTCACCGGAATCAAACAAACAAAAAATGGATGGGTAGTAGAAACGGATAAAGGGACCATTGAATGTGAACATGTAGTTTCATGCACTGGAAATTTTGCGAGACAAACTGGCAAAATGGTTGGCCTTGAAATTCCAGCAATACCGGTTGAGCATCAATACATAGTTACAGAACCACATCCTGAAATTCAAAAAAGAAAAAAAGATGGTTTACCAGAAATGGGTGTCCTAAGAGATAGTGATAACAGATGGTATATGAGAGAAGAAGCTGGAGGTTTAATTTTAGGACCTTACGAAGATGGAGCCCCTTGTTGCTACGTTGATGGACCGTCAAAAGATTCAGAATATGAATTATTCCAAGAAGATCTAGATAGACTTGCTCCTCATATAGAAGGTGCTATTCATCGGGTTCCAGCTTTTGGAGAAGTAGGAGTCAAAAAAGTTTATAATGGCGCGATTTCTTACACACCAGATGGTAATCCTATCGTTGGACCTGCGTGGGGATTAAAAAATTTTTGGATTAATGAAGGTCATAGTTTTGGTATTACAGCCGCAGGAGGAGCAGGATGGCAGCTTGCAGAATGGATAGTTGATGGTGAACCGACAGTAGATATGCTTGGTGTTGAGCCAAGAAGATATGGAGATTACGCAACCAAATCATATCTTAAAGAAAAAAACGAAGAAGCTTATAGAAATGTTTTTATTATTCATTATCCAGATGAGGAAAGAGGAGCCGCAAGACCTTTAAGAACATCTCCTTGTTATGATAGAATGAAAAATCTTGGAGCTGTATTTGGGCAAAAATTTGGTTGGGAAAGACCAAATTTTTTTGCAACTGATGGAATGGAACAAAAAGATGATTGGTCTTTTAGAAGGTCAAAATGGTTTAAAGCAATAGAAAAAGAATGCAAAAATGTTAAGGAAAATGTTGGCCTTTTAGACATGACAGCATTTGCTAAATGTAGAATAAAAGGCCTTGGAGCAGAAAAATTTTTAGATTATTTAGTTGCAAATAAACTTCCAAAGAAAATAGGAAGAATTGGTTTGTGTCATGCCTTAAATACAAAAGGTGGAGTTCATTCTGAATTTACAATCATGAGAGAATCTGAAGATAGTTTTTACCTAGTTTCAGCTGGAGCTTTTCAAAGATTAGATCATGATTGGATAAATAAATGGATGCCAAAAGATGGGAGCGTTCAATTTGAAAATTTAACTAATAGCGTAGGCGTTTTAGTTATTTCAGGACCAAAAGCTAGAGACTTAATGAAAAAAATTTCAAAAGATGATTTTTCAAATGAAAATTTTAAATGGTTAAGTGCAAAAAATATCGATATTGGAAGCGCACCAGTTAACGCAATGAGAGTTAACTTTGTTGGAGAGTTAGGTTGGGAATTACACCATCCAATTGAATATCAAAATCATATTTTTGATAAATTAATGGAAGCTGGCAAAGACTTAGGACTTAAGCCTTATGGCATCAGAGCTATGAATAGTTTGAGAGTAGAAAAATCCTATAAGTTAGTAGGAACTGAATTGTCTATTGAGTACTCGCCTTACGAATCTGGATTAGAAAGATTTATTCATCCAAACAAAGGAAATTTCATAGGACTAGAAGCTTTAAACAAATGGAGGGAAAAAGGTTTTAACAATAAATTAGTGACTTTAGAAATTCATAATATTGAAGACGCTGATGTATTAGGAAATAATCCTATTTATGACAATGGAAAAGTTGTTGGCAGAGCAACAGGAGGTGATTTTGGCTTTAGATTGAGCAAATCAATTGCTTTAGGAATGGTTAAACCCGAGATTGCGACAACAGGTCAGAAATTGAAAATTGATATTCTTGGAAAAATGTATGATGCTACAATTTTGGAAGAAAGTCCTTATGATTCGGAAAATAAATTGTTAAGAGCATAATGAAAATTTTAGTAGCTGTTAAAAGAGTAATTGATTACAACGTTCAAATTAGAGTTAAAGAAGATGGCAGCGGCGTTAATACAGATAACGTTAAAATGTCAACAAATCCACCAGATGATAATGCTATTGAAGAAGCGGTAAAATTGAAAGAATCTGGCAAAGTAAAAGAGATTGTTGCAGTAACAATAGGTGTAGAAAAAGCACAGGAAACAGTCCGAAAAGCCTTAGCTGTTGGTGCTGACAGAGGAATTCATGTTAAAGCAGATAGTTATATTGAACCCTTAGGTATTGCAAAAATTTTAAAAAAAGTTGTAGAAAAAGAAAAACCAGATATGGTTTTTTTAGGAAAACAAGCTATTGATGATGATTGCAACCAAACAGGTCAAATGTTGGCTGCCATTTTGAATTGGCCGCAAGGAACTTTCACATCCAAAATTAATCTAAAAGACAAAACTATGGAGATAGTAAGAGAAATTGATGAAGGTTTAGAAACTTTAGAAATCAATCTACCTGCAGTAGTTACTTGTGATTTAAGACTTAACGAACCACGTTTTGCTTCTTTACCAAACATTATGAAAGCAAAGAAAAAAACCATAGACGAAATGATTGCAAAAGATTTAGGTGTAGATATTACAAATAGAATTCAACAAATAAAAGTAGAAGAACCGCCTAAGAGAAAAGGTGGAATTAAAGTTTCGAGCGTTGCTGAATTAGTAAGTAAACTTAAAAATGAAGCAAAGGTAATATAATGTCAGTATTATTAATAGCAGAACATGATAATTCAAATTTAAAGACATTTACATTAAATGCTATTACCGCAGCTTCACAAATGGATACAAACGTTCATGTTTTGGTTGTTGGATATGAGTGTGAAAATGTTTCAAAAGAAGTAGCATCAATCCCATTAGTAAAAAAAGTTTTGACTTGTGATTCGAAGAATTATCAAAATTATTTGCCAGAAAATTTAGCTCCATTAGTGACTAAAATTTCAGCAAAGTATGATCATATTGTTGCATCTGCCAATACTTTTGGAAAAAACTTTATGCCTAGAGTCGCAGCTGCGTTAGATGTTTCTCAAGTAAGTGACGTTATTAAAATTAATGGACCAGAAACGTTTCTTAGACCTATTTATGCGGGTAACGCTTTTGCTACAGTCAAAAGTAATGACAAAAAAAAATGTGTAACAGTTAGGCCAACTTCTTTTGATCCTGCTACAAAAACAGGTGGATCGGCGCAAATAGAAAAAGTTGACGCTGTAACCGTTCCAAATATTTCAAAATTTATTAAAAGAGAAGAAACTAAATCAGAAAGACCTGAATTAGGTACCGCTCGAATTGTTATATCTGGGGGAAGAGGTATGCAAAGTGGGGAAAATTTTAAACTTATTAATTCAATTGCAGATAAATTAAATGCAGCAGTAGGAGCTTCAAGAGCAGCAGTTGATGCTGGTTATATTGGAAACGATCATCAAGTAGGGCAAACAGGAAAAGTGGTAGTTCCAGATTTATATATTGCAGTTGGAATCTCAGGAGCAATTCAGCACTTAGCAGGAATGAAAGAGAGCAAAATTATTGTCGCAATTAACAAAGATGGAGAAGCCCCGATTTTTAGTGTTGCAGATTACGGTTTAGAAGCAGATTTATTTACAGCTCTACCAGAATTTTTAGCTGAACTTAACAAACTGAATACTATCCAAAAATAATTAGTTTGATATAGTCATTTCATGGCTAGAGAGACAATGGAATACGATGTAGTTATTGTTGGAGCAGGACCAGCAGGTTTGTCTACAGCTATAAAACTTAAACAACTTGATCCTAATTTAAATGTTTGTGTCCTTGAAAAAGGATCAGAAGTTGGAGCTCATATTTTAAGTGGAAATGTTTTCGAAACCAAAGCGCTTGATGAATTATTACCTAATTGGAATAGCGAAGGAGCTCCAGTAAAAACCAAAGTTTTAAAAGAAAAATTTTTATTTTTAACAAAAAAATATTTTATGAGTTGGCCAACATGGCTTCTACCTTCTGTGCAGAAAAATCATAAAAATTATATAATTAGTTTAGCTAATCTTTGTCGTTGGTTGGCTGAACAAGCAGAAAAGCTAGGTATTGAAATATTTCCAGGATTTCCAGCAAGTGAAGTTCTTTATAACGATGATGGATCAGTAAAAGGTGTAGCTACCTTAGATATGGGTCTAGATAAGGATGGTAATAAAAAAGATACTTATCAAGAAGGTATGGAACTACATGCAAAGGTAACAGTATTTTCAGAGGGCTGCAGAGGACATTTAGGCAAGCAATTAATAAAAAAATTTAATCTTGATGAAGGAAAAAATCCCCAACAATATGGCATTGGATTTAAAGAAATTTGGGAAGTGAGCGAAGAGCATCATGAAGAAGGTTTGGTTATGCATACTGCTGGTTGGCCTTTAGATAACAAGACTTACGGAGGAAGCTTTATTTATCATGCAGAAAACAAACAAATTTATTTTGGATATGTCATTGGCCTTGATTATCAAAATCCATATCTATCTCCATTTGATGAGTTTCAAAGATTTAAAACACATAAAGCCATTAGAAAAATGCTAGAAGGAGGTAAACGTATTGCTTTTGGAGCAAGAGCATTAATCGAAGGCGGGATACAAAGTTTGCCTAAAATGTTTATGCCAGGAGCGCTATTAATTGGCTGTGATGCCGGGACTTTAAACATGCCAAAAATAAAAGGTTCACATACTGCAATGAAAAGTGGAATAGTTGCAGCTGAAGCAATTATTGAAAATATAAATAATAAAGCTGATCTCTCGATTTATGAAAAAAAATTTAAGGAAAGCTGGATTTATAAAGAGTTATACGCTGCAAGAAATGTGAAACCCAGTTTCAGCTGGGGTTTAATTATAGGAGTAATTTTTACTGGAATTGATCAGATTTTATTTAGAGGAAAACTACCTTTTACATTAAAACATAAACATGCTGACCACAAATCTTTAAAAAAAGCTAATCAGACGCAAGAAATAGAATATCCCAAACCCGATGGCAAACTTACGTTTGATAAAACTAGCTCAGTTTATTTAACAGGAACAAATCATACAGAAAACCAACCTGTGCATCTCAAACTTAAAGATCCTAACTTACCAATTAAATACACACTAAAAGAATACGATGAGCCTGCACAAAGGTATTGCCCTGTAGGAGTTTATGAGATTCAACAAGAAAAATTTGTAATTAATTCACAAAACTGCATACATTGTAAAACATGTGATATTAAAGAGCCATCACAAAATATAACTTGGGTGTCGCCCGAGGGTGGAGGAGGACCAAAGTATGGAAATATGTAAATTAAATGAAAAAAATAATTTTAATATTAATATTTATATTTTTAAATAATATTAGCATAGCAGAAGATACATTTGAAAATTTAACAAAAAAACAAAAAACTTCATATTTAGATTTTATTCTTTTAAAAATTGAAAGCAGGTTAATACAAAGACATGCTCTTTTAGGAACTCAAATGGTTCCTCTAAGAGTTCAATTCCAAAAGATAGGATCTCAAGTAGATTTTATTAAAAAAGAATCTAAAATTTTAATTAGTATAATTGGGGTAATGGACAAAAGAAGATATCAAGAAAAAAAATATAAACCTACTATTGTAGATTGTAATATATTAAGAAATGTCCTTTTGTATGGCAAACAAGGATACAATCTCATTTTTAAGAAACGTAATAAATTTCTCACAAATTTACATATGGAAGAAATTTTTATTTCAAGATATTTAAATAATTTATCAATAACAGATAAAGAAAAAAAATATATTATGGAAAACACAAATGCTAAAGTAAAAATAATAGATCCTGTCCGGAGAAATGACGTTTTATGCACAGGAAGAGTTACGCAAGATCTCAGCTAAGATAAATCAATTGCATATTTTTTTAATTGATTCAAAGAAATTATTTCAAGTGTTTTGTAATTAGTTTTTTTAATATATATTTTACATGCAGTGCCAGCTTTTATAGATTGAGCATACGTTTGAGCACACACGCACCAAGAGTCGCCGTTTTTTAATCCAGGAAAATTAAATTCAGGATGAGGTGTAATTAAGTCATTCCCAGAACCTTTTGACCATTCCAAAAATTCTGTAGTTACTTTAGCGCAAACAGTATGTAAACCAAGATCAGTTTCGTTTGTATTGCAGCACCCATCTCTAAGCCAACCTGTAAGTGGATCAATCGAACAAGCTTCTAATTTTTCTCCTAGAACATTTTTTTGAAACTTTTCTTCATTCATTATAGTTTTGTTGGATTAGGCTCATCTTTATAAATCTTTTTTGGATCAAAAACTTTTTTGCTTTCTTTAAAATCCATTTCTAAATCATTAATATTTTTTGTATTTTGTAGAGGTATTGATCTGTAGAAACAAGATCTATACCCAACGTGGCAACTTCCTCCATCCCCTATATCAACAGATATCCAAACAGCATCTTGATCATCATCAATTCTTATTTCTTTTATTTTTTGAACAAATCCACTCACCTCTCCTTTACGCCAAACTTTTTTTCTTGATCTGCTCCAATAATGTGCTTCTTTTGTTTCTATTGTTTTTTTTAATGCTTGATCATTCATATATCCGTGCATCAAGATGTCGCCACTTTTAAAATCAGTAGTTATCACTGGAATTAAGCCATTTTCGTCAAATTTTGGCTGTAAAAACTTGCCTTCTTCAACTTCTTTTATATTATTTCTTTTTTTAAACATTATTTATACTATATAGATATTTAAATTAATAATTAAGCAAATAACATGAAATTAGTTAAAGAAGTAGAACAGCTAACAAAAAAAAAAGATCAAATTTCAGACGAGAAAGCTGAAGAAGCAATAAGAACTATTATTCAATGGATTGGCGAAGATCCAAGTAGAGAAGGTTTATTATCGACTCCCAAAAGAGTAATTAAAGCATTCAGAGAATATTTTGGAGGATATAAAATGGATCCATGCAAATATCTTTCTAAAACTTTCACAGAAGTAGAGGGTTATGATGATATGGTTATTGAGAAAAATATAAGTATTCAAAGCCATTGCGAACATCACATGGCACCCATTACAGGAATAGCGCATGTAGCTTATATACCCTCTAATAAAGTAGTTGGGTTAAGCAAACTTGCAAGAGTTGTAGAAGTTTTTTCTAAAAGACTGCAAACGCAAGAGCGCTTAACAACTCAAATAGCAACAACAATAATGGATGTTTTACAACCCAGAGGTGTTGCTGTAACTATAGACGCAGCTCATCAATGCATGACAAACAGAGGTGTAAAAAAAGAAAATACAACCACAATTACAAATTATTTCCTTGGTGCCTTCAAGGATGATTTAAGTTTTCAAAATCGATACTTAAGATATATTAATAAAGATTAACTTTTATTATTAAGTAATCCAAAATTTTAATGAGCGATCAGTTTAAAGCAATTGTGCTAAACCAATCTGGGAAGGAATTTTCTAGAGAAGTCAAAACATTAAACAAAAGTTTTTTTAAAACTGGAAATGTTTTAGTCAAAGTTGATTATTCTGGGCTTAACTATAAAGATGCACTAATTCTCAAAAACGGTGCCTCTCTAGTAAAAGAATATCCTCATATACCAGGTATCGATTTTTCAGGAAAAGTAGTGGAGAGTGAAAATGCCGATTTTAAAACTGGAGATGAAATTATATTAACTGGTTGTAGAGTTGGAGAAATATATCCTGGAGGATACTCTCAAATAGTAAAAGTAAAAAGTGAATTGCTAGTAAAAAAACCTAAATCTATATCAAGCAAAAACTCAATGATACTTGGCACAGCTGGATTTACTTCCTTAATGTGTTCATTTGCAATAAAAGCAAGAGAGGAACTGTTAATGGGAGAAAAAGTTAATGAAGTCTTAGTTACAGGGGCAACAGGCGGTGTGGGAAGTATAGCTGTTATGATCCTTTCAAAATTTGGATATAATGTTACAGCAATGACAGGAAAGAAAGAAAAATCTAATTTTTTAAAAGAATTTGGAGCTAAAAATATTATTGAAAGAAAAGATTTTGAAGGTGAGCCAAAATTATTGGGAAAAGGATTGTGGGATGGTGTTGTTGATACGGTAGGTGGAAATATTTTAGCAAATGTTATTTCACAAACTAAACCAAATGGAATTATTGCTGCATGTGGAAACGCAGGTGGAATCAAACTTAATACATCGGTAATGCCTTTTATTATTAGAGGTGTTAAATTATGGGGAATAGATTCTGTTATGATTAGTAAAAAAAGAAGGGAATTTATATGGTCACAAGTATCTGAGCTTATAGATTTTAGCCTTTTAGAAAAAAATGTTCAAATAGTTAATTTACAAGAACTTTTAAACACCTTTCCTAAAATGCTTAAGGGAGAAACTTTAGGTAGAATATTAGTGGATCCAAATAAATAAAATATGGACTGGGACAAATTAAAAATATTTCATGCCGTAGCTGAAGCAGGAAATTTTACTAAGGCAACATACTCACTTAATCTAAGCCAATCTGCTATTAGTAGACAAATTCAATCTTTAGAATTTGAGTTAAAAACACAGTTGTTTGAGAGACATGCCAGAGGTTTATCTCTAACTGAAAATGGTGAATATCTATTTAAAACAGCTCACGAAGTCATTTCTAAATTAAAAGATGTCGAATCGACTCTAATTGATAAAAAAAATAAGCCTACTGGAAAAATAACGGTTACAACAGTTGTAAGTTTTGGTACTACGTGGTTAACCCCAAGAATTCAAGAGTTTATGAAACTCAACCCTGATATTGAAGTGGAATTAATTTTTGATGACAGAGAATTAAACCTGAGTATGAGAGAGGCTGATATTGGTATTTGGATGAGACGACCTAAACAACTCAACTACATTCAAAAAAAATTAATAGATATTAATTATCATGTTTATGGGTCAAGACAATACTTGGAGCAGTATGGTCACCCTAAAAATTTATTAGAACTAAATAAACATAAATTTATTTCTTACGGGAGAGGAACTCCTTCTCCAGTATTTAATCCTGATTGGGCTTTAAAACTAGGAGTTAAAGACAATAAAAAAAGAAAACCAATTATGAAAGTAAATAGTGTTTATGGATTGCTGCTTGCTGTACAAAGTGGCGTAGGATTAGCTTCTCTTCCAGATTATATTACCACCCAAGTTCCAAATATTATTAGAGTTTTGCCTCAAATCGAAGGACCAAAAACCGAGGCACATTTTGTTTATCCTCAATCTTTAAAAAATGTTGCTAGAGTAGTAGCATTTAGAAATTTCTTATATAGTAAAATCAATAAATGGGAATTTTGAAGATTATTTTTGAGTTTCTGTTTTAATTTTAAGTGATGCTCCGTCTTCTATAGAAAGAGTTTTTTGGCTTAAAACTCCATCTATATCAGCTGTACTTTTAATTCGAATTTTATCGGAATTCACATTTCCATGGAGTTTTCCACCTAAATTTATTTTTTTGGATTTTATATTACCTTTTATGAAAGATTTCGAGTGAGTCTCTATTGTTTCAGCTTTTATGTCCCCATTAACTTTCGCATCTATAGTAATTTTATCTTTTTCTACCAAATCTCCTTCAATAGATACGTCTGATAATAATATTGATGTTTTTTCTCCAACCATATAATTCCTATACAACTTAACATATACATAGAATTAAGATGCTCCTACACACTTTTTAGTTGCATTAGGTGTGACATTTTGATACTGATAATCATTATCATTGAAAATGATAACTATTATCATTAAGAACTTATTCAATTTAATTAATAATAAATAGGAAAAAATATGAAAAAGATAGTTTTAATTATATCACTTTTAATTTCACTAACAGGAGTTTCGTTCGCAAATGAAGTGAATATATTTAGCGCAAGACATTACGATTCAGATATTCAACTTTATGAAAAATTTACAGCAAAAACTGGGATAAAAGTAAATGTTGTTTCTGGCAAAGATAAAGCACTTCAAAAAAGATTAATAGAAGAAGGAAAAGACTCAAC
>Ga0066836_10001609_pt1 | contig 11898 bp, 15 predicted proteins | sample ETNtaG_18_FD_71568 | JGI IMG/M metagenome (GOLD analysis project Ga0066836, IMG submission 71568) | Marine microbial and viral communities from oxygen minimum zone, Eastern Pacific Ocean - ETNP201302SV91 | ecosystem: Environmental > Aquatic > Marine > Oceanic | place: Pacific Ocean: Eastern...
ACCATATCACCTTTAAAGTAATCGGCTAACATTTCTCCCGGAGTTACGTAACCAAAACGTTTTCCAAGTATCCATTGTCTTTTTAAGAACATTACTCCTGTAAAAGGAATAGTGATTACATAGAAAGATGCATAAGCATACTGAAAACCGTCTCTATAAATTAATCCTGGGTGACCCATAAAGGTCCATCCAGAAAATGATGTAGCTGTGGCGGCCAGAACGAATACCCACATCGGAAGTTTTCTTCCTGATATAAAGTAGTCAGATGCTGTTTTCGCCATCTGTGCCCCTCTTACACCCCAATAGATGCAATATGCCCAATACATGAGCACGAACACAATCAGCCACGTAACTTTTGCTGACATAAAGGTTTCCCCCTTTTTTATTTTTTTTCTTGTTTTATAAAACAAAAAATGCCTAGAGTTTTAAGTCTACGCATTCATTATGAAAATTGGACCATAATTGAACGTTCAAAGCAACAGTTACTTCACCTTAAATTAGATACAACTATAAATTGAAATTGTTGTTATATAGCTATTATTTCAGGTATATAACTAAGGTTATATGAACTTTACATCTTTTTACATCGCATTTCATGATCCCATATGGATTGCTTTTTTAAGTACGGCTTTATTTTTTCCAGTTCGTCAATTGATCTGGATTTTGTATGTTAGAAAGAAACAAAAATCACAAAAAATAGTTTCTGATGAAGAAAAAAAGACGTTAAAAAGAAGAGCAACATTTACATCAGTACTTTTATGTATTGTTTTTAGCTATCTATATGTAACTCAGGTATTTAATTAATGAATGTTAATACAAATATATTAAAAAGATTTGTAATATACATGGCGATTTTAACGTTCGTTATGTTTACAATTTGGGGATTTGTTCGATCTTTTATGGATAGGCCTCCTGGCGATTATGAAACAGAGGTTTGCGATATACGTCTAAAAGACAAAAAATATGAACAAGCTTTAGAAGAAGCAAATAAAGCTTTAAATAAAACTCCCAACCATCGTGGGGCAATGATGTGCAAAGCGTTAGTATTTATTTCTGAAAAAAAATATCTAAAGGCAAATAAAGTTTTAAGCGATCTTATAATTTTTTTAGAAAAAAATCTTGAAGATGATGATAAAACTGGAGTAGGTACTCTGGCTGCAGCATATGCAAATAGAGGTATTATTAAAGATAGAAATAAAAATTACGAAGGTGCTTTGAAAGATTATATAAAAGCATTAGGTATTGATCATGAGGCAGTTGCTGGCCCTGGGCTCGGAACAGTTATACTTAATTATAAATTTAAGTCATCATCTGTAAGAGAAAGAGCTTTATATTTAAATGAGCAACTTCAACTTCCCGAAGATGAAAGAGTATTAAGTATAGAGGAATTGGACTCAGGACAGGTTATGCATAAACCTGGAAAACTTTAAAAACTTATAAGTCCCAATACATCTTTAAAAAGTACTAAAAAAAAATAAGTTGCGGCTATACATCCAAATAATAATCTTACAAAATCCTTTTCGCCATCCTCTTTTCTATAAGTTATTCCATGTCTCGCAATCAGTGCTGTAACTACTAAAAATACAATATTTACTAATTGTTCATATTCTGATGGAATAAAATCAAACATTAGTTATTGCTCTTTAAATTTCCATCCATAAGCTTTGTCTTTATATAATTCAGGATATACTACTCGCTTTTCTATATAAGGTGGATAAAAACCTGCAGATCCTTCATCTTCAACATAGTGAATAGCCATGTAGTGGTTAGCTATAAAAACTATTAAAATTATAAGAGCATAAAAAATTCCTCGTTTTTTTCTTTTTTGCTCATTTGAGAAATCTTCTCCAAATTCATTATCATAAACATGGTATTTTTCATCATAACTATTTAATACATTTGCATTTTCCATTTTTATAATATCTTTAGCATAATAAGTTACCCAAATAGGTATAATTCCAGAAATCATATATTCACTAAATATTTTATTTATTTTTTCTTCAGGCAAATCTTTTTTATGCCAAACTTGATAAGCCAATTGTATTAACTGAAATTCTCCTATTTGAAGAAGATTTGCCGCATGAAGTATTTCAGACCTTTTTGGATTATCATCCCAGTCAGGTTTAATTAAGGTTTTAACTAAACCATTCACTATTTATTTTTCCTATTTTCTATTAAGCTTTCAACTACTGTAGGATCTGCTAAAGTTGTTGTATCACCTAATTCATCTTGTTCATTTGCAGCAATTTTTCTTAATATTCTTCTCATGATTTTGCCAGATCTTGTTTTTGGTAAACCTGGTGCGAATTGAATTAAATCGGGTGTTGCAATTGGACCAATTTGTTTTCTTACCCAAAGTTTTAAATCTCTTTCTAGGTCGCCAGAAGGATTTTCATTAGCATTTAAAGTTACATAGCAATAAAGTCCATTACCTTTAATATCGTGTGGGTAACCTACTACAGCCGCTTCAGCTACTTTCGGATGTGCAACAAATGCACTTTCAAGTTCAGCAGTTCCTAAATTATGACCAGACACAATTATTACATCATCAACTCTTCCTGTAATCCAATAATAACCATCTTCATCTCTTCTACATCCGTCTCCAGTAAAATATTTTCCATCAAATTGTGAAAAATATGTATTGATAAATCTTTCATGATCACCGTACACTGTTCTCATTTGACCTGGCCACGATTGAGTAATACAAAGTCTTCCTCTACACGCCCCTTTTAAAGTTTTACCATTTTCATCAACGATAGCTGGTTTTATGCCATAGAAAGGTTTAGTTGCTGATCCCGGTTTTAAATCTATTGCTCCAGGTTGGGGCGATATTAGTATTCCACCTGTTTCAGTTTGCCACCAAGTATCAACAATAGGGCATTTTGAGTTTCCAACAATTTTATAATACCAAAGCCAAGCTTCAGGATTAATTGGTTCACCAACCGTTCCTAAAAGTTTTAACGATTTTCTACTCGTTTTTTTAACTGGACCTTCTCCCTCTCTCATAAGCGCTCTTAACGCTGTGGGAGCGGTATAAAAAATATTTACTTTATACTTATCTATAATTTGCCACCATCTAGAAGTGTCAGGGTAGTTAGGAACACCTTCAAACATAATTGTTGTTGCTCCATTAGCAAGAGGGCCATAAATAATGTAACTGTGTCCCGTTACCCATCCAATATCTGCTGAGCACCAATAAATGTCATTTTTTTTATAATCAAAAATATATTGGTGAGTCATTGAAGCATAGACCATATAACCTCCTGTTGTATGCAAAACACCTTTCGGTTTTCCTGTAGAACCAGAGGTATAAAGAATAAACAAAGGATCTTCAGCGCTCATTTCTTCTGGTTCGCAATTGCTAGAAGCAGTTTTTATTAAATCATCATACCAGACATCTCTATCATCAACCCAATGGACTTCATTTCCTGTTCTTCTGACCACAATACATTTTTTTACATTTGGACAACTTAGCAGAGCTTCATCTGCAATTTTTTTTAAAGGTATGATTTTTCCACCTCTTACCCCTTCATCAGCGGTTATAATATAATCAGATTGGCAATCATTGATTCTTCCAGCTATTGAATCTGGAGAAAAGCCACCAAATATTATTGAGTGAATTGCACCAATTCTAGCACAGGCTAGCATTACGTAAGCTAATTCCGGTATCATTGTTAAATAAATAGTTACTCTATCGCCTTTTTTAATACCAAGTTCTCTTAAACCATTCGCAGCTTTACAAACATTTTTATGAAGATCTTTATAACTAATTTGTTTTGAGTCTTTAGGATCATCGCCTACCCAAATAATTGCAGTTTTATTTTTTTTATCTTTCAAATGTCTGTCAATACAATTTGTAGAAGCATTAAGAGTTCCATCGTAATACCATTTAATTCTAACATCAGATTTGCTATATTTTACGTCTTTTATTTTTTTGTAAGGTTTTATCCAATCAATTCTTTTTCCTTCTTTTTTCCAAAAGGTATCATTATCTTTAATAGATAATTTATATTTTTTTTCATACAGATTTTTGTCAACATAAGCTTTATTAGACCATCTTTTAGAAACTTTAAAAATCAATTCTTTTTGACTTATATTTTGAGATTTAATTTTTTTTCTTCTCTTTATTTTTTTAGATTTTTTTCTAGATTTAATTTTTTTTCTTCTCTTTATTTTTTTAGATTTTTTTCTAGATTTAATTTTTTTTCTTCTCTTTTTTTTAGGCACTTTTTCCTCTACTGTAAATTTAATGACTAATTATACTTTACCCATCTTATAAATTATTTTCCAGCTTTTATAATCTATAGCCATCACTGATAATCTGCGTTGTTTAATTAATGGCAAATGACTTATTTCCTTAGTTTTTTTAATAATTTCTAAAGATACAGTTTTTTTTAGTTTTTCTTTAAATTTAACTTGTACAGCAACAAATCTTTTTTTTTTATCTGTTTTATCCAAAAAAGCAGTTTTAACTACCTCGACAATACCTACGATCTCTTTTCCTATATTTGAGTGGTAAAAGAAACATAGGTCTCCTTTTTGCATTTTTTTTAAATTATTTGCAGCCTGATAATTTCTTACTCCATCCCATGCTATACCTTTATCGCCTGCTTTTTTTTGTTGGTCTATGGACCAAACATTTGGTTCAGATTTTAATAAAAAATAGGATTTTCTCATATTAAAATTTTAATCCTGCGCCTTTTAAAAAAGGAGCCGAGCTATCTAGAGGCCATCTTGCTATTGATGGAAATTTTAGATCATTTATTAAATTAATTTTGTATCTTTCTATTCCAGCCCATGCGATCATTACAGCATTATCACTGCATAAATTAACTGGAGGAAAAATAGATTCAAAATTATTTGCTTCAGATAATTCACTTAAGTTTTTTCTTATAGATAAATTAGATGCTACACCCCCAGCAATAACAAAAGTATTTTTTTTTCTTCTTTTATTTTTTAAAAATTCATTCATTGCTATTTTGGTTTTTTTATAAAGAATTTCGTTAATAGTTTTTTGAAATGATGCTGCTAAATGATATTTTTCTTTTTTACTTTTTATCTTCATTGAAGATTTAAGAACTGCAGTTTTAAGACCAGCAAAAGACAAATTACAACCACCTCTATTAATAATTGGCTTGGGTAATTTAAAATAATTTTCATTACCCTTCTTAGCCCATTCCTCAATAATTGGACCACCTGGAAATTCTATACCTAAAAGCTTTGCTGTTTTATCAAAGGCCTCACCTAGCGCATCATCAATAGTTGTTCCAAGCCTTTTGTATTTATTGACTCCATTTACTTCTAAAAATTGTGTGTGCCCACCCGAGATAAGCAATAATAAATATGGGAAATTTATTTTTTTATTTATTTTAGGGCTCAGAGCATGTCCTTCTAAATGATTTATGGCTAGAAAAGGTTTTTTTAAAGATCCCGCAATAGCTTTGCCCATATTAAGACCAACTGTTAAACAAACTATTAAACCTGGACCAGCAGTTGCTGCGACACCATCTAACGTATTTATGTTGCACCCACTATCTTTGATTGCTTTTTTTACTATCCAATCAATTTTTTCAATATGACTTCTTGCGGCAACTTCTGGCACAACACCACCAAATTCTTTATGTTCTTCAACTTGACTTGAAACAATATTTGATAAAATTTCACCAGTTCCATCTAATTTTTGCCTTACAACTGATGCTGCGGTTTCGTCGCAGCTGGTTTCTATTCCCAAAAAAGTAAGCCTTTTTTTCATGTTTGAATATCTGTCTATAAATATAAAATAATAATATAACATAATTAATTTTTAATAATAATGACATACAAGAAAAAACTTATAATCGGTTCACGTGGCAGCAAGCTTTCTTTAGCTTACTCAAACCACGTCAAGAAGCTATTAATAAAATTTAATCCACAATTTGATGATAATTCAATAGAAATTAAAATAATTAAAACATCAGGAGATATATTTCAAAATAAAAGAATATCTGATATCGGCGGTAAAGGCGTTTTTTGTAAACAAATAGAAGAAGAATTATTGGAGTCAAAAATTGATTTAGCTGTTCACTCATTAAAGGATCTGCCTACAATAATGACAGAAGGATTATGTGTTAATGCTGTAGTAAAAAGAAATGATCCAAGAGATGCATTTTTAAGTCATTCAAATAAATCTTTTAAACAACTCAAACCCTATTCAAAGATTGGCACTAGTTCGTTTAGAAGACAAGCCCAACTAAATTTATTGCGAGAAGATCTTAAAATAACTGCGATGAGAGGTAATATTGATACTCGAATTAGAAAATTAAAAGACAAAGAATTCGATGCTATAGTTTTATCATTAGCGGGTATTGAAATGTTAAATTTAAAAACTGAAGTTAAAGAAATTTTTACAACTGAACAGATGTTGCCAGCTATAGGCCAGGGTACCATTGCTTTACAATGCAAAAAAAATGATCAAAAAATTTTAAATATTTTAGAAAAAGTGAATGACAAAGAAACATATTATTGTACTCAAGCAGAGCGAGCCTTGCTTGAGGCAATAGGGGGAGATTGTGATACGGCTATTGGTGGATTAGCCATTTTATCAAATAAAAAAATATCTTTAAAAAGTGAATTGTTTTCAAACGATGGTAAAAAAAAATTTGAATTTCAAGACACGGAACATTTTGAAAAAGCCAAAGAACTAGGTTATGCAGTAGGCAAAGAATTGTTGAAGAGAGCTGGTTCAGATTTTAAAACACTCGGGAGCTAAAAGTGCACATTATAATAACAAGACCCAAAGAAGATTCGTTGCAACTTCTTGAAAAACTAAAAAAACTAGGCCACGCAACAACTCACTTACCATTAATTAAAATTGAAAAATTGGAAACTAAAAAAATTAATCTTGAAAATTACGAAGCTGTAATATTTACCAGTTCAAATGCAATAAGATTTATGAATATAGAAAAGTTTCATTTAAAAATAAAATGTTTCTGTGTAGGGGCGTCAACAGAACTTACAGCAAAGCAAGCAGGTTTTATAAATACTTATTCTTCCGAAGGAACAGTAAACTCATTAATTGAATTAGTTATAAGAACTATAGATTCTAAATCTGGAAAATTACTTTATCTTAGTAGTGAATTTATTTCTAGAGATCTAGATATAGATCTAATTAGAGAAGGGTATTCAGTAGATAGAATTTCGAATTATACTTCAAAATCAATAAATAAAATTGATGAAAAAACATTAAGTTTTATAAAAAAAAATCCACCTGATGTTATTTTTGTTTATTCTTCAAAGAGTGCAAAAAATTTATTTAATCTGATAAATAAATATTCACTTTTAAACGTAGTGACTCACTCTAATCTTATGTGTATAAGCGAGAAGGTATTATTAGTATTAAAACGGATTAAATGGAAAAAAGCATTTATTTTTAGTCCCGGTGAAGAGGAATTTTTATTAAATAAAATTAAATAGTTATGAGTATGTTTGAAAATTTTTTAGCCTTGTTTTCTGAAGTTTGGAAAAAAGGAATCTTGGGAGTAGATATATTTCAAATAATAATTGGTTTAGGAATTTTTTTAATTTTTTTATTATTTAGAGGTATCATTAGTAAAGTTATAATTAACCGTTTAAAAAAAATAGCAAGCAAAACTACTAATAAGCTTGATGACACTTTTGTTCAGGCGATGGAAGGCCCAGCTCGTTTTTTTCCTATCGTTATAGGTTTTTTTATTGCAAGTTATTATTTAGAATTTAGTCCAGAGTCGCAGTCGTTTATTAATAATGTAAATAAATCACTAATTACAATTTTGATTTTTTGGTTAATACATCAATTTATTCAACCTGTTACCTACCTCTTGGGAGGGTTAGAAAAAATTTTAACAAAAGAATTAATTGGCTGGATAGTTAAATCTTTAAAAATACTTATCTTCATTTTAGGTGCGGCGGCTGTTTTAGAACTATGGGGTATAAAAATAGGTCCAATAATTGCTGGACTAGGTTTATTTGGTGTTGCAGTTGCATTAGGTGCACAAGATTTATTTAAGAATTTAATATCAGGAATTTTAGTATTAGTAGAAAAAAGATTTAAAGTTGGAGATTGGATTTTAGTTGAAGATATTATAGAAGGAATTGTTGAACGAATAGGATTTAGGTCCACGGTTGTTCGAAAATTTGATAAGTCCATAGCTATTATTCCAAACTTTCAGTTTGCAGAGAATGCTGTAGTTAATATAAGCGAAACAACTAATTGGATAATAAGTTGGGTTATAACTTTGCAATACAATACTACTGTTGAACAACTTAAAAAAATTAGAGATGCAATAGAGAAATATATTATTTCTCATAAAGATTATGATACTAATCTTGGTCATGCTGTTAGGGTTGATAAATTTTCTGATAGTTCAATAGATATGTATATTAGGTGTTTTACAGTTACAGATGATTGGGATGAGTGGCTAGCAGTTAAAGAAAGGTTAGCAATTGAAATAAAACAAATTGTAGAAAAAAACAATGCTTCTTTTGCTTTTCCAAGCCAATCTATTTATGTGGAGAAAAAATGAAATCAATATTTATTTTATTAGATAGCATGATTACAATTTATTTATGGATCATCATAATTAATGCTCTTTTGAGCTGGTTAGTAGCATTTAATATTTTGAATACACAAAATCGATTTGTTTTTTCTATACTTGATGCAACACATAAAATGACAGATCCTGCTTTAAACAAAATAAGAAACTTTATTCCAACTTTTGGTTCGATTGATATATCTCCTGTAATTTTAATTTTACTTTTGATGTTTCTTAGAAACTTAATTTTTGAACTTTTTGCACCAGGTTTATTCTAAAATGATTATTGATGGAAAAAAAACAGCCGCAGAGCTAAGAGAAAAATTAAAAAAAAATGTAGCAGAACTTAAGTCTACTTATAATGCTATCCCAGGATTAACAGTTATTTTAGTTGGAGAAGATCCTGCAAGTAAAATTTACGTAAAAAATAAAGAAAAGTTTGCAAAAGAAGTGGGAATGAATTCAGAAGTAATTAGATATCCTGCGGATTTAGAAGAAAAAAAGCTATTAAATAAAATTATAGAACTTAATAAAAATAAAAAAGTTTCGGGTATATTAGTTCAACTGCCTCTTCCTAAACATATCAATAAAAGAAAAGTTATAGAAACTATAGATCATACAAAAGATGTTGATGGTTTTCACCCGATGAATGTAGGAAATTTATCTTCAGGCTATAATAGTAGTATTCCATGCACACCTCTTGGATGTAGCTTATTACTTAAAAAAGCTGAAAAAAATTTAAGTGGAAAGCATGCAGTGGTGATTGGAAGATCAAATTTAAATGGAAAACCAATGACACAATTACTCTTAAAAGAAAATTGTACTGTTACTATTACTCATTCAAAAACAAAAGATTTGAAAACAGAATGTCTTAGAGCAGATATAATCATTGCAGCTGTGGGAATACCCAAATTAGTAAAAGGAGATTGGGTGAAAAAAGGTTCAATAGTTATTGATGTTGGAATTAACAAAACAGACTCAGGTATTGTAGGTGATGTTGATTTTGACGAGGTTTCTAAAGTCGCTAAAGCTGTAACTCCAGTACCAGGTGGTGTTGGACCTATGACAATTGCTTGTTTGCTTAATAATACAGTTGAATGCTTCAAAAAAGCCCAATTAAACTGAATAGTTAATTAACCGTTTAGATTTGTGTTAATGGACCAAAAATCATTACGGTCCAGTAAAATATGATAAATGTGTAAAAATATATTAATCTCATTATTAAGTTACGATAAAATTATTGATGTTGTTAAAAACATAAAAGTCATAGACCAAGCAAATATAGATAATTTTTTCATCTTATTTTTTACTAATCTAGTCGTTTTCTTCATTAGTGTATGGAAACATGAACTTTATATAGGTCTCAATTTTGTCTAAACTGTGATGAATTTATTAATAATTTATTAAAAGAAAAATATTTTGTCGCACTAGTACAATTTTAATTTTTTAAATTGTTTATAATTTTTATCAAAATTAGATGGCTTAAGAAAGTTTACGTAACTTTTTTTCAGATTTTTCCACTCTTTATCAATTACTGAAAACCATGCATTATCTCTGTTTCTTCCCTTTGTTATTAACATTTGTCTGAAAACACCTTCAAACTTAAATCCTAACCTTTTTGCAGCATTTTTTGATGGGTTATTTAAAGTATTGCACTTCCATTCATATCTACGATTACCTAAGATTTCGAAAGCATTTTTCATCATTAAATACATCGCCTCTGTTCCTGCCGTTGTATTTTGTAAAATTGGGGAATAATTGATGTGTCCCACCTCTATCACTCCATACTCTGGTGTTATTCTTAAGTAGCTTGCCATCCCACAAAATTGCTTATATTTCATTGAGTAAATTGCATAAAAAAATGGATCTTTTTTTAAACAAAAAGATTTTAACCATTTTTTAAAATTTACATAATTTTTAAATGGGCCATATGGCAAATAAGTCCAAATTTTATTTTTTTTATCTTTTAAAAAATTATTAAATAAATCTTTAGCGTGTTTTCGAGGATCTATTGGTTCTAAAAAACAGTATTTACCAATCAATTTTCTTTTAGAGGGCAATTTAGCTTTTTTAAAACGAACAATAGACCCAAGCATACACTTAACGAAGTTTTTTTTTATGAAAGTTAATAAATTTTTCTACACTTAATTTATTAAATGTTTTATTTTCTTCAAAAGAAACTTTTTTCATTGAATAAGCGCTGCTTTTTGTTTGTCTTGAAACAATAATAATATTACCTTTATATAATTTAAGTTTAACAACTCCGTTTACTTTATTTCTTCCTAAATCTACAATTTTTTGTAGTTTAAATCTTTTTTTTGAGTACCAATAACCATTATAAATTAATTCAGCATACTTAGGCATTATCTCATCTTTTTTATGCATAGTTATTTTATCTAGAGTGACAGACTCAATTGCTCTATGCGCATTCATTAATAAAGTTCCACCTGGTGTTTCATAAACGCCTCTAGATTTTATACCAATAAATCTATTTTCAACTAAATCAACCCTGCCAATAGCATTCCTGCCTGCAAGATTATTTAATTTCTGCAAAAGATTCGCTGGGGAGAGTTTCTTGCCATTAACTGCTATTGGATCACCATTTTTAAAACTTATAGTTACGTATGAAGCTTTAGAAGGTGCTTTTTCTGGAGAAACTGTTCTTTGGAAAATAAATTCTGGAGCTTTATTTTTGGGATTTTCTAAAACTTTTCCTTCTGTAGATGTATGAAATAAATTATCATCAATAGAAAATGGAGGAGCTCCCTTCTTATCTTTAGGGATAGGTATTTTATTTTTTTTTGCATATTTAATTAAATCTGTTCTTGAATTTAATTTCCATACTCTCCAAGGAGCTATTACTTTAATTTTTGATCCAAAGTAATGATAGCCAAGTTCAAATCTTACTTGATCATTACCTTTTCCAGTTGCACCATGTGAAACTGCATATGCTTTAAATTTTTTTGCTATAGCAATTTGTCTTTTTGCAATAAGAGGTCTTGCTATAGAAGTACCTAGCAAGTATACACCTTCGTATACTGCGTGCCCTCTGATCATTGGATATACATATTCCTTAACAAATAAGTCTTTTAAGTTTTCGATAATTATTTTTTTTACGCCAAGAGCTTTTGCATTTTTTAAAATTTTTTTTCTATTTATTTCTTGTCCAATATTAGCCGTGTAAGTAATAATTTCTGAATTATAATTTTCTTGAAGCCATTTTAAAATTATAGAAGTATCTAAACCACCCGAGTAGGCTAGCACTATCTTTCTTTGTTTTTTCATTATTTATTTTTTAACCACAGCTTTTTTTTGCTGTATTATATGCTTTGGTAAAACCCATCATAGA
>Ga0066836_10001611_pt1 | contig 11891 bp, 10 predicted proteins | sample ETNtaG_18_FD_71568 | JGI IMG/M metagenome (GOLD analysis project Ga0066836, IMG submission 71568) | Marine microbial and viral communities from oxygen minimum zone, Eastern Pacific Ocean - ETNP201302SV91 | ecosystem: Environmental > Aquatic > Marine > Oceanic | place: Pacific Ocean: Eastern...
AAATACATTATAATATATTTTAAAATATAAAATAATAAATATAAGGTCTGTAATATAAATTTATAATAAAATGGTAAATTACATAGGAATATATATCACAATATATCTGTAATATAATTTTATTATTTTAAATCAAAAAATTATTATATTTAATTATAATGATATATTTATTTGTTTTAATGTTTCTTTTTCCTCCAAAAGATTCAAATATTCATTTTCTAAATCATTTAAATTTTCGAGCAATTCATTAAGAGCATGGTAATTATCTGACAATCCCGGTTTATTTTGTGCTGCCCGGGCATTAATAATTTTGGAATCTAAATTTTTTAGTCTCTTATTTATTTGTGTTAAACGATTTCGTATTTTTTTCTTTTTATCATAATTGGTTTTTTTGGTGGAAGGATTCCTTTTTTTAGTTTGCTCATCCAATAATTTTGTCGCCTTTTCTGATTCATTTAATTTCCATTGATAATAGTCATAGTTCCCTTGAAATGTTTTTAAATTACCATCAACTACCTCACATGTTAAATTTGTGACCTCATTTAAAAAGTGTCGGTCATGAGAAATGCATACTATTGCTCCACCATAATTTTTTAATGCTGTTTCCAATATATCTCTAGACTCCATATCTAGATGGTTTGTGGGCTCATCCAATAATAATAAACTTGTTGGTGATATTAAAATCTTTGCTAAAGCTAGCCTTGCCTTTTCACCACCTGATAATACTCTTATATGCTTATCTATATCATCACCTGAAAATAAAAAACTTCCTAGGAAAGTCTTTAAATCTCTTTCATTAGAATTATCTGACTGACTCAACATGGAGGAATATACTGTATCATTTTCTTTTAAAATCTCAAGTTGATGCTGTGCGTAATATGCTACATTAACACCATCTCCAAATATTATATTTCCAACATTTGGTTTTTCTACTCCGGCCAGTAGTTTTATAAACGTAGATTTCCCGGCACCATTAGCTCCGACTAAACCTATTTTTTGATTTCTTTCTAAAATAATATTTAAATTTTTAAACACCTCTGCTCTTCCATACCCTTTATTTACATTATCACATACAACAATTTTCAATGGTGAACGATCTGGCTGTGGTATATTCAAATTGATCGAACTATTATATTCCAATGGCTCTTCAATTTTATCCATCTTCTTTAACATCTTAACCCTACTCTGAACCTGAGAAGATTTAGTGTTTTTATAACGAAATTTTTCTATAAATCTTTCTGTGGCTTTTATCTGTTTTTGCTGATTTTTATACGCACTCTTGTATTGTTCTATTCTAAGGTTTTTCTGTTTTACATACTCTGTATAATTCCCTTTATACACATTTATTTTTTTCAAATGTATTTCGAAAATATAGTTCACCGTTAAATCAAGAAATGCTCTATCATGGCTAATCAAAACAATAGCACCGTTCCATTGTGATAAAAAAGTTTCTAGCCATATTGTTGCGTCTAAATCCAAATGGTTTGTTGGTTCATCTAAAAAAATAATATCAGGTTCCTTTAAAAGAATTTTAGCCAAAGACACTCTCATACGCCAACCACCTGAAAAAGTATCAAGGTGCTTCATAAATTGATCCTTTGAAAATCCAAGTCCAGTTAATATTTTTTTTGCTTTCTGCTCAATCGTCCAACCTCCAAGGATTTCAAACCTATTTTGAACTTCACCCATTTTATTTATTAATGGTATATTATCAGGATCTCTTTTTAATGCCTCCATCAAATCATTCAATTCGACTTGCACCTTATTAATATCTGAAAACGTGGTTAACAACTCATCTAATACTGGCCGATTTATCCCTTTAACTATATCTTGTGGTAAATAACCAATCGAAATATTTTTTTCTTTCCTTAGGTTCCCTGAATCAAAATTTTCTTCACCTAATAATATTCTCAAAAATGTTGTTTTCCCTACTCCATTAGGCCCAACTAGACCAATACGCATCCCACGTTTTATAGAAATATTTGCATTTATAAATAGTTTTCTATCTAAAAACGACTTTGAGATACTCTCGAGATATATCATACATTATAATTAACTAAAAGACGGTAAATCAAAAATATAATTACAATCTACCATAAACAAAATCACCTTGATTATCCGATAGGTTTACAGATGAAATTGTATTTACCAAATCCTTTTCTGCATCAATTTTGACTTTAATATAATTATCTGTATACCCTACCAACTTTCCGTCTTTTAAATTTTCAAATAATACTTCTCTTTTTGTATTTAGAAATTGATCATAAAAAATATTTCGTTTATTATTTGATAACCCACGTAGCAACTTACTTCGCTGATTTATTAACTTGGTGGGTATTTTATTTGCAAGTTTTATTGCACTAGTATTTGATCTTTCTGAATAAGAAAATACATGGAGATAGGAAATATCTAAATGGCTTATAAATTCATAAGTATCATAAAAATCTTTATCTGATTCACCGGGGAACCCAACTATAACATCAACGCCTATACATGTATCGCTATTTAATGATTTAATCTTTTCAATTCTACTTTTGTAAAATTTAGAGGTATACCTTCTTTGCATACTCCGTAATATTTTATCTGACCCTGATTGTAGAGGTATATGAAAATGTGGTACAAATTTATTAGAATTATAACAAAATCTAATTATTTCATCTGTTAATAAATTAGGTTCAATTGATGAAATTCTAATTCTTTTAATATTATTAATCATATCTAATTGATATATTAAATCAAAAAATGATTCTTTAGTTCCTTTACCAAAATCACCTACATTGACACCTGTTATAACAATTTCTTTTTTGCCAGAATCAATAATTTTTTTGGCAATCTTTACAGTGTCTTCTATTGTCGCGCTTCTGCTTTTACCCCTCGCCAATGGTATTGTACAAAATGAACAGGTATAATCACACCCATCCTGTACCTTTAAATAAGAACGAGTTCTTTCTTCGATAGAAAAAGATGGTTTAAATAGATTTACATTCTCTATTCCAGATCGTATTATATCCGGTGTGTGCTTTATTTTTTTTTTATCCAAATATTGTAAAATATTAAACTTTGCATCTGCTCCAAGTACAATATCTACACCATCGATTGCAGCTAATTCTTTCGGTTTCAATTGGGCATAACAACCAATTATTGCAATAGACGAATCTGGGTTTTTCAGTTTTGCCTGGCGGATAAGTTTCCGAGCTTCTTTATTCGCATTTTCGGTAACTGAACAAGTATTAATTACATAAAAATCTGCTATTTCTTTAAAATTGACGGTTTCAAATCCATTAAAAGCACAATCACGAGATATTGTTGACATTTCAGAAAAATTCAATTTACATCCCAAAGTATGAAATGCGACACGCTTAACTGGAGTACTCATTAGTTATTTTAAGTAAAAAAATTTCTTAAAAGTTAAACACAGTAAAACTATTTAAATAATCTGAAATTTAATTTAATTTATTTAAATAAATTAAATAATTATGTCAATTAAGCTAAATATATAATGGCATTATTCTTTTTTATTAAATAATTTACGGTATAATATAAATATATCAATGAAGATTGATCATATAGATAAAAAGATATTAATGATCTTACAAAAATCAGGCAGAGAACCTGCAAGTAATATCGCTGATAAAATAAAGGTTTCAGTACCAACAGTTACTGACAGGATACGAAAACTTCAAGAACATGGTATAATTTTAGGTTTCCAAGCCATTTTAGACCCTAAATCTGTTGGATTAGATGTCGCCGCAATTATCACAATAATTTCTGGTACCTCAAAGTACTATAAAGAAGTAACTCTAGCTACAAAAGAAATGCCAGAAATCCTACAGTGCTTTAGCACAACAGGCACGGGTTCTCATATTTTACTGGTAAATACAAAAAATTCTGTGACTTTAGAAGAATTATTAAGAAAACTACAGAGCTTACCAGGCGTCGTACGCACTGAAACTCAAATTATTCTTTCATCATACAAATACGGTGTTAGAGTACCTGTCACAGATGATAACAAGTAATTTTATATGAGTATTTAATAAAAGGAATGCAATATGAAACGAATTAGGGCAGAGTATATTTGGATGGATGGACATGAACCAACAAAAAAGCTCAGGTCAAAAACCAAAGTTATCGATGAAGCGATAAATAAATTAGATGATCTCCCGCTATGGGGGTTCGATGGATCTAGCACAAATCAAGCAGTTGGGAATGATAGCGATTGCATGCTTCAACCAGTATATAAAATCCCAGACCCCATTAGAGGCGGTGATGATCTTCTTGTTATGTGCGAGGTAATGAACCCAGATGGCTCAATACATCAATCAAATACAAGGGCACGGCTAAGGAAAATAGTCAAACAATTTCCTGATCATGACATATGGTTTGGCATTGAACAGGAATATACACTTTTTGACGGACGTAATCCTCTTGGCTGGCCAGAGGGTGGCTATCCAGCACCTCAGGGACCATTCTATTGTGGCGTTGGAGCTGATGAGGTGTTTGGACGTGATATTGTTGAAGAACATCTGGAACTTTGTTTAAGCGCAGGACTACAAGTTTCAGGCATTAATGCAGAAGTAATGCCTGGTCAATGGGAATATCAAATCGGGCCACTAGGTGCTTTAGCTTCAGCAGATCAGGTCTGGTTATCTCGTTGGCTTTTATACAGGATTTCAGAAGATTATGGGATAAGCGCAACATTACACCCAAAACCTGTTAAAGGAGATTGGAATGGCGCCGGCGCTCATACAAATTTTAGTACAAAGCAGATGCGTAATAAGGGTGGGATAAAAATTATAGAGGAAGCATGTAAACAATTAGGGGAAAAACATGATGAGCATATCGCAGTCTACGGCGCGCACAATGAAGAAAGACTAACAGGATTACATGAAACCTGTAGTATTAAAGAATTTCGCTATGGGATAAGTGATAGAGGCGCATCAATCCGCATTCCTATGCAAACAGCTAATAACGGATGTGGCTACCTTGAGGACCGTAGACCCGCAGCTAACATGGACCCCTACGAAGTTTGCGCTATATTAATTAAAACGACATGTAGTTAAGCAATCAAAGTAATATCTCTATTTGAATTAAATTGAACACATTATAATATTGCACATAACTTTTCTAAAGAATAACAGGAGCACAATTAAATGGGAAATAACTTTATAAATAAAATTGATTCACAAATACAGAAGAACCATTTATTAAATCATTCTTTCTATCAGGCATGGAATACCGGTGCCTTATCAAACGATACAATTAAAGAGTATGCTGCACAATATTTTCAACATGTAGCATTATTCCCAAGATATCTTTCATCTATTCATTCTAATTGCGATGACATTAGAATACGTCAAATGCTTTTAGATAATTTAATTGACGAAGAAAAAGGTACCGAAAATCATCCTGAACTTTGGATGCGATTTGCCGAAGGAATGGGAAATAGTCGCAATGAAGTGGATACAAAAATTCTAATGAAAGAAACTAGAGATCTAGTTAACACTTTTATAAACCTCTCTAAATCAGAAAAATATCATATTGGACTTGCAGCTCTTTATTGTTATGAATCCATGCAACCAGAAATAGCTCAAACTAAAAAAGAAGGGTTAGAGAAATTTTATGGAGTTAGTGATGAAAATACTCTCAAATTTTTCACTGTACATATACACGCAGATAAGTGGCATAGAGAGGTTGTGAGGAATTTACTTATTGAGATCAGTCAGTCAACTGAAAATAAAAAGGAAATCTTAATAGCCGTAGAATCCGCTTTGGAGGCATTAAATAACTTTTTAACAGGAATGGAAAAAAATTACTGTTAACAAGTTAATCAATTTTATACTATAAAAAAGGGCAGTTAACTGCCCTTTTTAATTACACTTAGTGCCTCCGTTCTGCTCCAGTACGTCTATTTTGTTTCCTTTGATACCCAGACCTTTGGTCTAAGGTTTGACGCCTATCTTCATCAACAGGTTGATTGACCTTTCTACGATGCTCTACTCTCCTATGGTCAGCCCTTCTTTCATTCAATCTTCTCGAGTTTCCTTTCTCTCTATGTTCTTCCATAACTTATTTTTCCTATTAAAAACTAAAACACAACATCAATAAATAATATTAAAACTATGATTTAGTTTTATTTAATTTAGAATGTTGGATCAACAAAGAGTGTGGAATCTGTTTTTACAAGATTTATTTTATCTACCATATCTAATGCACTCACAGCTTGCTCAACCATAGCCATTTCATTATCATGGATAAAATCATCTGCACGGGCAATATACGCTAGATTTTTTACAACCTTGTAACGATCATCATCTGAAGTAAACATTCCTTTAAGTGCACTCAGAGACACCCCATATTGATTCATTCTTGAATCCTGGTCTCCTAAATCTATGAACTTGTCAATTACTTCAGCTTCCATTGTATTGTATGCCTCATCTGAAACATCCGGCAGCATCACTTTTACATTACCGCGCATTGCTTCTTTTTCAGAATCATCTACTTCGCCATCTGCTAAAAAAGAAACACACACAAAAGCGTATACTAAATCGTGATGTTGACTCCAATTTGCCATAATATCACCTTATATTTTTATTTATTAATTGATTATTATTTTTTTAGTAGCCATCCATAATAAACACTTATTATAAAAGGGCTATGATACATTATAAGTTATAATGAGTAATATATAAGGTCAAGATATCTCAAAGATCAGCTCATTAGTTTTTTGGAGCCTCTATTATACAAATATTTCAGTTAAATCTAGTTTTTCTTTTGGTTTCTAATCTTGTATTTGAAATCATAAATTCAACAATAAAGATTTAATAAATAAATAAAATACTAAAAAGAGCAAAGTATCATTGTATAAGATATATTATGGATAAAATTTACTCAGCACTTGTAAAGCTTAATAGTCTCCAATTCAAATACCGTACAATTATATCATTTATAGTTGTATTTATTGTAATGGTGGGTTCTGATGCTTTGTTTCATCACTATTTCCCCTCCATCGCAGAATTTTTCAAAATACAGCTAAATATTGATCTTTCAGATCCCGAGACTATAGCTCTGGATTTTGCCCCAGAAATATGGGGTGGTGTTCTTGCAATGGTGCTTGGAACTCTAATAATTGTCATCGCTATTGCGGCTGAGTCTTCTCCTAAACTAATGGATTTGTTTGTGAAAGATTGGCTGAGCTTAATTTATGTGTGGTTTTTAATCTTCGCCTCGCTGCATGCAGTTTTGATAATGTTTTACGTAGAACCTTTAGGAAGAGTTTCAAGTTCAGTACTCAATACATATATTTATCTTTTCCTAGGGTCTATTTTCACTTTGCCTTACATCTTTTATATCCTCTTGTATTCTAAAACAAGTAATGTGGTGACCACTATTTCATCAATAATTCAAGGTTATATCTATAATATGGAAAAACCAATGATCAATATGGCTATGGACGATAGCACTGATGTCATAGAAGAATATCAAAAAGAAATTATGGGGTCTCTTGACCAATTAGATGACCTTTTAGCATTCACAGAATTCAAGGAAACTCAAACTGATATCATAGGAGAAATAAGCAAAATAATTCAACTATATATAAATGAAAAAGTTAGTTTTAATGAAAAATTTTTCATGTTAACTACTACAATAAAATCTAATGCAACATTCCGCACATATACAGAAATGCAGTATCAAGAGATGGCCGAATCTAGATCTTTTTATGAAGTAAAAACATTTCGGTTACTCGGGAGTGCATATATAAAAATGATAACAAATGATCGATTTGATATTGCATCTCTTATACCTGCAGAAATGGTTGATATTGGGAGGACTTGTTTAAAAGTAAAAGATGATATAATTCTTGGCCATGTTAATATCCGTTTTAATACTTTATTTCGCTTTGCTATAAAACATGCATACAAGAATAATGAGCCTCGAAATCTTTATAATCTTGCCTTTCATTATTCAAATATGATCCAAGAATATATAAACGCTGACCGTGTTGATATGGCAAAGTATTGCTACGACAAATTTAAATTTTATGCAAATGATATCTATAAAAATGCTGAGAAAAACCCCGGGTTATATTTTGTTGTAGATACATTGACATTTGAACTTAGAAAATGCCAGGTTCTTATCCATGAAAAAAACTGGGGTGATGATGATCAATTAGACCTATTAAAAATGATACTGCAACTTGATAAACCTCCAGGATATTCTAAAGACGAAGTCGATAAAGGAGTCCTTGGTGGTAATAATGGAACAAGAAGAATTCAAATAGGATTGGCATTATTTTATCTATCTGTTGCAAAGAATGAATTTGCCATTGCAATAGCTGAAGATTATTTAGATGACCTTGCATATTTTGATGAAAAAACTTTTAAGTCAATCGTAAATACTCAGTGTTTTCTGTTGTCAATTTTTGGCCCACAATTTTGGGAAGATACTGATAGAGGGACACTTAATATATATTTTGCTCCAGAGAAAGAACAGTTGGATCCATTCAAAGAACTTTTATTTGGTTTGATGGACAAACGATTAGAAGCCCTTGAAAGAGATGTTAAGTTTCTTTCACTTGAAGTCGATAAGCTAATGCAAAAACGGAAGAAACAAGATGGCTATTTAAATGATGCTGACAAGGAAAGAATGGAAGAGCTCCAAAGAAAGATTTCTGCTAGAGAAAAAACAGAAGATGAAAAATCTATAGCATGGGTAATCAATCATGATATTTTATATTCATTATTATGTATTTCATTTTTTGCTGATCAGGAAATAGATGAAGCTGAAAAAGACGCTATTTTTTATAGCTATAAAATGTTTGTTGACAACTTAGACAATGAAGGTTTCAATAAAGACTTTGGAATAACAACAGAAAAATTTATTGAACTAAAAACCGAAGATGCACGTCAAAAACAATTTGAGGATTCTTTAATATTAATTAAAGAAAATGAAAGTTTTGATAATGAACGATTGCTCCTTTTGGTCAAATGTTATATTGAGATTGCTAATGCTGATGATTTTATTCATGATAATGAAGTTATACTAATACAACAGGCAATAAATATTTTTGACTTGAAGATAAGTGTCAATAAACCCAAATCTGGAGATAGATTAAAATTTGAAAAGTAAAATACTATCGAGTTAAAGCAAAAAAGAAGGCTTGTGTCAAATTTGAAATATCACCACTAGCAGTAGCTAAATTATTTACAGCTGATTTTGCAACTTCAAAATACACGGAACCTCCAATTTCAGGATTATCTTTTACAATATTTGTAAAATCATCCAGACCAAGGATCCCATATTTTAAGTCAGTAGTGGAATGTACATGAGCAGTTCTTATAGCATTATCCAAAACAAGAGAAAATTCACCGATTCCAAAAGCTGGAGCCTCAACAACAAAAACTGTGGCCTCTGAAATTGGTGCTGATGCAGGTTTAGGATCTGTTGTTTCTAATCGAATAATCGGCTTTCTTGAAGTCGTGAAACCACTAGACGTTTTTACCATCATATTTTTACTTACTTCCACCTGCCCTTGAAATACTAATATCATTGTATCTCCAGTATCACCCTCTTTTAATAGTTGTTCTTTTGGTCCACAATCTTTTATTTCTACAGCAGACGCAATTTTTTCACATGCATTAATATCTACTTTACTAAAGTGGTTTATTTTTTGAATTTGTTCTGGTGTTGGATTCATTCTCTACCTCAAAACCAGAGCACTATGTTTCCCATCAATAGTATAATCATCGGGAGGATTAATTGTAACTACAACATGCTCATCACTACTGAGGCTTATTCCTGCACCATCTAACTGTTCTTTGATCATATTTCTTATCAATGGGCTCCCACTTTCACCCATATGCTCATCTAAACTAAACCCTGCTTTTCTGATTGCATATCCAACTAATAGCCAGCCATATTTAAATTTATAAAAAGCTGATATTTTATTATGAGACTGGCCAGTTAAAGTTTTGGGGATTTTAACTTCCTGTAACCCTTTGTCTTCTTCTTCTTTTAAAATAAGATCATCAAAAAACTGGGGAACACCTGGATCAGTTACATGCTTAGCTAATAGATGTGGAACGTGCTCATCAGGTATAACAATTTCATTAGCGTTCGCACGTTGAAGATGTGAAACATTTTCTACATCAAGCACGTGAGCAACAACATTACATGATTCTGCTATAGCTTTCGCAGTGAGGCAGGTTAGTACTGTTTTATCTTCGTCTGCCTCTTCATGCGGTAGCAGCCCTGAAGTATCGGGCAATATCATAAATGTCCCCGCTTTATCTAAAAAAGCCTTTCTTAACACAGATTCATTGGTAAAATTTTCTGGAATATGAGAAATATCTAACCTTTCGTAACTCACAATCGCACGTTGGATAATATCTTTATCCATTTCATTAATTAATATTACAATAGGACTAGCATCTTTATTCGCATCAATTAGATTCAAAATAGACGGAACTGTTTTATTCCAACCAGCAATAACCAAATGACCATCAAATTTATTTTCTTCCAAAGTATCATCTCCTTTTAATCTTTGAGCAACCAATACAGATGCAACTGCCCCGCCCAATAATGTGACAACTCCAAAATTTAACAACATAATTATAATAGTAAGAAATTTACCTAAATGTGTAACGGGGCTTACATCTCCATATCCAACTGTTGTAAAAGTTACAACAGACCACCACAAGGTATGGAAAAAAGTATCTAGCCAATTGGGTTCATTCTCACCGAAAATGAAACTACTCCCGACATCGCTAGATACATCAGCATGGAACATATCATACTCAAGTATTGTAAGTGCACTAGTAGATAAAAGGATAAGTACAAAAGCCCAGGAGGCATACCTAATGAGATCATTCCCAGAATAAAATAATTTTATTTTGTTGATGATATTTAAGGAAAAATAGGGCGTTTTTTTATTTTTAATCCCATCTTCATCTTCTAATAAAATCGAATCAAGAGCTTCGATTTCAGGGATCTTATTTAGTTTATCATAAAGATCTTTATTTGAACCTATAACTTTTTCTAGTTCTACATTTGAGACTTCTTGATCTTGAGTTTTATCTATGCGGGGGTCATTTTTCATATTAATCTATTTTCTTTGGTATTAAAAATAACTGTAAACAATAAAAATACTATAAAATTATTTCAAAATAAGCAAACAGGATCTTTATAGATAATATTCCTGAATTGATTGAACTTTTATACTAGAGGTCTCCGAACGTATCGCTCTTACGGCTGCGTTCGCACCAGACAATGTTGTAATTGCAAGAATCCCATGGTTAATGCATGCTTTTCCTATCGCTTCTTCATCAAATCTAGATTGCGCACCCATAGGAGTATTTATTACTAAATTGATTTCTTTATTTTTAATCCCATCTACAACATTTGGTCTTCCCTCCCCTACCTTAAACAAAGAAACTGCATTCAACCCATTTCTTATAAGCTCTTTGGCGGTACCACTAGTTGCAGCCAGTTCAAATCCAATTTCAGTCAAATCTCTGGCAATAGGAATTACATCTAATTTGTCTGCATCATTAACTGAAATAAATACTGTTCCCTTTGTTGGGATTATATTCCCCGCACTGATTAATGCTCTACGGAAAGATTCACCTAAAGTTTTAGATATCCCCATTACTTCTCCCGTGGATTTCATTTCAGGACTAAGAAAAATGGATTCTTTTGGAAATTTGTTAAATGGCAAAACTGCTTCTTTGACTGATATATAGGGAGTCTGATCCCAAGGTTTTAAATTGAATTGGTCAATTTTTGCACCAACTGAAAGTTGTGCAGCAATACGTGCTAAAGGAATATTTGTTGCTTTACTAACAAACGGGATTGTACGACTTGCTCTTGGATTTACTTCTAAAACATATACTCGC
>Ga0066836_10001619_pt1 | contig 11876 bp, 9 predicted proteins | sample ETNtaG_18_FD_71568 | JGI IMG/M metagenome (GOLD analysis project Ga0066836, IMG submission 71568) | Marine microbial and viral communities from oxygen minimum zone, Eastern Pacific Ocean - ETNP201302SV91 | ecosystem: Environmental > Aquatic > Marine > Oceanic | place: Pacific Ocean: Eastern...
CAAAAGCCAGTGTGTCTGCGTTTATCGATGTCGCAGGAGATGGTGACAGTGGCAACGTGATGAATCCGGCACCTGGTGATCTCGCACTTGCCGTACGCATTGATTTCCCGGGGGTCGAAGTTCTTGACAACAAGAAGGATAGTCCTGGAAGCATGTCGGAAATCGACGTTACCGGATCGATTCTGTTTGTGGCTGATGAAGAAGCATTCAGTAACAGATTGTGGGACTTTGCAGAAGCAGATGCCACAGGAATGCGAAATGAATGTGATGTTGCTGAATCATCATGCTGGCAAGGCAAATTAACGGGCAATACTCTTTGGGATGGAAATGAGCACTTCTTCCGGGCAGTCATCTGGTCGATGATGGAATTTAACAACCAAGAATTGTCTGGTAGCGTCAAATATGAACTTGACAACTTCAATATCGTTTTCGATGAAAGTCGACACGTAACCGGTGTCCTTAGTGCACCGTTTACAGATACCATGGCAACGATTGTGTTGCTGACGAGTGATGCATTCCTAAAGTGGCTCATCATCCTCAATATCCTACTCCTACTCCTTGTCGCAATCATGGTCGTGCCTGAAAAGCCAAATTGGCGACATGTATTCGACCTCACGAGATTTAGAGAAAGGCCAGAAAAATTAGATCCGTCAACATATCGTCAACGGGTCAGAGAATCACTAATGTCGAAAGTCAGAATATTCCATGATTTTACACGAGATGAAATGGCCTTGAAACCACCTGCAGAAGTGCAGACAATGATTGGCAACCCACGCCTCGTTGAATTGGCCTACAGCCAAAACAGAACATATTCCCCCGAGGAGTTGAGAGATCTGCTCCAAACGATTCGTCGATGGGGGAAGAATGAGTGACGCGAGTCACACATGAAAACAAAGGAGAGTGAAAAAAATGCAAGCACCACCGCCACCAGGCGGAGCACCTGTAGCCCCGGCCGCACCTGCGGCCCCTGCGCCGGCACCTGCCCCTGCACCTGCACCAGCCCCAGCCCCAGCACCCGCACCCGCGCCTGCTGCACCGGCTCCGGCACCTGCACCTGCACCAGCACCTGCCGCCCCGCAAACCCCGAAACACCAGAGCACACCAGAAGTACGCGAGAGACTCGCTGCTGTCGGTGCAATCGCACAAGCGATTAGCGCTGAAGTGCAAAAAGTGATTATCGGTAAAGCCCACGTGATTGACAATGTTCTGGTCAACATTCTTTCGAACGGTAACCTACTGTTCGAAGATTACCCAGGACTTGCAAAGACGTTGATGACAAACACGTTCGCTGACGCACTAGGTTGCGATTTCAAGCGTGTTCAATTCACGCCTGACCTGCTACCTGCAGATATCACGGGTACGAACATCTATGATGCAAAGAAGGGCGAATTCACGTTCAAGCCTGGACCAATTTTCTGCAATTTGCTATTGTCTGACGAGATTAACAGAGCACCGCCAAAGACACAGGCTGCTCTACTTGAGGCTATGCAAGAAAAGCAAGTGACAATTGGTACAGTTACCCACAAACTACCAAGTCCTTTCCTGACCATGGCAACCCAAAACCCCGTGGAACAAGAAGGAACATACCCCCTACCTGAAGCTCAATTGGACCGATTTATGTTCAAGATGAGTGTTGGTTACCCAGATCGAGCAGATGAAGATGAGATTTTGGCACGACGTATCACACGAAGAAAGGATGCAGTCGATGTTGATGTTATCACAGACCCAGCGCGTGTCGTTGCAATGCAACAAGCGATTGAAGATGTGTACGTCGATCCTGCCGTTCGAATGTACATGGTCGAAATTGTCGCGCGCACACGTGAAGACCCACGTGTTCTAGTCGGTTCTTCGCCTCGTGGTTCACAAGCTCTGCTCAAGACAAGTCGAGCAGCAGCAGCAATGCGTGGCCGTGACTTCGTCACACCAGACGATGTCAAGGCAGTGGCTCCGCTCGCGGTCAGCCACCGATTGATTCTCAAGCCTGAACACCAGATCAAGGGTCTGGAACAGCAAGAGGTCGTCGAAGCGATTCTACGAGAAGTACCTGTACCAACAGTCTGATTGTAGATTACAACAATTTGCGTAGGAAATGAGGAGATATCATGACATGGAGTCGTAAGTCAGCAATGTTCGCGAGTCTCGCGACAGCGTTGTACTTGCTCGGTCTTGTGCTGCGAAATTCGCAACTGGTGACCGTTGCCGTGGTATTCCTTTCATTCCTAACTTGGGCTGCACTCCGTGCTGCCCACGCAGATGTTGCGGCCAGCGGAAGACGAATTGATGAGGATGAAGATTCTGAAGAAGCACCTGCTCTTGCATCACTTTCAGCGATGCGAAAGATTTCTTCGGCACGCATCTTTGAGGACGGCGAAATAAATGTTACACTTCGCTTGCAGAACAACTCTCCACTCTCCAAGATTCTGGAAGTGAAGGATACCGTCCCCGAAGTTATGCGTATCAAAGAAGGCGCGAACTACATTCTCATGGAACTCGGCCCACGTCGAGAGACACTGATTGAGTATACTGTGGAATGCCCATTGCGTGGATTTTACACACTCGGTCCAGTCAGCATTCGTGTGCAAGATCCATTCGGATTATTCCACAAGGAAAAGGAAATTCATGTCTATGACGATTTCCTTGTATTCCCAAAGACTGAGGATCTCAAAGATGCCTTTGTCAAGAGCCGTGTACCCAAGATTTTCACTGGGGCAGTAAACATTCGTCAACCAGGTGAGGGATCGAATTTCTACAACCTGCGCGAATATATTCCAGGTGACCCGATGCGTAAGGTCAATTGGAAAGCGTACGCAAGACAAGGAAAAATGATGGTCAATGAATTCGAAAGAGACGCTGTCAGCGATATTATTCTCATCGTCGATAGTCGCTCAATTGCGGAAACAGGACCTGTGAGTCGGAATTCCCTGGTATACAGCACACGTGCTGCAGCCAGTTTGGCTCAATATTTCCTCAGCAGGCGTGACTCTGTTGGTTTGGTGATTTATGGTGATGACATCAACAGCGTCGACCGAGACACAGGTAAGAAACAACTCTATGTTTTACTGACAAAATTGGCCGGTGCTGCAGCAAAGGGCAATACACCATTGCAAGTTGTAACAAACAGAATTATGCCGCATATCAACAAAGGCAGCCCAATCATCATCTTGAGCCCGCTTGAAGGTGACCCTACATTGGTCAACGCCGTTCGTGACTTCCGCGCTCGTGAATTCGACGTCACAGTTCTCAGCCCATCCAGTCTAGAATTCGAATTCGATGCAAAGCGTCTAGATCGAACTGGATATGAAGTGATGAAGACTGAGCGAGATATTCTGATGACTGAATTGCGTGGCTTGGGTGCATTCGTAATGGATTGGGAACCAGATATGCTACTTTCAACCGCACTGGCAGGTGCACGAGGTTTCTGAGGTGAAATGATGGTTGCAGGAAAATCAGCAGATACATCACATCTCTATGATGGCAAGACCGTTCGTAGTGGTGCTCCATCCCGCAAGAAGTTGGCAGGCAAAATGTCAGCCGGTGGATCAGAAGTACCCAAGGATGCAGTTCCAGAAGTTCACGTCCCTACTTTTGTCGAAAGTCTATTCGGTGGACCACTGGTTCCGAAAATGAAGTTCCTTCCCGCTGACCGAATGGTGCAGACCCTGCAACTTGTTGGTGGTGGATTGATGATGCTACTCGCTGTACTAACCTATCTTGTGACCCCATCTGATGGCACATTGTGGAATTCATTCGCAATGTGGGTTGGATTTGATGCAATGGGACAAATTTTGCATCTACTCATTGTCATTGCAGCATTGGGTGCTGGTTTTTATGGAATTTTCCGACGGGATGCACGTGGTCTACTCGCCTCCTATGTTTTGTTCATCATCATCTCATTACGTTTCGCAGCTTCAAAGGACACCTTTGATTCTGGTGCCCTTTCAGAACTAAGCGAATTTTGGGTAAAGCAACTGATTGTTCTCTACGCTGTATCCCTCGTCATGTACATGGAAGTAACAAACGGAATCATTCGATTTTCGATGCTCGACACGAGTATCCGAACTGGAGAAGTTTACGTCATGAATGTCAAGAAGGTGTTGAGTCGATATCACATCAGTCTTGTCATCACCCCAGTCATTGCTGCGATTGTTGCTTCAGCCACCCTCCTGATCAATGTCATCATCCCTTGGTTCTTCGAATTCTTTGACAAGGAAACTTCGGTTCGACTCTCACAATCTGTTGAATTGACGAGTGTGTATGGTGTTGCCCTAGGAACCATGTTTGTGTTCCTTCTTGTGGCCATTGTTTTCGCAGCCAACATTCCATTGCGCATTCAGCAGTGGAGAGAATCAGCCGATGACTGATTTACTGAGCCAATAGATTCAGTGCCGTACAAAGTGAACGAATGGCTCGCTCTGTTTCACTTGCTGGAACGGTTGCATGTATGGCATGATCTCGATGTTCATCATCGCTGAATTGTAAATGAATATTCGATTCCTTGGCAAATGATTCAATATTATTTCGAATCAGTTCATCTTGACCAATGCCTTCTCCTACAAAACACAGAATTGACAGCGGATCCCCCAATTCAGGTGTAGGTAAACTCGGTTTTTCTGAAAGTATTCGTTTCGCACGTGCAGCCATTCGACTGGAGATAAGCAGCCGAACACGTCCAGGTTGTGCTCGAATACTCGAGACGCGAATCCTAGCACGGCCTAACGTAGACATGGCATCACTAACACACTCGGTTAAGGACAATGCACTGGATAAAGACCAGGAAAGAGGGACAAGACGAGGTAGGCATCCAACGGCTCGAACTGTCGGTGTGTCGAGACGAATTGAAGGGCCGATGATTGTACCATCAACATCCGGGCTGTGCAATGGTCGAAGATACAACGGAATGCCAGGTTCACGTAGAGGTTCGACCGCCGATGGATGAAGCATAGGTTCACTGAACAATGCAAACTCAGATGCTTCAGTATAGGACAGGTTTGACAGGTTTCGAGCCGGAAGGGTCCACCTTGGAGAAAGGGCCAGAACCCCTTCAACATCTCGCCAAATGGTTACTGTAGAAGCATCCAAGGCAGCCGCAACCGCCGTGGCTGTCAAATCCGAACCACCTCGTCCTAGAAGGGCATAACCATCCTTCGTCACACCATACCAACCAGTAATGATTGGAACGGCTCCAGTTGGAATTTCAAGGAGTTCTTTTGTTCGATTCGCGTCGATTCGTGCATCTTCACCACGGCCAATGAGACTAATCCCCGTATATTCTGACCAAGCCGGCATAGATGGAATGCCACGTGCATCCAACGCCGCCGCGATGGCGATGCTAGACAAACGTTCACCACAGGCCAAAGCATCTGCTCGAACATCGACATTTGCATTTTCTGCATGCGAATCAAGTGCTGAAGTGAGATGTTCAAGTGTATCTGAAAATCGAATACACCAAGGTGATGTGATAATTTCAGGGACCCGCTCAATATGCTCCAATTCAATAGAGGCTGTAAATGCGGAGTTGGAAGATGATGCGCGATAATCAATTTGCTCAATCAATCGGTCGGTGATACCGTTGAAGGCTGAGACTACAACCACAGCACGGCCTTCTGAATGTCGTATTCGTTCTACAATTGCATCGATATCTTCGATGGCGGAAAGGCAAGAACCACCAAATTTGTGAACGTGGATGTTCAAACTAAATCCCCTCGCAATTGTAACAAATCTGCAATGATTAATCGACAGACCGCTTCGACGACTGGGGCGGCTCTAGGGGCAATGACTGGATCGTGACGACCACCAATTTGCAATTCCCGGAGTTCTCCGGAAGGAAGATGCAAGGTCATTTGCGGAATTGCGATTGAACTGGGTGGTTTGAAATGAACGCGGATGCGCAACGGTGCACCAGTGGACATCCCGCCCAATGCTCCATCTGCATCATCACCAATGGGAACTTGGTCAGGCCCCCATACATCATTGTGTTCTGAACCATGCATTGTGACAGCCTCACGGCCACGACCAAATTCTACGCCACGTGCAGCGGGAATGGCCATCAAACCCCGTGCAAGGGCAGGTTCAAGGCCTTCAAACCAAGGCTCACCAACCCCCAATGGCAGATTGAAAATCATGGCCTCAACACTAGAACCCACGCTGTCACCTGCCTTTCGAAGTGAACGAACCAATTCTAGCATTTGTTCTGCAGCAGCAACATCATTGCAATTCAGAACCGTACAAGCCTCTCCTTCAGGTTCGCCACCAAATTCTGCCTCTATCGATCCAATTTGACAACAATGAGCTTCAACCTTGACATCACCTAAAGCATCACGGAGCACTGATCCTGCAGCCACTAAACCCAGTGTCAATCGACCTGAATTTGCACCCCCACCCCGCAAATCAGCTGCGCCACCGGTTCTGGTTGCTTCTGGTAAGTCTGCATGACCTGGGCGTGGTTGATCGGGCAAGAATCCGTAGTCTCTTGACTTGGCATCTTTGTTACGAACCAACAATAGAATCGGATAACCTGTTGTTTTACCCTCATATACACCTGAAAGAATCTCGCAATCGTCAGGTTCTGCTCGTGCGGAGAGCAAGCGTCGACCAGGGCGGCGTCTTTCCAAATCTTCGATTAGAGTCTCAATATTTACAGGGATGCCTGCAGGAACACCATCTAACAGCGCCCCTACGGCGGATCCATGGCTTTCACCAAACAACGTCACTCGAACTGAATCACCGAGACTCATTCCCATCGCTGCACCCTCCGGGTGCAGCGCGAGTCCGACATCTGCCTTATGCCTCACCCGTACGGAAGGTGGTTTCAATGACCTCCCAATTCCGTGGTTCCACAGTTTGATGAACACGGCGAATCGAGGACTCGAGGCTGGCAGGGAATAGGAGGACGATGGCAGGTCCAGAACCTGAAATTGCTGACACACGACTGCCTAGGATACTCATGTCGTTGCATGTTTTTCGACCCATTGAATCACCAAGTGCAGAAGCAACCGCTCTTCCATTCTGAATCATTGCATTGAAAATTTGCCCTTGCTCCACTGCTGAGATGGCTTGTTGAAATTGGCCCGCAGCCATTTGGAATCTTTCGGGATCAGGTTGAATCTCTCTAGGACCGCGATTCAAGATGAGGATGACCCATTCTTCGGGTTGGTCAATTTGACCTTGCATCAAAACACCATCTGCTGCTGGAACCGTTGGATCGACCACTTTCCATCCTGGTTCGACAGCAGCCCACGCATCATCGACAGACCCTGTCAACGAACATCCACAGGCCAACTGTGCAGCAGAAGCAATGTCTACAATTTGATGATTCTGAAGATTTGTTTCGGTCGCATCGCAAAGTGCACGGATGCAGGCGACTGCCAAAGCGGCACTCGATTTCAATCCACATCCAATGGGGATATCTGAACGGACGGCCCAATACAACTCTTCTGCCTCGGGTAAAGGCAAACCTGAACCCGACCATGTTTCAATCACGGCAGGAATCAATCCATGTGCATCTTCTGGATCTTTTTTAACGGGAGAATCTCGCAATTGCACCCTGGTGGAAATCGAGATACTGACCGCAGCACCATAGCCTGCACCAAGGGCGTGTAGCACACTAATACCACCATGACCTTCGCCTCGACCCAGTACTGCCATACGCCTCCCCCCTAGTGCTCCTCAGCGGTCGAGAGGATGTCCTTCCCGATATGTCTAGCGCTTGAGCCAACATGTGCAAATACACGATCTCCAACCTGAATTGAAGTGACTGAAGGCATATCTCCACTTGGAGACACCAAACGAACTGTTTCAGCCTGTTGAAGAAAAGTTTGACCCGAAATGCCACTTTCTGTGTGTGTAAAACGTACAATCAAGAATGGGCGAGACTCAATCTTAACCCGCCCCACAATGGCATTTCCAATCACGCCGTCGCATGTACTGACAGCAACGGAATCTCCAGCTTGCAACTCACTGAGATATTTGGTCGTACCATCCGCCATCAAAACATAGGCATGGACCGCACCAGCGTTGACTCTGAATGGACGCGGAGGAACAAATTCACTGTCCAAAGTTTCACCATGAATCAAAACCAATGCACTTGCTGACGAGCCAACAAGCATGCCTTGACCAACCTCAAGATTTGATGTCAAGTCTACACAGGCACGATCTCCAAACCCTCCATCCTCAATCGCGACAATTTCTACGGATGTGACTGTAGATTCATCAAACAAAGAAACTTCATCGGCCTTTGAATCAGTTGCCATTCGCTCAGCAGCGATGACTTGGGCATTCGCCCAAATTTCAGCATCATCAATAGGCAATAATAATCCATCCACACCGGTTTGTAATGCAAACGCTGCACCACGAATCGCTTGTTCATTATCGATGCGAGCAACAAGTCTGGTGCCGGTACCCTGCGCTGCTGCAACGAGGTTCTCAAGTGGAATCATTTGCCAGTCACCGGTTGTCATCACCACCCACGAAACCATGCCCACCATTGATTTGGCAGCATCTTGACCTTCGGCATCGCTGATATCGACATGGATGCCAATCGGGCTTGTCGAAGAATCGAGAATTCGCCCATCTTCGCAGGCAAATAGTGGACTTTCAACCCAATCGGGGATATTGTCTCCTGCAGCGAGCAAAACGCGATCTGCCGGATGTGGTTGGAGAGTAGCTCCATTTCCACTTGCTGCATCAAGCCACAATTCCACGTTTTCACCTCATGCGTTGTGAATGATTTCTCTAAGCGCCCGAATGCAAGCAGCAGGGTCTTGTGCGCCAAACACCTGCCGGCCCATACAAACCCCTGCACCACCTGCCGACATTGCATATCGAACAATGTCTAGCGTATTCGCAAAGCTCCCATCTTTGGGACCTCCTGAAATCAATACAGGAATGGGGACGGCTTCGCACACTTTTCGAAAACTCTCAGCATTTCCGGTCCATGGTACTTTGACAACATGACATCCCAATTCGTAGGCCACACGTGCTGCATGGGCCACACCACCGGTGATGTCATTGGGCAATGGAGTGAGGTTGGGCCCTCTTGGGTAAACCATTCCAAGAACTGGCATATCCACATCATGCGCTTCAGCGGTCAATTGACCCATGTCGAGAAGCATTGATGGTTCGTTTTCATCCCCGAGGTTGATCTGTCCAGAGACCCCTGTTGCGCCACGAGAAAGGGCTTCCTTCGCACTTGCGACTTTGACTTTGAATTGTGAATTTGAGCCCCCATGTGCCGTCGAAGCAGATACGTGACAAACAAAACCATCCCATCCTGTTCGACCGGATTGATGTGAGAGGACGCCCTTCTGACAAACGATGGCATCCGCTCCGCCTTCAATGATTGAATCGACAACATGATTCATTCTATCAAGCCCATCCTCAGGGTAACCTGAGAGACCATGATCCATTGGAATCCAGACTCCACGACCATTAGGCAACAATCGCTGGAGACGTTTGACTAGGTCCCCGCTCATGCTCTGGCCCACTACTTCTTGCATTTGAGCATTTGTCGACCCTACGGGTCGACTCAAATGTCTAAATCTACGATGACAGGGGCATGGTCGCTCACGACCAAACCGCCCTCTCTCATGACCGATGCTTTCTGCAATAATGGTGCACCTGCAGCATTGGCAAGCACGTAATCGATTCGCCAGCCACGATCTTTCTCTCGAGCTTGTCCACGGTTTGACCACCACGAATAGGGACCTTTGCCAGGCCCCACACCGATTCGCAATAAATCGCTCCAACCGGAGGCGAGTAATCGATCAAACCACTCTCGTTCATGAGGCAAAAATCCACTCATGTTTTTGTTGCCCACTGGATTCCAGATGTCGTCTTCAGTATGCGCAATATTGAGGTCACCACAGAGGAATACGGGTTCATCCAATTTGGTGAATGGACGTGCCCATTCGAGCAAATCTTCCATCCACTGTTCTTTCCATATTTGACGCTCGATTTTGTTAGAACCGCTGGGGAGGTAGCAATTCAAACAATGCACGCCGTTGTGATAGGTGTGAAGCATCCGTCCTTCCAAGTCATCTGGATCAAGATTTGTACCCGTTCCCCGACCCATGTCTGTGAATGATTCCTTGGACCAAGTTGCCACTCCGGAATAGCCCTTCTTTTCGGCAGGGTGCATCAGTGTATGGGCCATTGTTGGTTCCCAACCTTTGGGCAATTGCTCTGGTAATGCCCGTGTCTCTTGTAATAACAAAATATCCGGATTGATGCGTTCAACAAATTCATCCAAACCTTTGCGGATTGCAGCACGAATGCCATTGAGATTCCAAGTGACCAAACGCATCCAAACACCTCACTGTGACATGTCTTTGACCTTGTCAACAAGATCCATTTTCTTGATTCTCCACATCCCAAAGGGTGTCAATGAGATGGAGATAAAGACGACGATTCCAATCAGAATAAAAATCGAATCATTAGAAGGTTCGACGGTGAAATATGCTGACCAAGTCGTAAATGAAGACATCATGAGTTGTGTTCCTAAAACTGAGAATATGCATCCCAAAATCCCGCCGATGAGGCCGATGCCGAGGTGTTCCCCAAACAACATCGCTCCCAAACGGTTGTTGGATGCCCCGAGTACTCTGAGTGTTGCCAATTCACGATCTCTCTCGGCGAGATTCATGACCAATGTGTTGAACAGAACAGCTACGGCAATCAAAATCCCAAGACCCTCAATTGCAATGAAAATCCCTTTTTGTTGCTCTAGAATTGTGTCAAATGCTTCCAATGTGTCTTCACGCATCGTGATCCCCAACGAATTCTCAGCAAGTTGGTCATCTGTTTCTACACCCTCAGGCAACTGAAGCATGACCACTGTTGCTTCTATTCCCAGAATTTCTGCGAGGTCAGTTCGATGGAAATACACGGTCCGAGAGATTTCGCCTTGGGTAAATCCGGTGATTTTAACCTCGACTGTTTTGGTTCCGAATACAATTGAATGGGTTTCACCAATGTCCCAACCGAGGAAGTGATTGAGACCCTCATCGATGAGGACCTCCGGTGTATCTTGATCAGACACCGGCAAATCACCCTTTTTGAGTGCAACCAGATACATCGATTCCCCGGGATTTGTAGCCACATCCTCGAGCCCGTATGCAGTGAGTTGCCGGTTGTCATTTTCAGGACTACCAGGGAAAATAAGCATCAATTCATGTTCTACATCACGCTCATCCGCCCATTCGACAATGGGTCCCTCATTGTCGATGGTGAAAACTTGGGCGTCCCAACTCTGACGATCTTCCAAACCTCCGAGAAAGATTTCACCCATGGAATCCATCATGATAATCATTGAACCAAACAGTAGCATTGAGAGTCCAACAGCAAAGAAGGTGATGCCCAAACGAATGGGTTTCCGGACACTGGAACGAATGGTCAATCCAATGGTTGCAGGTAATTTTGAGGTCAACTTTTGGAGACTTCGAGATGAGACGCGGACCTCGTGTTGGCCACGTAATACTTCCAGTGGTTGCAATCGCGAGGCTTGCCATGCGGGCCACAAGCCAGACAAGAAAACGATCACCATTGAGATAACGATGATTTGAACCACCAGCGAGGAGGGGATCGCTGGATTCATGATTGGAATGCCAATGATATTTTCATACATCTCAACCATGGCTGGCGCGCCAAACAATACACCGGGAATCGCCCCCAATATACAACCGAATGCACCGATGAAAATCGGTGCGATGATGTAACCCGGCATGATGGTTTTTCGCTCTAAACCGAGGGTTCGTAGAACTGCGATTTCTTTGGCTTGAGATTGTATCAGACGCTGTAAACTGAGGAAAATTGTAATCCCAGCAACCACAGCCAGCATTCCCGTAACCACTGGATATGACTTCTCAGCACCTTCAACATCA
>Ga0066836_10001620_pt1 | contig 11873 bp, 11 predicted proteins | sample ETNtaG_18_FD_71568 | JGI IMG/M metagenome (GOLD analysis project Ga0066836, IMG submission 71568) | Marine microbial and viral communities from oxygen minimum zone, Eastern Pacific Ocean - ETNP201302SV91 | ecosystem: Environmental > Aquatic > Marine > Oceanic | place: Pacific Ocean: Eastern...
TTCTATTTTGGACTTTTTCTTCATTTGAAAAGCAAGTATCTTACAATTGTCACAAAAATAAGGCTTACATGTCAAGATGAACTTAATTGCTTCCACCTCTACATTTAGTTTTTTTACGATAATAAGCAGAATACTTGGTTATGTAAGGGATATTTTAATTGCAGTATTTTTAGGAACAAGTTTATTTGCCGATGCTTTTTTTGTAGCTTTTAGATTACCAAATACATTTAGACGTTTATTTGCTGAGGGAACTTTTAATGCAGCATTTATTCCTAGTTATTCTGGAATGCTCGTTAAAAATAAAGAAAAAGCAAACATCTTTGCAAAAAATGTATTTAATTTACTTTTTATAATTTTATTATTTATTGTTGTATTGGCAGAAATTTTTATGCCAAAATTAATATTTTTTATTGCCCCTGGATTTTATAAAGATCCAGAAAAATTAACACTTGCAATAAATTTAAGTAGAATAACTTTCCCTTTTTTATTTTTTATATCTTTGGCGTCCTTTTTTGGTGCCATACTTAATTCATACAATAAATTTGCTATAGCTGCAGCCGCACCTATTATATTGAATATAATTTTAATAGTTTCATTATTTTTATCACGCTGGTTTAATCTTTCAGATGTTTTGACGCTATCATATGCTGTATCAATAGCAGGACTTTTGCAATTTTTAATTTTACTTTTTTTTGTTAAAAAAAATTTTAAACCAATACTAAATATAAAAATAAAAATAAGCGAAGAAATAAAATTATTCTTTAAAAAATTACTGCCAAGTATTTTTTCTTCAGGAGTTACTCAAATTAATATTTTAGTTGGAACTATTATTGCTTCTTTTCAAGCTGGAGCGGTTTCATATCTTTATTATGCAGATAGGGTTTATCAAATAAATCTTGCAGTTGCAGGAATTGCAGTTGGAACTGTGATGTTGCCTGAATTATCTAAACATATAAAAAATAATAATATTATTGAAATCAACAACTTGCAAAACAGAGCATTAGAACTTTGTTTGTTTTTATCTATACCCGCTGCTACTGCCTTGGTTCTAGCTTCAGAAGAAATCATTACTTCATTGTTTGGCTATGGCACGTTTGATATTGATAGTGTAAACAATACTGCACTTGCACTTCTATATTTTGCATTTGGAGTTCCAGCATTTTCAATATTAAAAATATTTTCTAATTTCTTTTTTGCAAGAAATGATACTAAGAGCCCTTTTTATCTATCTGCTATATCTGTAATATTAAATATTCTTATTAGTGTTTCATTTTTTAACAAAGTAGGTTTTGTTATAATACCTATAGCTACATCAATTTCCTCTTGGATTAATGTTGTTCTTTATTTTTATTTGATAAAAAAAAGAAATTTACATAACTTTGATAAAACATTTATTTATAAAATTCCTCGTATAATATTATCTGTGGTTGTAATGGGATTAGTATTGTATTTGTTACTAGGCTTTTTTGCGGATAAATTCAACTATAATGAAAGTTGGAAATTTATTTACTTATTTATTATAGTGATAATAAGTTTATTAATTTATTTTTTATCTTCAAATTTTTCAGGAGCTTTTAGGTTTAAAGATATTAAATTAAAAAATTAATTTTATATATGCATAAAAAAAGAGTATTTTCAGGAGTACAACCAACTGGAAATTTACATTTAGGAAATTATTTAGGTGCAATAAAAAATTTTGTAAATTTACAAAAAGATTTCGAATGCGTTTATTGTATTGTCGATCTTCATGCGATAACCAATCGTCAAGATCCAAAAGAATTAAGGTCTAATGTATTAGAAACTCTTGCTTGCTTTATAGCCTCAGGACTTAATCCCGAAAAAAATATTATATTTAACCAAGCAAGCGTTGCAGCGCACAGTGAATTAGCATGGATATTTAATTGTGTTGCTCGTATTGGATGGATGAATCGTATGACACAGTTTAAAGAGAAAGCAGGTTCTAATAAGGAAAATGCCAGCGTAGGCTTATTAGTGTATCCAAATTTAATGGCAGCTGACATACTTTTGTATAAAGCTACGCATGTTCCTGTTGGGGAAGATCAAAAACAACATTTAGAATTAACGAGAGATATTGCAAAAAAATTTAATAATGATTTTAATTGTAAAGATTTTTTTCCTGTAGTAGAGCCTTTAATACCAAAAGAAATTTCTAGAGTAATGAGTTTGCGAGATGGTAGTAAAAAAATGAGCAAATCTGAAGAATCGGATCAAAGTAGAATAAATCTAAAAGATGAAAAAGATTTAATTGATCAAAAAATAAAAAAAGCTAAAACTGATGCAGCACCAATTCCTTCAAATGTAAATGAATTAAAAAATAGAAATGAAGCATCAAATCTTATATCGATTTATGCTAGTGTTAATGAAGTTAAAGTATCCGATGTCTTGCGAGAATTTGGTGGAAAAAATTTTTCAACTTTTAAGAGCAAACTAAGCGAATCACTTATTGAGAGAATTTGTCCAATAGGTAACGAAATTAGAAAATTATTAAAAGACAAAAATTATCTTAATAAAATTTTAATTAATGGCGCAAAAAAAGCAGATTTAATAGCAAAAGCTAATTTAAAAGAAGTTTACGAGGTTGTTGGACTCACAAAGTTTTCTTGATTAGATAATTTTTCTATAATAATAATATGTTGTTATGGTCGATACAAAACATACGCCAAATCCCGATACCTTAAAATTTCTACCTGGTAAAAAGGTATCAGAAATAGGACCCGTAGAATTTTTAAAAAATGACAAAAATATTAAAGTGCCACTAGCAACTAAAATATTATCTTTAGAAGGAACATTAATGGTCTTTTTTGGTGAAGATTTTATTACAGTTAAAAAGAAAAAAAATTTAAGTTGGAAAGATTTAAAATATGGAATTATTTCTGAAATCAATGACCATTATGCAAAAGGAAATGATGTTATTTTAAAAAAAAGTGCAGCTAAAGCTGAATCACAATCGAAACCACAAAAATCAAATGAAACAATTAATAAAATTATTGAAATTTTGGATTCAAAAATAAGACCTGCGGTTGCTAGAGATGGAGGAGATATATCATTTAAATCTTTTAATGATGGCATAGTAACTGTGGAACTCAAGGGTAGTTGCTCGGGTTGTCCTAGTTCTACTATGACTCTAAAACAAGGAGTACAGAATCTTCTGTGTCATTATATAAAAGAAGTTAAGAGTGTAAAGGCAGTATAAAATGTCAAAAAAAATAGAAAAACTTTTTAAATCTTATAGAGACCAGTTAATTCACTTAGCAAAACTTTACGGTGTGGTTGAAGTTAAAAGTTACGCTAGAAGTTCAAAAAGACTTACAATTTCTCAATTAGAATTATTACTAATTAAAAATCGAATTAAACTGCCTGTTAATCGATCAAGCGACAAGGCTCTTGCAAAGCAAGAATTAAAAGAAAATTCAATAAGAAATGTTTATCTTTCTTTAGCTTTCATATTCTTCGTAGGATGTTTGGTTGCGACGAGACCTTATATAAAGAATGTAGTTAATGAAGTGAAGTTTACTTATGTTGCTCAAGAATATAAAGACCCAAATATAAATAAATCTAAAAAGAAAACAAAGGAAGCTAAATTAAAAGAAGAAAAGGAGCCTATAGAAATAGAACTTACAAAAGAACGTGACAATACTATAAGTCTAAATGCGGAAACAACTATTAATCTTTTTGAAGATTTAAATTACGATCTTAAAGGTGTTAGAGCTGGACAAAAGGTAAAACCAATTTATTTAACTAAACTACCAAGAGATTTAAAAACGTTAGGGGATACAAAAACGAAAAGAGAATTGTTTATTAAAATAGTTTTGCCATTAATACTTGATGAAAATGAAAAAATTAAAAATGATAGAAATAAACTTTTTAAAATATTAAGTAAAAATTTTAATACTTTAGGTGAAAGGGTTTGGTTAAAAAGAAGGTTTAAAGAATACAAAATAGAAGACAAAGACTTAGCTAAATTAAAAATGAGAATGGATATTATACCCGTTTCTATTGCTTTAGCTCAGGCAGCTAACGAAAGTGGCTGGGGAACTTCAAGATTTGCTTTAGAAGGTAATGCTTTATTTGGTCAATGGACATGGAGCAAAAAAGGTATAACTCCAAAAAAAAGTGATCCAGATCAACAACACAGAATTTTACAATTTCAAATTCTCAAAGCTTCAGTGCGAGCTTATAAAAATAACTTAAATACACATAATGCTTATCAAGAGTTTAGAGAAAAAAGAGCTCAATTAAGACAAAATAAAGAACCAATCAATGGTTTAGCTCTAACAAAATATTTAAAAAATTATGCAGCAATAGGAGAAAAATATGTTGTAATTTTAGAAGATATTATTAAGAAAAATTCACTAATGGATTTTGACAGAGCAAATCTGTTAGCAACAAATTTAAAAGGTGGGGTAGATTTATAGTTTCTAAATTTAATTACTAATAATTAGCTATAACATATTGAATACCCAACCATCTCCATTTTCCATTTTTATCTAGAAGGGAGCAATTTATTCTACCTCTTTCACTCTTAAATTTTTCTTTAAGAATAATATTTATTTGATTATCGTTTATAAATTTTATCTCCGATTTTCTCCATACGTTACCTTCGTTTGAATAACAGTTTATGTTTTTTATATTAATTAAATTTTTAAAAAAATTAATTTTAACATTTGGTGGATTTTCATTTTCTTTAATATATCTATTTTCTGGATAAATACTTTCATAAGGTAGTGGCAAGGTTTGAATAATAGATCGAAATCTTTTTAGATCCCCATATTTTTCATTTATAGGGAATCGTGGTAACTCTAGAGAATCTTTTGTTCTATCAATCACACCAGAATGTTGTCCAAATGCAAATTCAAAATTTAAGTCAGAGACTATCTTTTTAATGTTAATACTATATTCACCAAACGGATAGGAAAAAATTTTTGGAGAATATCCAAGTTTATTTTTAAAAATTTTTATAGAAGTTTTTAAATCTGATATTATTTTTTTATCATTCCAATCAATTAAATATTCATGAGAATGACTATGATTACCTATAGTTACTAATTCGCTCTTATTAATTTCTTTTATTTGTTGCCAGGTCATATATCCATTGTTGCCAACTTCTCTTGTGCTTATGAAAAGTATAAAAGGAATATTATTTTTTTTTAATATTGGCCATGCATTTAAATAAAAAGACTCAAAACCATCATCAATTGTTAAAAGTATGTAATTTTGGTCTATACTTTTTTTCATTATTTTTTTAAATTTTTCAAAACTAATAAATTCAATTTTTGCTTTACTTATTTCATCTAAATGTTTTAAAAATACTTCATTTTTTATATTTGTTGATGGATATTTGTTTTCATCGAATCTATGGTACATTAAAGTAATTATTCCTGCATTTGTGTTTAAAGTATTTAAATCTGTACCAAGAGATTTGCTTGGTGATAGTAATAGTAGTATCAATAAGAAAAATATGAATTTTTTGTCAATAGATTGTAGCATGAGTGTCGGTTCTTTATTTATTAGAGCCCAAAGTAAAACATTTAATAAAATTTTGCAAAGCGATAAATCAAATAATGATTTATTAATGCAGCAAATAATAAATTTTTTTAAGGAAAACGATCTAAAGTTTGATGATATAACGCAGATTTTTGTTAATCAAGGACCTGGTAATTTTTCAGGATTAAGAGCATCTCTATCTGTGGCTAAAGGAATTAGTTTATCAAAAAATTTAAAATTATTTGGATATAATACATTTATTTTGTCATGTTCAAAATTTTTTAATAAAAAAGATGACATTTTCAGTTTTGTTAATTTTAGAGGAAAATATTTTGTTAGACAATTTGATTATAATCTTAAAAGCATTTCGAATATCAAGGAAATTACAATAGAAGAAATAATAAAAAATTATGATAATAAATTTAAGGTAATACCAAAAAATTTAACAAAATACTTCGATGAAAAAGTGCTAAAACTTGATAATCTAAGAGTAATGAATTTGGACTATAATGAGCTTGAATTCTTGAGTTTAAAAGATTTGTTAGATAAAGGTTTGATCAGGCCATTATATTTAAGTTAATATATAAATTATGAGCAGTATTATAGAAGACAAATGTATTAAAAAGGGTGTTCGATTAACTGATCAAAGAAGATTAGTTGCAAAGGTTATGTCAGAGTCTGAAGATCATCCAGATGTTGATGAATTGCACAAAAGAGTAAGCAAAATTGATTCCAAAGTAAGTATAGCTACTGTTTACAGAACAGTTAAATTATTCGAAGAATCTGGAATAGTTGAAAAACATGATTTTAAAGGAAACAAAGCAAGATACGAAAAAGCACCCAAAGAACATCATGACCACTTGATAGATATTAATACAGGAGAAATAATTGAATTTGTAAATAAAGAAATTGAAGAGCTTCAAAGTGAAGTTGCTAAAAAACTTGGATATAAACTCGTTGATCATAGATTAGAATTATACGGTTCTAAAAATAAAAAATAAAAATTTGAAAAAAAAAATATTTATCAAAACTTTTGGTTGTCAAATGAATGAATACGATTCAAATCGGATTTATGACCTGGCTTTATCTATAGGTTACCAAAAGGTTGATAAAAAAGAAAAGGCTGATTGTTTTATATTAAATACATGCCATATAAGAGATAAGGCAACAGAAAAAGTTTATCATGAAATTGGAAGAATAAAAAAGGATCTTAAATATTTAAAAAAACCTTTAGTAATTGTTTCAGGATGTGTAGCTCAAGCGGAGTCAGATGAAATGATTAAACGCGAACCATACATTGATATGGTAATCGGTCCACAAGCATATCATAAAATACCGGATTTAATTTTAAAACATCAAAGGAAGAAAGAAAAAATAAATGAAACTAATTTTGATGTAGTAAAAAAATTTGATAAATTAGAAAAAGTTTCAAACGGACAAAATAAAACTTCTTGTTATTTAACAATCCAGGAAGGATGCGATAAGTTTTGTAATTTTTGTGTTGTTCCGTATACAAGAGGACCAGAATATTCTAGATCATTTAAACAGATTATAAATGAAGCTTGTAGTTTAATCGATAAAGGTGCTAAGGAAATAATTTTACTTGGACAAAATGTAAATGCATATAATTTTTCACATACAAATAAAAATTATAAGCTTTCTTCATTAATATACGAATTAAACAAGATAGATAATTTAAAAAGAATTAGGTTTACAACATCACATCCAAAAGACATGTCAGAAGATTTAATTAACTGTTATAAAAACTGTGAAAAACTTATGCCATTTATACATCTTCCAATTCAAAGTGGTTCAGATAAAATTCTTAAATTAATGAATAGAAAACATGATAAAAAGTATTATTTATCAGTTATTGAAAAGTTAAAAAAAATTAATGAAAATATTAAAATTTCAAGCGATTTTATTGTAGGTTATCCTGGAGAAAAAGAAAAAGATTTTAATGAAACAATTGAAATTATTAAAAAAGTGGGTTTTGTAAATTCTTTTTCATTTATTTTTAGTCCTAGACCAGGCACCCCTGCTGCTGAGAAAACATTAAATGAATATGATGAAAGCAAGAAAAGATTAATAAAATTACAAAAAGTATTAGAAAATATTCAACTCAAAGAAAATGAAAAACATCTCGAAAAATATTCTGAAGTTTTGGTAGAAAATAAACTAAAAAGCGAAAATAAATATTTTGGTAGAACAAAGTGCATGACTCCCGTTATATTTAGAAGTAACAAGTGTGAACCTGGAGATTTGATTGATATAAAAATTAAATCTTTTAATCAAAATAATTTATTTGGTTTTGAAAAAATAGATAAAGTGAGAGCAGCATAGTTTCGTGAAATTAAATAAACAAAACAAAAATAGTAAAGAAATTTCGATAATATATGGTACTGACAATTCAATAAATATTAATATATTTAATAACAATATTTTAATGGCAATAGTTGGTTCTCTTGATAGCAACTTAAAAGAATTAGAAAAAGCAACTGGCTCAGACATATACTTTAGAGGTAATACTATAGCTATAAAAGGCAACAAATATGCAAATGAAAAAGTTAAAGATGCTATTGAGTACTTAATAGATCGCTTTAGATCTGATAAAAAAGTAGATAAAAATGATATTTTAACTTCTTTAAATAAAGAAATGATAAAAGATAATAAAAATAATGAATCGGTTATTCAACCAATACAAGATATTATAAAAACTCCAAAAAAATCAGTAATACCTAGATCAAGAAAGCAAAAAGAATATATAAAGGCTCTTAAAAACAATAAAATTATTATGTCTTTGGGTCCCGCTGGAACAGGAAAAACCTATTTAGCGGTGGCAGTGGCATTAACAATGCTTTTGGAAAAAAAAGTAGAGAGAATTATTTTATCTAGACCAGCAGTTGAAGCTGGAGAACGATTAGGTTTTTTGCCAGGAGATATGAAAGAAAAAATAGATCCTTATCTAAGACCTTTGTATGATTCTCTTCATGATTTATTTGACTACGATAAAATTCAAAAAAAAATTGAATCAGGTGAAATTGAAATAGCACCACTTGCCTTTATGAGAGGACGCACTTTGAAAAATTCTTTTGCTATTCTTGATGAAGCTCAAAATGCAACAAAGACTCAAATAAAAATGTTTTTAACAAGAATTGGAGAAAATTCAAAATTGGTTGTAAATGGAGATCCGTCTCAAATTGATTTACCTAACAAAAGTCATTCTGGTTTAGTAGAATCACAAAAAATATTAAAAAACATTAACGAAATATCAATAATAAATTTTGATCACAATGATGTTATTAGGCATCCATTGGTTACAAAAATTGTAGAAGCTTATAAAAAGAATACCAATGATAAAAGTTAATGTTGAGATTAATAATAAATCTTGGCTTAAAAAAATTAAGAACCCACAAAAATATCTTAATAACAAAATAAAAAAAATTCCCAGCATTATAAAATTCTTTAAGAAAAAAAATGTAGTATTTTCTATACTTTTAACGAATTCAATGAACATGAAAAAATTAAATAAGAAATTTAGAAGGAAAAATAAAGCAACAGATGTCTTGTCTTTTCCCGCGCTTGAAGTAAAAAAGCTAAAATTAATAAAAGAAAAAAAAATTTATATTGGTGATATAGCAGCATCTTTCGAAATAATAAATTTAAGATCTAAAAAAAGTAATTTTTCTTTAGAATTTGATAAAGTGTGGGTTCATGGGCTTTTACATTTAATAGGGCATGACCATATTAGAAACAAAGATTACTTTAAAATGTATAAAACTGAAAAAAGGATTGTAAATTTAATTTGAGTAAATTGCTTAATAATAAACTGTTTGTTTTTTTTATAATACCAATAATACTTGGAGCAGTCACTACCCTTGGTTTTGCACCGTATAATTTAACATTTGTTAATTTTTTTACTTTTCCTATTTTACTATTTTTAATTTCAGTAATTAAAAAAAAAACTCAGTCAAAATATAGAAAAACAAAATATCGTCGTTATTTTTTCTATCTCGGATGCTCATTTGGTTTTGGATTTTTTCTATTTGGAAATTATTGGATTTCTTTTTCTTTAACTCACGATGAAATGTTTAAAGTTTTCATTCCATTTGCTGTTATATTAATACCTTTGTTTTTATCTTTATTTTTTGGCTTAGCAATTTTTATTTCAAGTAATTTTTTTGAAAAAAGTATTTCTTTTATTTTTATTTTTTCATTAATTTTTTCAATATTCGAATATCTAAGAGGCATTTTATTAACAGGTTTTCCTTGGAATTTAATTTCATATACGTGGTCTTGGTCAATTGAATCAATACAGATTTTATCAATAATAGGAGCTTATTCGCTAAGCTTATTTTCGCTTACTTTATTTTGCACACCATTTATTTTTATAGAAAATAAAATAAGTAAAAAGAATGTTTTTTTTACGACATGTGTTTTAATAATTTTTGTAGGAAACTACATTTTTGGTTATTACAAAATTAATAACAGTAACTATACTTTTGATGAAAATATAAATGTTAGGATAGTTTCTCCTAATTTTACTTTGCAAGAATATAATACTCGAACCGAAATGGATCAATTAAAAAGATTAATTAAAATTAGCAATCCCAATAAAGATATTAAAACACTTTTTGTATGGCCAGAAGGAATATTTTATGAGTCGTATTTACAAAATCTTTCATTGTACAAAAATTTGTTCAAAGATAAATTTTCTGAAAATCATTTAATTATATTAGGTATTAATAATTTTCAAAAATCTCTCAAAGGCAAAAAGTATTTTAATAGCCTGGTAGTTTTAAATCATAAATTAGAAGTTTTGCATTTATATAATAAAATTAACCTTGTTCCTTTTGGTGAATTTTTACCTTTTGAAAATTTATTATCTAGGTTAGGATTTAAAAAAATTACTCCAGGATATAGTTCATTTTCTAGAGGAAGTGAAAGAAAACTAATTTATCTTGAGGAGCTATTTAATAATAGATCTATTGTTCCTTTAATTTGTTATGAAATAATTTATCCTGGGAACATAAAATTAAAAAAACAAAAACCTGATTTAATAGTTAACATTTCCGAAGATGCTTGGTTTGGAAAATCAGTTGGCCCTAATCAACATTTTGCAAAAGCAGTTTACAGAGCTGTTGAAGAAGGTGTTTTTATAGCAAGGGCTGCCAACAAAGGTATTTCAGGTTTTATTGACCCAAATGGCAATGTTTTAAAATTTCTAGATAGAAGTGAATCGGGAAATGTCGAACTTAATATGCCACAATTTACAGAAACTACTTTATTTTCAAAATACGCAAATAAAATATTTTTTTTGTTAATTTTATTGTATATATTCCTATTTTTTATATTTAAAAAATTTAAAATTTAATGAGTAAAAATTCATATTTATTTACTAGTGAGTCGGTTTCTGAAGGGCACCCAGATAAGGTATGTGATCGTATATCGGATATGGTTGTTGATACATACTTAGCTAAAGATAAAAATTCAAGAGTTGCATGCGAAACATTAACAACTACCAACAAGGTAGTCTTAGCAGGTGAAACGAGAGGTCCAGAAATAAAAAAAGACGAATTAATTGAAAAAGTACGTAACTGTATTAAAGACATAGGGTATGAACAAAAAGGATTCCATTGGAAAAATTGCAGTATTGATACTTATCTGCATTCACAATCAAGTGACATAGCAATGGGAGTGGATTCAAAGGGTAATAAAGATGAGGGGGCTGGAGACCAAGGTATTATGTTTGGTTATGCATGTGATGAAACGGAAGTTTTAATGCCAGCTCCAATTTATTACTCTCATAAAATTTTGGAGTTAATGGCTTTGGATAGAAAAAATGGCAAAGCAAATAAATTAGAACCAGACTCAAAAAGTCAAGTCACAATGATGTATGAAAATGGTATTCCAAAAAAAGTTACTTCTGTTGTAATTTCTACGCAACACTCTCCAGAAGTTAATCAATCTCAAGTTAAAGAAATTGTTCGCCCTTATTTAGAAAAATCTATTCCAAAAGAATTGTTATTGGGTTTAAAAGAGGAAGAGTTTTATGTAAATCCAACAGGTCAGTTTATAATTGGTGGACCGGATGGAGATTCAGGCTTAACAGGAAGAAAAATAATTGTTGATACTTATGGAGGAGCTGCACCCCACGGAGGAGGAGCTTTTTCTGGGAAAGATCCAAGTAAAGTTGATAGATCTGCCGCATATGCAGCAAGATATGTTGCCAAGAATGTAGTTGCCTCTAAAGTTGCAAAGAAGTGTCTAATACAACTTGCTTATGCTATCGGTGTTTCTAAGCCATTATCAATTTATGTAAATCTTTTTGATGACGATGAAGAAAAATCAAAACATGTAGAAAAAAT
>Ga0066836_10001625_pt1 | contig 11846 bp, 9 predicted proteins | sample ETNtaG_18_FD_71568 | JGI IMG/M metagenome (GOLD analysis project Ga0066836, IMG submission 71568) | Marine microbial and viral communities from oxygen minimum zone, Eastern Pacific Ocean - ETNP201302SV91 | ecosystem: Environmental > Aquatic > Marine > Oceanic | place: Pacific Ocean: Eastern...
ATTATGATGGTGGTTATCAAACCCCACCCGGATGGGAACTCTACGACCTGAAGAAGGATTCCGCTGAACTTAATAATGTTTATGATGATCCGATTTATACCAATGAGCGCGAACGACTAAAGAAGCAATTGGCCAATCTGCGTAAGATCGTTGGTGACGACGGCAGCCATTATCCAGAAGCTGAAAAGGTCGTGCAGGAATTTTGGGATTACACAGATTCCGACCGTGAAAAGGCCCGAAAGATTTCTGGAGAATATCTTCAGCGCCGCCTACAGGAGCTAAACGATGAAAAACGAAATCCTCTTACTTGGAAGGGGCAGTGATGAAATCGAACCGGAACATTAAGCCTCTTTTATTTTTGTTTGTCGCACTGTTTTGTGTGGAACTTGGGGAAGCGGCGGAACGTCCCAACATCATTTTTATCTTTGCTGATGATTGGGGGTGGGGGGATCTGAGCTGCCACGGCCATCCTTATGTTAAGACGCCGAACATCGACCGCTTGGCTAAGGAGGGCGCGGATTTTCATAGATTCACAGTTGCCAGTGGGGTTTGTTCGCCGAGTCGCACGGCCGTGATGACCGGTCATTTTCCGGCCCGCTACAACATTGACGGTCATTTTGCCTGGGTTCCTAGCAACGCCCGGCGAAATATGCCTGATTGGCTCGACACGCAGGCCCCATTGCTGCCGAGGCAACTCCAGCTTGCTGGTTATCGTACCGCCCATTTCGGCAAATGGCACTTGGCCAATAACATGATTCCAGACTCTCCGCTCCCGAGTGAATATGGCTATGATGCCTATGGGGCCTTCAATTGTGCAGGGGAGCAGATGCCCGTACACGAGGACTCCAAGCACACGATTGATTTCATTGAGAAATGTCAGCGAGAGGGTAAACCGTTCTTCATTAATATGTGGATTCATGAACCGCACACTCCTTTTCATACTCAGCCGAAATACCGCTGGCGTTTCCGCGATCTTGATGAACCGGATAACATTTATGCGTCTGTCTTATCTCATGCAGATGACCGCATTGGTGAAGTGCTAGATGCGTTAGATCGACTAAAACTCACCGACGATACGCTCGTCATCTTCACCTCTGACAACGGTCCCGCCCGTGCTAGTCGTCCTACTAAACTTGCGTTGATGCACGACACTGCTACGGGTTCCGGCTACGCCATTGGTGCGGCAAAAGGCGTCACGGGCGGGCGGAAAGGATATAAGGCAACTCTCTTTGAAGGCGGTGTCGGTGTGCCGTTCATCGCCCGTTGGCCAGGCAAAATCTCCGCCAACAAGGTGGACAATCAGTCCATCTTTTCCGCTGTGGACCTGTTTCCTACATTTTGCGAACTGGCCGACGCGCCGATGCCCAAGGGGTATCGTCCTGACGGAATCAGCCAGGTTCGCACTCTCAAGGGAATGGGGAAGCCTCTCCGTGACAAACCGTTGTTCTGGAAAATGCAAGCTGCTTGGCCAAGTCCAAAAGGCCGTCCTTATCACTGGGTTTCCTATGCTGTCGTTCATCAAAATTGGAAGATGATGACGAATAGTGATTTCGGATACGTTGAGCTCTATGACATAAATTCCGATCCTCTAGAGAAAAAAGAAATCTCTAATCAAAATTCTGATATTACCAAAAACCTTCTCAAACTAATCGCCGACTGGAAGGGCACCCTGCCCGAAAATCCCACCGGAAATGTCTTCTCAAAAGAGCGTAATAGTCCTAAAAAAAACATTAAGTTAAATTGATGCAAATTCGTAAATTATTAGTTTTATTTGCCTGTACTATTTTGGGTTTTTCGACACCAGTAAATGGTGCTGATAGGCCTAATATTTTGTTTATTGCGGTTGATGATTTGAATGACTGGATCGGTTGTCTGGGTGGGCATCCGCAGGCGGAGACACCAAATATGGATCGCTTGGCCAAGCGTGGTGTATTGTTCACTAACGCCCATTGTGCGGCACCGGCTTGCAATCCCTCGAGGGCAGCAGTCTTCAGTGGATTAATGCCAGAACGGACAGGCGTGTGGTCAAATGATAGCCAAAGGATTGAGAAAGCGTCGCCCATGACTGTTTTATTGCCCCATCTCTTTCGGAGTGAAGGTTATCAAACGCTTGGTACAGGCAAGATGTTGCACGGCAATGTTACCGGGCTGTTTGAGGAATCCTACAGCGTGAACCAGCGTTGGAGTCCATTTCCGAAAAATGCGGTGCGCTATACGAAGGACGAGTTGCCAAGCAAGGGGACTAACAATCCTCGGCATTTGATGAAGGATAGTCTTGGGCGTCAAGTAGTTTTGCCTATCAACCGGATGCCATCTGATCGGAAGCCAAATAAGCCAGACGGTGAGTCTTTCGACTGGGGTGGATTTGATGTGCCGGATAGCGACTTTGGTGATACACAAATAACTTCATGGGCCATGGAAAAGCTTCAGGAAGGGTTGGGGGATAAAAAGCCCTTCTTTATGGGAGTGGGTTATTACCGTCCTCATATTCCGCTTTTTGCGCCACAGAAATATTTTAATCGATTTAAGAAAACGCCTGGCAAACTGCCATTTGTTGTTACTGATGACTTGAAAGACGTTGGTCCTATAGCCGGTAAGTGGGCCCGTGAACCTGTTACTGCTGGAAGCCATGAGACAGTTCTAAAGCATAGGCAATGGCGTGCTGCCGTTGAGGCGTATCTTGCTTGTACCACGTACGTGGATCACGAAATAGGTCGCCTGCTTGATGCTCTCGACAAAAGCAATTCAGCGGTCGATACATGGATTTTTCTTTGGAGTGATCATGGATGGCATCTTGGTGAAAAAGAGCACTGGGGCAAGTGGACCGGCTGGGAGCGTTCGACGAAGGTGCCGCTCATCGTTGTGCCGCCCAAGCGCTTAGCCAAGCAATTTGCGCCCGGTGGTACACGTTGTGATCAGCCTGTTGGGCTTATAGATCTCTTTCCCACACTCACAGATACCTGTGGCTTAAGTGCTCCTAAGAATCTCGATGGAAAATCACTCCTGCCGCTTTTACGTGATCCTTCCAAGCAAACTGGGCGAGTACTGACCACGACTTTTGACAAGGATAATGTCTCGTTGCGAACCATACGTTGGCGTTACCTTCGTTATGCCAACGGTGAAGAAGAACTTTACGATCTTAAAAATGATCCAAACGAGTGGACCAACCTGTCAGGAGATCCGAGATTATCCAAAGTTAAGGAGCGTCTGGCTTCGCTAGGTGAATGACTTGGTGGTCTTGCTAAAATCCAGCGCCTGTAGTTTTAGTTTGGATTCGGCATAGGTACATGTCCGAGGTGAGATACAGGGTTGAACCGTTGTTGCCCCAAGCGACATTGGCAATGCTTTCCCCGGTGATCAAGCGTCCAAGCAGCTCTCCTTTGGGTGAAAGGATTAGCACCCCACCTGCGCCGGTGGCAAAAACGTTGCCTTTGTTGTCAACTTTCAGGCCGTCACCTCCACTGCGCGGAACACGATCGTCTTTTGAAGAATCAAAAAATACTTTTGGAGCACCGAGGTTGCCATCTTTTTTGACAGGAAAAGCGCGCCAAACGGGATCACGCCCATCGCTGTTTGCAACGTAAAGCATGTTATGATCGGGCGAAAAACCGATTCCGTTTGGACGTGACATGTCCTTGTGTTGCAATGTGACTGTGCCATCTTTTTCCAGCCGATAGACTCCGCAAAAATCTATCTCACGCATAGGATCGTTGGCGCGCTGTGGTAGCCCGTAAATGGGATCTGTAAAATAGATGTCACCATTCTTTCGTATGGCTAAATCGTTCGGACTGTTGAGTCTCTTTCCATTCCAACGATCGGCTAGTGTGACTTTACCTCCCCCTTTGGTAACAACAGATATGCGTCGATCACCATGCTCGCATAGAACTAGCCTTCCTAGTGAATCCAGTGCGAGCCCATTACTACCAGGTTCTCGACCGTAATCGGCGACACCAGTGTAGCCTGCCGGCTTCATAAAGTCCGAAGTTCCAACACCCTCCTGCCATTTTATTACGACATTATTTGGTATGTCGGAAAAGAGGACGAATCCACCATATTTATTGTTTTCCTCGGGGACCCAAACCGGGCCTTCCGACCACTCAAACCCACCGCAGAGGACTTCGATTTTGGCATCCTCGGGGATTAATTGATTAATCTCATTATCAAAACGGTCTATACGTCCGATGTGTGCGAAGTTGGTTGTGTTTTGTCCTAAGCTTGTCGCATTTAGAGCAACAAGCAAAGTTACAGTGATTAGATATTTCATTTTACTAATTGTTTATTTTAAAGCGCTATAACCCATGAGTTTGAAATTTTCCGCCAATTGGGAATAACCTGGGTTAATTTGACTCAAAAGTATGCCAATAAATTTTTCTTTTGGATCAACCCAAAATGATGTGTAGAAGTAGCCTCCTCCGTTGAAGCTTCCTTGAGATTCTGGATGGAGATGTTTTTCGGAGTTAGTAACTACGCTGACACTAAGGCCAGATGCAGTGCTAGATTCTGGGTTGGATTGGTGTATGCCTCGCGAGATCATATTAACAGTCTTGCGCCCAAGGATTCGTTTACCATCAAGTTCACCACCATTGATTAGCATTTGCAGAAAAAGTGCGTAATCGATTGCCGTAGATATGAGACCAGCTCCTCCAAGGGCGATTTTGTCAGGATTACGTTTCCACCATTCTGGTTTGTTATTAGGCGCTTTTTCATCGAAAACGCTTTCATCGAACAAGGCCAGTTTTCCATTCTTCGTGGTGTAGACTGAAGAGACCCTGTTCCATTTGTTTTTTGGGACTGCAAAACCGGTGTCTTTCATTTTTAGTGGCCTAAAAAGTTCCTCCCTCATGTATTTGGCAAATGGGCGTCCATCGAGAACTTCGATTACTCGGCCAAGTACATCCATGTTCATACCGTAGGTTTGACCTTCACCTGGTTCGTGAGCTAGAGGAACACCGGCTAGCCGTTTTATATTCTCTTCAAGGCTGATGTCTTCCCCGGGGAAGGCATCAATAATTTTTTCTTTCATATATCCGGCGCGCCCCTTGTAGGTGAAAATTGGATAGACAATTCCTGAGGTATGCGTGAACAGCTGGTTCATTCGAATTTGTTTCTTTGCTGTTTGAGTGACGAAAGCTTTTTTTTCACCATCCCACGATTCTAGAACGGTTTGTTCTTTAAATTCAGGAAGTATGGATCCCAGTTCGGTATACATGTTGTATTCAGCTTTTTCGAATAACTGCAAAGCGGCCACTGTGGTAATCAACTTAGACATGGAGGCAATTCGAAAGAGAGTGTCTTTTTTGAGTGGTTTTTTACTCTCAATATCTGCCCAGCCAAATGCTTTATGATAACCAATTTTTCCATCTTTAATCAGTATGCCTACTGCTCCGGGAACTTCCTTTCGGTCGATGCAACCTTGAATCATTGTGTCAATTCGATTTAAACGTTCTTCTTCAAATCCGGCTTTTGAAGGATTTGAATTTTTCAAATCTTTTGCTTGGCCACAACAAATAACGATCAGCATTATCGAGATAAAAATAGGTATTTTTATATGAAATATCATAGTTTTATGGGGGCATTCAACATGATTAAATCCTATGGGTCGAGTCATTCCTGTTTGGCTCACTTGAAGAAGTGTTACGCGGATGTTTCTGCTTTGCAGAGCGCTTCCCAAGGCTGTTTTTGTTGGATGGACGAATAGAGACGCCATACGGCAAAAACAGATAGTCCAACCAAGGGTATCGCTACTCCGAAGCTTAGGCTATAGCCTCCTTCGGATGCGAGCCAGTAGCTGAGTCCTGCGCCGATCATCATCGCAAATACGCCAATGCAATCCATGCAGGTGTAGTCAGTGCCGCCATAAGTTTTTCGACTCCAATCCATCATCGTAGAAAAAAGCGCGACGGTGGTCATTCCGGAGACAAAATGATCGAATAGTATTATGGGTAGTATGGTTTGCATTGGTGGTTGAGAGTTTGAGTTAGCAAGTAACACGTAACCCACCGCTGAAATTGCCTGTAGACTACCGAATATTAGCAGTGCCCTAATCCTGCTAAGTCTATTAGCTAGGCTACCTGCAACGATTGCTCCAACAAGCGCTGCGATTGGAGCAACCACACCCAGCGAAAAGCCTATTTGCCCGAAGCTCATTCCCCAATCCTTGAGCATTGTAGGTAGGGTGGCGCGAATGAATCCCTCGACCAAACGGTAAGTTGCTATTAGAGCTAAGATGTTGATTACTTTTGGTTGACGGAAAAAATCAATAATTCCTAGCCAAGTTTTTGTGGAATCTTGTTCTGAAGTGGGCGTTCTTACGGTTGGTCGGTTAAGAAAAATAGGGATGGTAGCAAGTAGATAAATAATCGCCATAGCGAAAAGCATATTGCTCCATCCAAGGATGCTAAATAGCATTAATATCAAGCCGCCGCCTACAACATATCCAAGCCAAAATGTGCCGACTTGAACCGCATTTCCCCAGCCTCGTTCGCCGAATCTGAGCAGTGAAATTGCATGTCCGTCGGTCGATACGTCCTGCATTGAACTAAAGATATTTATGAGCAATACGCCGATCACAAACACACCGATCGGCCCACCAAGTTGCCACAAAGCTAAGCCGGCCATAGCACCTGAGGTGACGAGTTGTAGTGGAATAATCCACGACCGATATTTGCCTTGTCTTTCAGAATGAAAACGATCGACAAGAATCGTCCATAAAAACTTCAGCATCCAGGGTGTGTAGAGAGCTGGGTAAAAAAACGCGATTTGTTCCAGCGACACGCCACTGTCTCGGAACACTACTGGAACCGTGTGGCGAAAAAATCCATTCGGAATACCTTGAGAAAAATATAAGGCTCCAACTACTCCGATTTTAGTTGCTGTTTCTCGATTCATGTTGGTCGGGTAGTGTTATGTTGATTGTGTGTTGAGGCAACTTTACTATTTGCTTCGTATGATCATTTTTCAATCAAATCGATTACGATTAGTGTTAATTGTACTTTGTTTACTTGGGCAATCCTCAGTGGAAGGTGCTAAACGGCCAAATATTTTATTTGTTATGGCCGATGACTTGGGTTGGATGGACTTGGCTTGCCAGGGTAATAAACTGGTTGAGACGCCAAACCTTGATCGTTTAGCTGAGCAAGGAATGCGTTTTACCAGCGCCTATGCTGCTGCTCCAGTCTGTTCGCCAACTCGAGCTGCGGTGTTGACTGGTCAGGCACCTGCAAGGGTGCGAATGACTTCGCATTTACCCGGTAAATTTTTCCCGAAAGATAATAGGCCGCAGCCTGCCGATATGCTGCCTGCCATTGGATCGCATCATGTTACAATTGCTGAACGATTAAAGGAGGTAGGTTATGCAAATGCATTTTTGGGTAAATGGCATATCGCTCCTAGTGTTGGGCCGAACGGTAAGGTGGCTGCTGAACATTCGCCTCTAAATCAGGGTTTTGATATTAATATCGGAGGTGCATCGTATGGTGGGCCGCCGAGTTTTTTTTCTCCTTACCGTATTTCAACTCTACCTGACGGTAAACCAGGTGAGTATCTTCCGGATCGATTAGTAGATGAAACTATTAACTTTATCCGAGGTAATAAATCCAAGCCTTGGATGGTTCATCTCTGGTTTTATACAGTGCATTGGCCAATGCAGGCGCCAGATGCTTTGTTGAAAAAATATGAAAACAAAAAAGGTCCGGGTCTAAATGACACGCGTTACGGTGCAATGATAGAAGCAATGGATATTGCAATGGGAAGATTGCTTAATTCGTTAAAATCAATCGGAGTGGATGAGGAGACTCTGGTGATTTTCACGAGTGACAATGGAGGTTTTGCTGGTGTTTCAGATTGTCGGCCATTGCGTGAATCAAAAGGTCATTTGTATGAGGGGGGTATTCGCGTGCCGATGATTGTCCGGTGGCCGGGTCAAGTGAAGCCCGGAGTAGTTTGCCATGAACCGGTGGTGAGTATGGATTTTTATCCGACTTTTCTTGATGTTGCTGGATTGAAACCTATAGATGAAAAACCACTAGATGGTGAGAGCTTAATCTCATTGTTCAAGCAAACTGGTAAGCCTGAAAATAGAGATCTTTACTTTCACTTCCCTAACTATGCTTGGCATATGGATAATCGTCTTGGCGGGGCTGTGCGATCTGGTGACTATAAGATGATTCGTAATTATGATGATCAATCAGTCGAGCTGTACAATCTTAAGTCAGATCTTAGTGAAACCAAAAACTTGGTTAATCAGCGGCCACAATTGGCCAATCGCTTGAATAGAAAACTCACTGAATGGCTTAATGAAACCAATGCATTGATGCCTAAGCCGCCAAATCCAAGTGTGCAATAATCTCTGTTTGTTCCTTGATTTTATTTAGTTTTACGATGAGGATTTCCTTGTGACATTTTTGAGGCGATTTGTATTATTGATTTTGTTGTTGGCATGGGTGCCAGCTTCATCTCACTGCCTTTTGGCGGCAGTGCTTCAAAACGCCGCTGTAAGTGATTGTTGTGTTGATTCTCAGAAAACACAAACTACCGGTTCTCATAATAATTCTGATTGTTGTCCGTTTTGTGACACATTTGAATCTGGGAAAATTCTTACATCTTCAAAATCCAAACTGGATACCGATGAGGGAGTAATTGGGCTTATTAATTCAATTACATCTCTGATGATTATTCAGAATAGTAAACCTGCTATATCATTCATTCCACATAAAAGCCCACATGAGACTGTCTCTTGGCAGTTCGAGACGCGTTCGGCGCGCACAGGGCGTTCACCTAACGTTTCCTTATAGAGGCCTAATTTAGGTTTCGTCTTCGATTAATATTTAAACACGCGAGTGTTTTTTTGATGTTTAAGTTTAGGTAATTAGAAATATATAAATAAAAAAAGGTAACGTAATGAATTTAGTAAGAAAAAGTATAATATTGGTTTTCTCTTCAATGTTTTTGTTGAGTTTCGAGGTGGCTTCGTCCCATGGAGCAGATGGTGATCCCGATGTTAAGCAGGAAGTCCGGAATTTGGCTGCCGTGAAAAAGTTAAAGGAGAGCAAGGATATTTCTCTTCTTTATGTGAAAGGTTTGGTTTGTCCTTCCTGCGCTCTTGGAATTCGAATCAAAGTCGGCAAGCTGCCTTTCGTTGATTCAGCTCGCTACAAAAGAGGTGTGGATATGGACAGTAAGGCACAGTTGCTCACCGTGGCATTATTGCCAGGTGCAAAGCCGGATAATGGAAAAATGATTAAGGCAATAACAGATGCGGGTTATGAACCTGCCGAATGGTACTCTCTAGATAAAGGGAAGCTAAAGGCTCATCCCTTTGCTGTTACTAAGAAATCCAAGTAATTATGTGTAGGCGAATTGGGGCATTCATTACACTCTTGTTCTCGCTTCTTGTATTATTGGGCGACGAACCAGTCATGAACATGATGCCTCGTTGGGACAACGGTTGGGGTTTGCAGTTAATAGATGAGTATCGCCACGAGAAAGATCTGCTGTTAGATGATCGAACAGCTTATTCTGGTTTTACCGAGGATGTGCATTTGTTGCATTTTCAAGGTGTTTATACGTGGGATAGATCAATTCGATTAACCTATAAGTTGCCCTACGTATTGGATGCGCGACGGGAGATGCCAGATGGGAGGGGAGGGAAAAGGGTTGAACATGATAATGGTATTGGCGATGCCACCTTGGCTTTGCCTTTAAAAAAGTACTTCAATCTAGATGGCCGTAGTGGTTCTTGGATGTTTAAGCCTATGCTTCGCATTCCTTTAGCTGGGAATGATGATTATGAGATATATGACAACGAATGGGGAGGTGGTTTGGGTTTGGGATATGAATTCGAGATGAGTCGATTCGCTTTTACTAGTTCAGTTGGTTTTTGGGCGTTTGATGGAGAAGATCCTTCGGAGATTCATTTAACTTTGGATCTTGGTTATAAAATTGAGCCTTTTGGGACGAATTCTACTTTGTATTGGGAAACAGATTTTCATTATGAGGATGACGGGAGTGAAACTTTGCTTTCTGGGCCAGCTATATACTGGAATTTTAATGATATCACCCACATGCGTCTGGAGTGGAAGCATGATTTTTATGACAAACAGGGAAAACTTGATCATGGGAACGGCGATCGCATTCTTTTGAGTCTAGGTTTAGTTTTTTAATTAACTTTTCAGGTTTAATATTCACTTACTTGACCTAATGAGGGTTCAAGCAGACAATTTGCAAATGCGCCTCATTTTTCTTTTTATAGGAGCTCTGGTTTTCTCGGTTGGAGCATATGCGGCGAAGCAGCCAAATATCGTCTTGATTATGGCCGACGACATGGGCTTTTCTGATATCGGTTGTTACGGCAGTGAAATTAAGACTCCAACACTTGATAAGTTGGCTGAGAATGGGCTGCGGTTTTCGCAGTTTTATAATACTTCTCGCTGTTGTCCTACGCGCGCATCTCTTTTAACCGGTATGTATCAGCATCAAGCTGGTATTGGTTTAATGACTGGCGACAACAATTTGCCGGGTTATCGAGGAGAACTTGGTCGGGATGTGGTGACCATTGCCGAAGCTCTAAGCATTGGGGGATATCGCCGTTACATGAGTGGCAAGTGGCATGTAACCAAACACACTCGCCCGCAGGGCCCGAAGGATAACTGGCCGTTGCAGAGGGGGTTCGAGAAGTTTTATGGCACGATTATTGGTGCAGGCAGTTTTTATGATCCGGCCACGCTTTGTCGTGGTAACCAATTCATCACGCCGGAGAATGACAATAAGTACCAACCGAAGACCTATTATTATACTGACGCTATTAGCGACAACGCAGTGGCCTTTCTGCAAGAGCACGCGAAAGACTCGCCGGAAAAGCCCGTTTTTCTGTATTTGGCCTATACCACCGCACATTGGCCGATGCACGCGCTGCCTAAGGATATTGCTAAATACAAGGGTGTTTACGATGGCGGTTATCAGGATATTCGTTCCAAGCGATTTGCACGATTGAAGGGCCTAGGCTTGATTCAGAAGGATCTTAAGCTCTCTCAGCAATCCGACAATTGGGAGAAGATGCCCAATAAGGAGTGGGATGCCAGAAATATGGAAGTGTATGCAGCGATGATCGACAATATGGACCGTGGTATTGCCCGTGTTGTCGCGGAATTCGAACGACAAGGCTCGCTGGATAATACGCTTATTATGTACCTGCAGGACAACGGCGCTTGCGCCGAGGGGTTTGGGCGTTACAGCCAAAAGCCTTACAATCGAAAATACAAACCACTCGGTCGCGACGGTTTCCAAACAAAGATTTGGCCTCCTATGCAGACTCGCGATGGGCGTCCGGTCAAAAACGGTACTGATACCATGGCTGGTCCGGAGGATACTTTCACAGGTGTGGGCCGTGGATGGGCCAATGTCTCCAACACGCCATTCCGAGAGTACAAGCATTTCGCACACGAGGGCGGAATCTCTTCTCCGTTTATCGTTTCATGGCCCAAGGGTATCAATCCTAAGAACAATGGGAGAATTGAGAGTCAACCAGGGCATTTAATTGACCTTATGGCTACTTGTCTTGATGCCGCTGGAGTAGATCATCCGAGGACATTTAATGAAAACGAAATTCAGCCGCTCGAGGGTGTTAGTTTATTGTCAACCTTCCGAGGTGGTAAACTGGAGAGAAAGGACGCACTCTATTTTGATCATCACCTAAACGGCGCTATTCGAGATGGTAAATTAAAACTCGTGCGCTATGGAGATTCTGGTCGCAACGCTAAGTTGAATCCGTGGCAGCTGTATGACATGGAGGTTGATCGTAGCGAACAAAACGATCTTGCCAAGAAATATCCCGACAAGGTCAAACTTCT
>Ga0066836_10001626_pt1 | contig 11846 bp, 11 predicted proteins | sample ETNtaG_18_FD_71568 | JGI IMG/M metagenome (GOLD analysis project Ga0066836, IMG submission 71568) | Marine microbial and viral communities from oxygen minimum zone, Eastern Pacific Ocean - ETNP201302SV91 | ecosystem: Environmental > Aquatic > Marine > Oceanic | place: Pacific Ocean: Eastern...
TGAAGAAGCACTGTACCTAGATCCAAATCATAAAGCGACTATAGATGCGATGTCGATGTTTATGCACACAGAAGAACAGATAGAGCTTAGCAGAGAGTTACTAGGCTACTCATCTCAAAAGCAACCGGATGGTCCAGCGAAACAAATTACAATGGTAAGAGAAGCGATGGCTTCAAGTAATTATGTCGAGGCTCTTAATCTAGCTGAAGAGGGTATTGAAAAATATCCTGATCAGAGTGGATTTATTCAACTCACAGGCGAGAATCAACTTAGACTGGGACGCTCTGAGGATGCAAAACGCTCATTCCAGAGAGCTATAAAAGTAGATCCTAAAAATGTGAAGCCTCATATCTCTCTAGCGGATCTGTATTTTGACCAAGGTAAATATGTATATGCAGCGCTATCATATAGTGATGCTGTCTACCTAGATCCTGACAATAGTGACTACCGCTATATGCAGGGCCTAAGCTATTTTAATGCACATGAGTGGGGTAGAACAGCAGGAGCATGGGAAGATCTACTTCACTATAGACCTAATGATCCAATTGTTAAAACATTGCTCCCTCAGACCTACTATATTATGGCAGTAGAATTTAATCGAGTTGGAAACCCTACTATGGGGCGACAGGCTTTTAAGAATGCACTTTCAATTAATAACAATCATTCTACATGGCTTCCAGGAGCAATGGGTGTTTTAGGGAAATATTATCGTGAAAAAAATATGTTTAATGAGTCTCTTATCGCCTTTCAAGAGGTTCTAGAGTTAATACCGAATGATGCAGATGCCTATATGGGGATGGGTATCACCTATTGGGAGATGAATGAAAAACAATTAGCTCGTGCGGCATGGGAAAGAAGCCTAGAGATAAAACCCGATAATAATGAGTCAAAAGGTTGGATTATACTATCTGCTCAAGGCTCTTAAATTTTCAATACTCTTAACTTAATTTTTAAATTAAAGAAGACCAGCGATTCTTAATGTTTATCCGCATAGCTTTAATTGCGGTTATATTTTCTTCCACAGTTTACTGTAGTAGTGACTATTACAGAGGCGATTCATTAGTGCAAGAGGGTGTATATGCCTTCTATAACTATGATTTTGACCGGGCTGTCTCTATATTAAGTCAAGCTAGAGAGGAATACCCAGACCACCCAGGGGTGCACTTGATTTGGGCTGCTTCTCGTTGGGTTAAAAGCCAGGCGACTAACACTGTAGAAGAAACCTATAGTATCCTTGAAAAAGATCTCATTGAAATCCAGTCAATATATGAGGAATTAGTTTTAAAATATAAATATGATCCTAATTATAGATTATACCAGGGTTCAGCGATAGGACTAACTGCTCGAGTGAGTCTAGGTAGAAAAGAATGGTTAAAGACACTGTATCGTGCGTACAAGGGATTTACAATTATTGAAGATGTATCGGATAATGCCCCTGAAATTATTGATTCTATGTTACCAATTGGTATCATAGAATATTATGCTGGAATCAGCAATGTTATATTGAAATGGGCAGTTAAAATTTATGGTCTTGAAGCATCTAAAGAATCGGGACTTGAAAAAATTGCAATTGCCGCTGATAGGGGGCAATGGTCTTGGATTGAAGCAAAAGCAATATTATGTAATCTGTACCTTTGGGTAGAGAATGATCCATTACTATCTTTCGAACATTCGAGGGATCTTGTTAAACATTTCCCTAATAATTATTATTTTAATTTACTATACTTTGAGTCATTGATTCGAACAGGTAAAATAACTGAATCTAGCTTAATATTAGAAGATATGGATATTATATTAAGTAGTTTAACAAATAGACAGAGAGAGTGGTATACACCCTATCAAAATTATGAAAAAGCCTTAAGCAGTTTTTATAAAGGTGATTTTACCAAAACACTATCACTCTTAGATAAAGCTATAAATCAATACACAGGTGAGCTTGATATTGTATTGGGGAATGCATATCTCCTGCAGGGAATGGTGCATGATAAATTATATAGAAGAAATAACGCAAGAAAAAGTTACAATAAATGTATCGAACTAAATAATTTTTCTAGTGCTATGAATACTGCTAAGAAATATTTAGATCATCCCTATTCAGGAGATTAATGCAGATATATTGTCCAAGTCTAACAACTTATCAAAGATGGAAAACTCGCTGTGTAATGGTAGGAGATATTGGAATAGGAGGAGACCATCCTATTCGGATCCAATCGATGACAACAACAAACACAATGGATACAGAACAAACGATTGCTCAATCTATCAGGATGATTGAAGCTGGTTGCGAGATAGTAAGAATTACTGCACCGAGTATTAAGGAAGCGAATAATTTAAAATTAATTCGCAAAGGGTTAAGGTCAGATGGATATAAAACTCCAATAGTAGCTGATATTCATTATACTCCTAATGCAGCAGAAATTGCTGCAAATATTGTTGAAAAAGTTCGTATTAATCCCGGCAATTACGCTGATCGTAAAACATTTCAGGTTTATAATTATACCGATCAATCTTATAATGAAGAACTTGACCGTATTAGATCCCGCTTTAAACCATTAGTGCGTATATGTAAAGAAAATGGTACTGCGATGAGGATAGGAACCAATCATGGGTCTCTTTCAGATCGAATTATGAGTCGCTATGGTGATACTCCTCTTGGTATGGTAGAATCGGCAATGGAATTCATTCGTATAGCTGAGGATGAGGGATTTTATGATATTATTTTATCCATGAAAGCAAGCAATACACAGGTAATGGTACAGGCATATAGATTATTAGTTAAGACAATGGTTGCAGAGAGTATGAATTATCCACTGCATTTAGGTGTCACTGAAGCAGGAGAGGGGGAAGATGGTCGTATTAAATCTGCTGTTGGTATTGGTGCATTATTAGAGGATGGTTTAGGCGACACAGTTAGAGTATCACTTACTGAAGACCCTGAAGCTGAGATCCCAGTGGCTTCTCTAATGGTTAACCGTTATAAACATAAAAAAGAAATTTCTATTGAACTACCAGAGTTAAGTGTTATCCCCTATGATCCCTTTTTCTATAGTAGGCGAAAAACTAGCCAGATTTTAAATGTGGGTGGAGATCAAGTACCAAGAGTAGTTGGAGACTTATCGCATCAGAGATCAATTAAGTATCAAGATTTAGGCCAATTTGGGTACTTATACACTCCTGAAAAGGATAAATGGCATGTATCTGACCTTGCTGTCGACTTTTTATATATTGGTTCAAACAAGCTAAGTTTTGAGCTTCCAGGTACTTTAACAATATTAAGAAATCATAATAATTATACCTTAAAAAACAATTATTATCCGATCTATTCCATTGAGCAACTTGGTATAATACCTCCAAATGATATAGCATTTTTATCATGTAAGGCGACTGATTTAATTTATGACCAATTAAAATGCTTACCCAATTGTATCATTATCTTGGATTCTGATTTGGATGAGGGGTATTTAGCCCAGAGAAGATTTATTATTGAATGTATTAATCAAGGTATATTGAATCCAGTTATAGTAAAGCGAACCTATCACGATTTATCAAATGAAAAACTTTTAGTCTATTCAGCAATAGATGTTGGTTCATTGCAGATTGATGGATTAGGTGATGGTATATGGGTTAATGCCAATCTTGATGGAAGTGTTATCAATGAAACTTCGTTTGGTATACTTCAGGCTAGTAGGACCCGGATTTCAAAAACAGAATATATTTCCTGCCCATCCTGTGGCAGGACATTATTTGATCTGCAAGAAACAACTACAAAAATTCGTGCTCGAACATCCCATTTAAAAGGTATAAAAATAGGTGTTATGGGTTGTATTGTAAATGGGCCAGGAGAAATGGCTGATGCTGATTATGGTTATGTTGGTACTGGACCAGGTTTAATTTCTCTTTATAAAGGTCAGGAAATTATGAAAAAAAACATTTCAGATGATGAAGCAGTTGATGCTTTAATCCAATTAATTTATGCCAATGGTGATTGGGTAGAACCTATTGATGTTTAATGTTGTTCATCTATCTAGGTGAATCGTATTATTAGGTTCATCAAATCAAGGAAGTTGATGAAAAAGGTATTACTATGAAAAAATATATTATCCTACTGTCAATCTCTTTACTGTGTGCGCAAACGGGAGGAAATACTCTCTCACCAGTTGTAACCTATTGGAAAACACTTACGCAAGAAGAAAAGGAAATTTTTTTATTCTCCTACCTGACAATGGTATATGAGACTCACTCTGAATTAAAGAGCTCAGTAGGATATGGTGGTATTACAGAGTGGTATTATGAAAATCGTGCTGAAATGGTATATGGTATTTTTGATCAATTAGAGGTCGTAAGAATATCAGAGATGGTGAAATGGATTAATGAATTTTATTCCCATGGGGAATATGCGAATCGCCCATTTATAGAAGCGCTGGAATTTTCCTATAGATTCGCAGAAGCTTCTGGAAATAATATGTGGGAAAAGTATGAAAACCTCCAATTTGATAAAATAAAACCTGGACAGGAGTAAGTGTCTTTTTTCCAGCCAAAATTTATTAAAGAGTGGCTGGAAATATATAAACAAGGTGGCCTAAAACATCTTATCAAGATAAAAGGATGGAATATTGTAATAGCTCTCTTTCTTTTTTATCTAATTCGTGACTCAATTTTATATATATTAATCCCTTATTTAGCTTATTCAAATATGAGTTCATGTTTTTAAAGTCTAATAAGTATGAATGTAAATTTTGTGAAAATATCATTGTAAAATTTCTTAGTTACTGCAGATTTTTTTGTTGGTATTTAGTTGTTAGTTTATGGTCATGAATATAAGGAAAATACTATTTCTTTTCTTTTCAAGTTTATTATTTGGACAAATTTCAATAGATAAAGATATTTATTGTAGCAGAAATCAAACAGTCGCTAGGTGGCTTTCAGGGAATACAACAGTCACTGAAAATCAACAGAAAATTGATATCACTTATTACAACATCGATTTAGAAATTGATTTAGTCTTAGAAGAAATATATGGGTCTGTTGTTGTAAACGGTTCTGTAGGATTAGATCAACCAGATTCAATTGAACTTGATTTTTCCAATGATATGAGTGTTGACTCAATAAAGTTTAATGATCAGGCCTGGGATTTTTTACATCAGGATAACATCCTGAGCATTCCACCCCCATATTCTGATGCTATTGACGGATATGATTTTAGTTTTGAAATATTCTACCATGGGCACCCAACATCTACAGGGTTTGGTTCTTTTAATTTTGATGAGTATGCAGAGATAGATCACGTCTGGACCTTATCAGAGCCTTATGGATCCAGAGACTGGTGGCCCTGTAAGGATGACCCCTCTGACAAGGCAGATTCTGTAGATATAATTATTACAGTTCCAGATGAACAGATTGCAGTATCTAACGGAATCCTGCTAGATGTTGAGGATCTTGGAGATGGAAGAAAAAAATATCATTGGTCAGAAAGATATCCTATTTGTACTTACCTTGTTTCAGTCACAACATACCCATACACAGTATGGTATGATCAATATATAGGTCTTGAAGGTGATACATTACCGTTGGAATATTATGTCTACCCAGATCATTATAATTTGGTTTATGATAATTATATGTTAACTAATGATATGATGCGAGTTTTTGCTGAGAAATTTGGTGAATATCCTTTTATGAATGAAAAATATGGGCATGTAGAATTTGGGCGAGGTGGAGGAATGGAACACCAGACCATTACAAGTCTTGGGGGTTATTCGCAGTGGCTTATTGCACATGAACTTGGACATCAATGGTGGGGTGACTTAGTAACCTGTGCAAGTTTTCATCATATTTGGCTAAATGAAGGATTTGCACGTTTTTCTGAAGCCCTATGGGAGGAAGCAAATAACGGGCCTAATGCGTACAGACAATATTGGCAGTCTCATGCATATTACGGACCTGGAACCATATATGTTGAGGAGCCAAATACAGCAAGCCAAATTTTCAATGGTAACCTTACTTATAATAAGGCGGGTTGGGTAGTACACATGCTTAGAGGTGTAATGGGAGACAGCCTTTTTTTTCAGACACTTCAGTCATACGGCTATAATGACTCACTAGCATATGGTGCAGTGACTACTGAAAATTTTCAATCAGTTTGTGAGGATATATCTAATTTGGATTTGGAGCAATTTTTTCAACAGTGGATATATGGTGAATATTACCCTCAATATGGATTTTTCTGGGAAATGAATAATTCGAACGAATTAATTGTAACGATTCTACAGATGCAGTCATGGCAATTTTTTAATATGCCAATAAACTTAAGGGTTATGCTACCCGATGATACCTTAAACTTTACTGTTTATAATGAAGGGCAAAGTCAGGAGTTTAATCTAGGTGTTATTGATGGTTCTCCCTACCTGGTAAAACTTGATCCAGATGATTGGATTCTAAAAGAAGTCGAGTATATGAATCTTAAAGATATTTTACCATCAGAAAATAGTCTTACTTTTTATCCGGTATATCCAAATCCATTTAATCCGAAGGCTTCAATTCAAATTTTTGTACCAGATCAACTAGGAGAGATGCAATCCTCAATAAGTATTTTTGATATTAAAGGTAGTTTAATTGATCGTATTAGCAGTGGTAAATTAAAACCCGGGATGAATAAAACTTCTTGGAGCGGTAAAAACCATGCCACAGGAATTTATTTTATACAATTGGATGCTGACGATAAAATATATACTCAAAAAATACAGCTTATTAAATAAATGGATAAGATCCGAATTTTGAATTTGAAAATTCCAGCAAAACATGGAGCTTTTGATTTTGAAAAAGTCAAGGAGGGCTTGTTTGAATTAGATATCGAAATGCAAGCTGATCTAACTTTGGCAAAGGCTTCTGATCGGCTAGATGATACTATAAATTATGCTGATGCTGTTAGTTATATTACAGAAGTCTTTAAAAATAAAGATTATAATCTAATTGAAACTGTAGGAGAAAAAATATGTGTTGGACTTATTGAAGAATATCCATTAAAAACTGTAACTGTTAGAATTAGAAAACCACACGCACCAATTATGGCAATATTAGATACGGTAGAAATTGAAATAACAAGACATAAATAAATGAACGGAGAAAAAGTATATTTATCATTGGGATCTAATTTAGGAGATCGCGAATCTAATTTAGCTCAAGCGACTATAGCATTATCCATTAACTTTGCGATCAAGAAAATTACGAGTTCATCTTATTTTAACTCTGAACCACTATATAATAAAAATCAACCAGACTTTTTAAATTCTGTTGTGAAGTTTATTACTACTTTAAAACCTTTTGAAGTTTTAGATGTAACCCAAAATGTGGAGAATATGTTGGGTAAAGTAAAGAAAACAGAAAAAAACCAACCACGAATTATTGATATTGATTTGCTTTTCCATGGAGATTCTGTTATTGAAACAAAAGAATTAACTATACCACATCCAATGCTTCCATTAAGAAAGTTTGTTTTGATTCCATTTAATGAAATTGAACCGGATTTTATTATTCCACATTCAGAGTTAACTATTAATAGTCTATTAAGTAATTGCCCAGATAAATCTAGAGTAGTTCGACATCATATGAAAACCCAAGCATGAAAAATTTATACTATATAGCGGTAGAAGGACCAATAGGAGTAGGAAAGACAAGTCTGGCAAATTTGATGTCAAAAGAATTGGGAGCTAGGCTAATTCTAGAAGAATTTGGAGAGAATCCATTTTTACCAGATTTTTACAAAGACCCAGAGCGTTATTCTTTTCAGACACAATTATTCTTTTTATTACAAAGATATAGACAGCAGCAAGAACTAAGGCAAGTGGATATGTTCCAAAATCTATTAATAACTGATTATTTATTTGTTAAAGATAGGTTGTTTGCTTCTCTAAACTTGAATCAAAAAGAAATGGAATTGTATGACACAGTCGCAAACTTACTTGAGAGAAATATTATAAGACCAGACTTAGTAATTTATCTTCAGGCAGACACGGACACTCTTATGAAAAATATTGTTAATCGTGGTAGATCAATGGAGTCTGATATTAGTTATGAATATATAGATGCACTGAGCCAGGTATACACTGAATATTTTTTCCGATATCAAGATACACCCTTATTGATTATAAATACAAATAATATAGACTTTGTTCATAAACAAAGTGATCTCAAAGAAGTCATTGATTTTATTAGACAACCAATTTCAGGGACGAAATATTTTAACCCCTATTCGGGTGAAATATGATTAAATGGTTACTACTCTTCGCTCTTTTTTATGTGCTTTACAAATCTTTTGCACCTATAATGGGTATACTTAGATTCAACCGGTCGTTAAGAAAAAAACAACGTAAGAACAATATGCATAAAAAGTTTGCGAATATGGATATTCAAGATGCTGAATTTGATGATTGCTCGAAATGAATAAATTTTTGAAATTATTTTTCAAAACTAAAATGTTTCCCAATAGTTATGACTGGGCAATGCTAACTCTAAGAGTCATACCATCATTTTATTTATTTTACTACCATGGTATTGGTAAACTAGCTCGTGGTTCTAGCTCCTGGGAGTGGCTAGGAGAGGCCGCACTTTCTTTAATTGGGATTGAATTTGGATATATCATTTTTGGTTTTTTTGCGGCATTAAGTGAAGGTGTTTTTTCTTGGTTGGTAATCTTAGGATTATTTACTCGTATTGCATCCATTTTTATTATGGTCACAATGTTTTTTGCGGGTTTTTATCATTTAGCTCAGGGTGATAGTCCCGAGTCTGCTTTTATATATTTTACTATTTATCTTGTTGTGTTTATTCTTGGTTCTGGTAAATATAGTCTGGAATACTTGTTAAGCAAGAAATTGCGATCAGAAAATTAAATGACAAAAAAAACTTCTATCAAAATAATATTTACTTTTATTTGTACGAGTCTATTACTCGGGCAATTTAATAAAAAATATTATGGATTTGGCCTAGATGTGGGTTCAAATGGTGCTGGAGTTTTTGTGACTGGACAATCGATGCACCAGACTGAAAAATTTTCATTAAATGCTGATATTAGGTTCTATGATATAAAAGCTAAAGAAGAAACAGTAGTTTATAATTATTATTATGGTCAGTTTGAATCAGTCGGTGGTATTAGCCTTGTAATGGTTCCTATCTTGATGGGTGCGAATTATTATCCCTTTGCTGGAAAAATTGAAAATAATTTTTCCCCTTTTGTTACTTGCAGGGCTGGGATTAATATTACTTTTGATGGCAAGGAAATTGGAAGTTTTAGCGATCGATGGAACAATGCAGATGTATTAGTATCTCCAGGAGGTTTTTTAGCAGTTGGAATTGATGTTATAACATATGGACCAACATCTGTTTCAACAATGGTTGGTCTAGAAATATTACCATTAAATGATATGGCTGATGGTGCCGATGATTATTCGGGTATGCTAATCCACATTGCCTTTAATCGTAGAATAAAGATGTGAAAACTGATAAAGTATTTTATGTAGATCCTGGAAACGTGAAGAATAGCACTTTTTCCCTGAGTAGATCTGAATCATTCCATGCAGTAAATGTTATGAGACTAAAACAAGGAGAAAGTATAATTTTAATTGATGGTCAAGGAACTGGTTATTATGGTAGCATTACCAATATTAATGTTCATTCGATAATAGGAGTAATAGAAAAAACAATATCAATGTTTGGTGAAAATAAATTCACGGTAAATATTGCTCCGAGTATAATTAAACGCAATCGCTTTGAAACACTAATAGAAAAAGCAACTGAATTAGGTGTCAAATCCATTCAGCCAATTATAATGCAACATTCTGTAAAAAAAACAATCAATATGGAACGTTGTAAAAAGATTATTAGATCAGCAATCAAGCAGTGTAAAAGAAGTTATTTTCCGATTCTCAAAGAACCTGTAAGTCTTTTACTTTGGTTGCAACAATTAAACGGTCAATATTTTGCAGGACTACAAACAGCAAGTAGCACTCTTTCTTCATTAGATTTTCATAGTTCAAAACCTGTAAACATTATTATTGGACCAGAAGGTGATTTTACATCATCTGAGATTGATGCTATGAAACTGGCTGGTGTTCAATTTTTTTCATTGGGGAATAGACGTCTCAGATCAGAAACTGCTATGCTCTCAACCATATCTATTGTAAGTGAATATTTTAATAGGAATCAAAATTGAAAGATTGTTTATTTTGTAAAATTATTAATGGCGATCTTCCTGTGAGTATTGAATATGAAAATGAAAAAATATTAGCTTTCAATGATATTAATCCACAAGCTCCAATTCATATTCTTTTAATACCAAAGGTTCATATTTCTACTCTCAATGATTTAAAGTCAAAGCATAAGGTACTCGTTGGTGAATTATTATATAGAGCAAGTATCTTGGCAAAAACAAAAAATATAGCTGAAGAAGGATACCGTGTTGGATTTAATTGTAATGATGCTGGAGGTCAAACTGTTTATCATATACACCTACACTTACTAGGAGGAAGAAGTTTTAGTTGGCCACCCGGTTAATTAAAAAATTGTTTAACCTAACCATGGGAAATACGTTAATCTAGCTTATTGAATTAGTTGACCTTAGACTGATAAAAAGACCCTTACTTTATATTTTATAATTAAAGAAACATGAGGTAAAGTATAATCTTTTCATTATTAAGTTTTTTAACTGTATTCTTACGCTGGATACTTAGTCTTTAACTATATAGAAAAAAATTGATTAAAAGGTTTCAATTTTTCATATTATTTTTTATTCGTTTCAAGACAAGTAGATTTAAATATGTTAAAAAATATTAAAAACTTTTCTATACTAATATTTGCCCTATTATTAGTTAATTGTTCTAAGGAACCTGTAAACTATCAAAAATTTCTTACTAAAAGAGATGGGGTATATTATACAAATAATACTAATCAGGTTTATACCGGACCAGTTTTTTCAATATATGATAGTGGTGAAATAAAAGAAGATGGGTATTATAAAAAAGGTTTGAAGAATGGATTGTTTTCCTATTGGTACAAAGATGGTAACATGGAAAAATCAGGTAATTATAATAATGGAAAACTATCAGGCAAGTGGATGTATTGGGATGAGAATGGGGAAAAATATTTAGAAGAAAATTATGAAAATGGTAAAAAAGATGGATTATTCATATTATATAAAAATGGAGAAAAGACAAGAGAGGAAACATACAATAATGGTAAAAAAGATGGTTTGTTTATCGAATGGAATAATAGTTTTAAGAAAAAAGAAGGTTCTTTTAATAATGGAAAATTATCAGGTACATTGACTTATTGGGATGATACTGGAATAAAATATTTGGAAGAGAATTATTATGCAGGTGAAAAAAATGGTTTATTTACTGAATGGTATCCTAATGGAAACAAAAGCATACAGCAAATTTGGAAAAATGGCAAAAAAGATGGATTATTTATTGAGTGGTATGAAAATGGGCAAAAAAAACATGAAGGGAACCTAGGTGATTATAATTATAAACAAGGAAAATGGATATATTGGCAAGATGATGGAATAAAATATTTAGAAGAGCATTATTATGATGGTGAAAAAGATGGCCTATTAATCGGATGGTATACAAATGAGCAGAAAAGTATAGAAGAAAATTATAAAGTTGGTAAAAAAAATGGGTTAGCTCAATATTGGTATGAAAATGGGCAATTAAAACAAAAAGGAACTTTTGTAAGTGGGAAGAAAAGTGGGAAAATGATTTTTTGGTATGATGATGGGAAGAAGTGGTTAGAACAAAATTATATAGACGGTGCAAAAAATGGTTTAATGGTTGGATGGTACAAAAATGGTG
>Ga0066836_10001630_pt1 | contig 11833 bp, 13 predicted proteins | sample ETNtaG_18_FD_71568 | JGI IMG/M metagenome (GOLD analysis project Ga0066836, IMG submission 71568) | Marine microbial and viral communities from oxygen minimum zone, Eastern Pacific Ocean - ETNP201302SV91 | ecosystem: Environmental > Aquatic > Marine > Oceanic | place: Pacific Ocean: Eastern...
CCTCCTTTCAGAAAGTCATGAATCGAAGTAGGATTATCTCGATATCGATGATACGAATTTGTAGATTCATATTTGCCGCAATAACAATACCATTTAGTCGATTTATTTGAGTCATAATTTCTGTGTTTGCTTTGCCTACACCTTGGTGAGCATTCACATTTCCCAACATACAGGGGTTCTCCGTTCTCGTGAGTATCAGGATTTACCTTTCTGAACCTTATTTTCTTGCTTCTTCTACCCTCTTTCAGGCGTGGATCAACAGTCAAAACATAAACATGAAATTGGCCACAAGGCTCACCCTTCTTGCACTTTTTACAGTGTTTTTGGAAGTCATCGAAGGCCATGTCTTGCGGTAAGTGAACTTAGATATCAATGTTCATTCGACAGGGGGGCCCTTCCGAAACCCGTCTTTCGGAACGGTACCCATTCAATTGGAGAAAGTGATGGTTGCTTCCAGTGTGACCTGTAGTCTTGCATGACTATCTGCGATTCCCGCACTGGCGGTCACCACTCGTTCGGATCCAGTTCCTGTGACCGTAATGTCTGACAGAATGATTTCCACACCTCGTGCCTCTCCATGTCGCATCAAATCGTCTGCAATCGATTGCGCGGCTGCAGATGCTGCCTCAGTTTCATTTGAGCCCGCGTCATAGAGCGCTATTGATCGGTTTTCCATCAATGGCTGCCATACGGTCAAGGTCTCGGCACTGGCATCCAGTACCGCATCTTCCTGGGCATCATACGGCTCCCCTAAACTCGCGGTTCGAACAGTGTTGAGAGACATTGTGAGCAAAGCGAACATGAGAATTAGGCCGGTCATCAACAACATCTGTGCTGAATCATCTTTGGAGAAATCTCTACGCATCAAGCACCACCTCCCGTATGCCAAACCTGGAGGCTCACTGTCCAAACGTGACCCTCTTCGTGTACGAGGTGATGGATTGTCAATGAGCGACCTTCGGGTTCAGATAAAGCACCATGCGGTTCCAATGGTCCCGCATCCACAGCCAACCAACAATTACCACGGATTGAAGCCGACAGAGAATCGAGCATGGTTTGACAGGTTGCATCTCCATCACCGGTGGAAAGCATCTCTGCCAACATGGAAGAGTGGTTGGCATCATCCAATGCTGTTGCACCTGCGAGGCTGTCGTAGGCATCTTCAGCAGCCAAATCCAGAATGCCATCACTGGCGGGAGAAGTTGGATCAGGCACTTTGAGTTGGAGGATGAAAGTGGCTGTCATGAAAAACAACCAGAATAGTGTAATCATCTCAAGGATGTGGACCTGAGCTGATTCGTCAGCGCTTTCGCGTCGCGAAACCATTCGTCAACCTCCTGTGATTGGGATAAAGCCGATGTCAGGACTCATTCCAACTCCTTGTGGAACACCAATTAGAGTTGGATTGAACGCGGCCAAATTGAACAGAATCAAGCAGATAATCATCATCATACCTGCGTGCTTCATTCCGGTTGAAAGACGACCTGTGGCCATGAGTCCTGCCATTGCGCCGTTGCCCATGGCTTGCGCGGTCACACCGTAGAAGAACACGACCAAGAAGAAAAGAGGGTCGACTGCGTTGATTTGCATGTTTCCAATCGTTTCACTTTCACCGCCACTATTACTACTCGCAATCGCAGGGATAAACACGTTAGAAAGAACGATAATAACTCCAATAAATACAATGAAAGAGACCCAAATAACAGCGATGTATGAACCGATTGCACGGGCACGTTCACCCTTCAAGAATTGGATTTCGCGACTGTCGTTGGCTGCTGTAACAAGAATATCTGAAATTTTACCACCGGCCTTGTTGGCCTCGGTTACAAGACTCACAGCACGTTGTACCAATGGCGTACCGACACGTTCTGCAAACATCTCCAATACGTCTCCAAAGGCGATACCCCACGATAATTGATCAGACATTTTCTTGATCTCGCCATTCAACGCACCATACTCTGAGTTCGCCAATGTCCTCACCGCGAGGGTCATTGAAAGACCACCTTTCCAATATTCTGCAAGATCCCGCAAAAAGTCAGGGAATTTGTCCTCGACCGCTTCAATCTTGTTCATCTGACGGTCGGAATAAATAGCGGCTGGATAAACCATGATCAGGAATCCAAGACCAAAGAAATTGACGAACATCGTGGGTCTGAGGCTCAATGGTCCTAGATTGACTTCTGGACCTAGCCAAAGCGATTTGTTGTTCATATTTTCAGGGATTCCATCCCATGAGTCTACAGTGACAGTGAAATCAACGGAATTCAGCATGGTGGAACTATCACCATCTGAAGGCATTTCAAATTTAATCCACAGTTGGTATTCTCCCCCCGGTTCAACATGAGGGGCTTCACCGATACATGTGCCATCATTGGCGACACAAGAGAACGTCAGAATTTGGTCTCTTTGAATCGACCCAACCTTGTAGTGATATACGGTGACTTCAAACTGATATGACTGATATGCATCCGCTGAAACCGCAACCCGCATCTTCTGTTGTGGATGTTGTTGCAATTGGCCATTGTCGATGAGTTGGCTGGGACTCATGCCGGGCACATTGAACGACTTAGCCAACCCGGGGGGTTTGACTCGAGGCCAAGATTCAGACCATACCTCTTCTTTCGGGCTTTCTTCAGTCAACCAACAGGTTTGATTGTCAAAGTAAGTCGGACCTGCTGGGTCCATGGCGTCAAATGAATCGGGACAAGCCATATTCAGGAATGCAGGGTTGCCGTTGGCCTGTGGCAATACCAGTCCAGAATTGGTGAGCCAGAATCCCAGACAAGTGATGCCTAGTAGCATTCCCACCATCAATATTGCAACGAAATTGGTGTGCGTATTGTCATCCTTTGGAAGCTCAAGATTCACTCGGATTTTCTCTTTCTTTCGTGCCATATTTTCACCCCCTCACATTTTTTGCTCTTCGCTCATCATCCAAACTAGAATTGCATATGCGATGTGAATCATGGGTAGAACACCCATCACAATTCCGTAAACCTGACCTTCAGTGATTTGGCTACCCGCGCCGGATACCCAGAACATAATGACGAGCATGACAATTAGGAACAGTGGCATTGCGACCGCGACAACAACGTAGGATTCAGCCATCAGACCCAGTGATTCAAGGAACATGGTCAGGCGAATACGATTCTCACGCATGTAGTGCTCCGCACGATTTAGGAAATACAACTTGAGGTTTCCACCACTGGATAGTGTACCGACCATTCCCTGGAAAAACTCCGTGGCCCATGGTGAGGCTGCACGATCAACCGCGTGCTTAATCGCGGTAATCAAATCCATTCCCAACAATGAAATGTCTCGATAAATCATGGCCGAATCATAAGCGATTTCACCATAGATTTTCTCATTTGCTGCCAATGACCTGAAAATTTTCATCGGAGTCGCATTGGCTGCTGCCATCGCCGCTGTGTATGATGCCGCGTATGGCAAGAACTTCTCTAGGCGATCCCCCCGAGCGGTTCTTTCTCGTTCGGCAGTATTTCCAAAATACTTGAAGGCCCCAAAGGGCATCAACAACCCGATGATGACTACAAGCATTGCTTTCGCAGTAAAACTCAGAATTTTGGTTTCGTAAAATGGACAGCCACCATAATGAACACCTGAGGCAGAATCGGACCAATCAAGGTCCCAATTGACAGCATCTTTGTTTTCAAATGCCCAGATGATACATGGATCGACGCTCTCAGCGGTTTGCTGTTTTTCGTATATGGCAATGCCGCCAGCCTCTGGTAAGAAAATGAGTGCGAGAATTCCAATGCAACCCAGCGCTGAGAAAATTGTTGACATCAATGTCGTCGCCTTGTAAACTTCAGGCATAATCCGAATATCGGCTTGTGAAAGCGTCTTCATCAATTCCTTATCCTTACGCGCACTCTTTCGGTACAAACCACCGAAAATCGAATTGGAGAGCTTCTGCCACTCCGTTAGGACCATTCCCTCAAACAGAGGTCCAGTATCCTTTTTCTTCGCCATGTTATGCGCCTCTCAACTACCATTCATCTTCATTGTAAGTTCAGCGCAAACCATCCACACGCGCCAGTACATCATTGGGACGAACATAGTATTCAGTAATGATTTGCGCTACTTGGTCCGACTTTCGAATGTCGTTGAGAACCATCCAATCGAGAATGCGTTTCCGCGTACGAAGTTCTTGACGCATCTTCTCTTGAGTATAGTTGATTTTTACCATGATTTTCTCAAGTACGTAGGACTTTCCTGAGAAGTCGAAATCGTCACGGGCAGGGTCCCACTTGAACACCTCGTTCGTGATTACTTCTTGGCTGTGAGGATCGACACCGACAATTTCGACGACTTGTTTTGTACGACGGACACGCCGGCCGTTGATACGTGTTTGAATTTGGATTGCCACAGCCTCAAGAGCTGGCAACAGAACACGTGGGATATCGATCGGTTTGTTCTCAAGACGGTGTACTAGGCTGGGCACAGAGTCAGCGTGAACCGTCGAGTATGAACAGTGACCTGTGGCCATGGCTTGGAACAGAACATAGGCTTCAGCACCACGAATTTCACCGACGATGATGTACTCGGGCCGCTCTCGAAGAGCCGCCTTTAGCAACTCGAACTCACCGATTTCACCCTCGCTGGACTCACCACCGAATCCTTGACGGGTTAGGCCAGGAATCCAGTTGGGTTGAGGAATGTTCACTTCACGAGTGGATTCGATACTGACAATCTTCATCTGCCAAGGAATGAACAAACACATCGCGTTCAGTGTGGTTGTTTTCCCAGATGCCGTTCCACCGACGAATAGCATTGAAATTTCGTTCTGGAACGCAATCCAAAGATAGGCGACCATCAGGCTGGTCATCGTTCGGAATGCGACGATGTCGCAAGGACTGAACGGATCTTCACGGAAGCGTCGAATACAGAATGTCGAACCGCGTGTAGACACCTCTCGACCCAACTTCATGACAATTCGAGAACCATCCATCAGTGTTGCGTCAAGCAGTGGTTCCGCAACTGAAATGTGCTTGCCACAACGCTGTGCGAGTTTAATCACATACGATTCCAATTCCTGGTCATTGGGCCAAGAAATTGTGGTCTCGGTCGATTCGAACTTCCGATGATATGCGAAAATTGGGATATTTGTTCCATCGAGGCTAACGTCCTCAACGTTGGCATCATTCATTAGAACGTCCATGCGACCATAACCGATGAGATCACGCTTGAGATAATAGAAAATCTTCGAGCGAGATTTTTTGTTGACTTTCAAACGATATGATTTCACAATCTGATCCATTGCTTGACGGAGGTAGAGTTCAGGGTTGGCATCAATCTCATCAATATCAGCAGTCAATGCTTGAATGAAAATGGTCTCAATCTCAGCACGAACTTCTTCTTCTTTCTTGGTCAAAGGGGGCTCAATCACTTGGTAAACGATGTTTAGTGTGCGTAGATCACGCACGATTCTAGCGAATGCGTGCGGTGGCATCACAGGGTATTTGTCAAGCTCCTCATACTGCTGTTGTTGGCGACGTTTCCGTTGCTGCCGACCGCCTCCACCTCTCTGCGCCATTCTAGATACCTCCGGCCCTTGATTGTCGGATACTGCTCCGCACACTATAAGATTCCGCAGGGAACCATAGGTTCCCTACCTACTGTGGGACAAATGGCTCTCGCCGAGTATGTTTGCTGGATCAGCGAAAAACGCTATTTTCAGTTCTCAAAAGCAGCTCGACCCCATCGTCGTTCAAGCATCAAGAGGAACGTCCCACCCAACGCCAACAAACCCAAGGAAATGGCGATGATTCCACCAAAGGATGCTTGGGCTTCAGTTGAATCATAGGATCTAGATTCGGCACCGATTCCACCCGCTTGAATTGCATCAAATTGATTCGCATAGAGTGACATATCACCCTGTGTGAAAGAAAGAAGGAATAGAGATACCAATGGTAGGACTGTCGCTACCCAAAATATGGCCATAATCTGAGTATCAAAAATAGCCTTGTTTGGTCGCAATCCCATCAACAAACCACTGAGTGCAACAATGTATACTGAATTTGCAATCATCACCAATAATGCAGGCAACAGACCTGCCCATTGATTCAGTAGATACGCCATCAATATGAGGAAGAGGATTGAAATCCAGGTTGTCATGATGAAATAGACTATGATTTTCGCTCGCAATAATTGCGGAACTCTAACCGGTAAACCATTGAGGAAATCCGGGCTGTCAACCGCATTCAGCCATGAATAGAAATTGAAGCCAAAGAAGCCCAAGAAGGGTGCATATGACAACAGGTTGAATGGAATCGGGAATCTCGCAAAATCAGCCATCCAAGCCAATGCTAGGAGGAATAGCAGAGGAACACAATAGGAACCGAGCATTTTGAACAAAGTTCCAGAACGCCAGACATCAACCATCTCTTTGGCAACCAGCGTGCGCATCTGCCCGTTTCCTAGGAAGAAGAGGCGTTGGTGGACAGGGACGAAAAGTTCTGTTCGAGTTGTCACCCTAACCTCGAAATCATCGGGGACGAGATAGGCGCCAATTGTAGCGATCAATAGCCAAGACATTGCAGCGATTGGAAGCAACACCAATTCATGTGTCAGCTGAACATACAAACCAGCGATTGCGGTTTCGAGTGGAACGATGTCGATGGCGACAATAATCCCTGCACCGACCGCTCCGATTGGAACCAAGAGCGCGCCGAGTCGGGAACGCGACCAAATAGCACTGGCAAAGAAGGACAAAGCCAGGCCCTGCATCATCGTCACCAGCATGCATGATAGGACGATTGGTAGTGAACTCCAAAGAAGTGGAATAGATAGTCCTGTGAACATACCAAATAGAATCCCCAATGCCATCCCTCCAACAACTGGAGACAAGATTAGACAGAGGTAGAAGGTCACTTCTTTGCAATAGTATGCAAGGTATACAGGCGGCAATTCCAGAGGCAATAACGCCGGCCCAGCAAGCAAATACGATTTCCCACTACCACGTTGACTCACCATGTTTCGTCCAATGAATGCAAACGAACCCATGCCAAGGCTGAACATGAACAGTGAAAGATGTAGACCAATTTTCAATTCGTCCCAAGTGAATGCCTTCTCAGCTTGAGCCTCTGCTGCCTTTACTGTATCAAATGCTGAATCAATCCCAGCATCACCGGTCAAGAAACGCAATCCAACTGTGATCACCATGGTCACAAGAGCGAGCATGACTGGGAACATCATGATGTGTCTCTTTCGCGCGAAATCGACATTTTGTCGCCATTCCTCTCTAAACATCATTACGAAGTTAGAACGAAACGAAGTGCCGAAAGTCGGTGGCTCTCTCAAGCCATCATACATGCTCATTCCTCCTCATCGGTTCCTGATCGAGATTCGATTTCGGCAACGGAAGCACCGACAAGACGGATGAAAATATCCTCTAAGTCCTCACCGGGATCATCTCGCAATTCATCGAGTGTCCCGGCAGCCAATACACGTCCCTGGTCGATGACGGCAACCCGTGTACACATTCGCTCTGCAACCTCCAAAATATGTGAGCAGAGGAAAATGGTTCCACCTTCACCAATGTGTTCCATCAGCAATTCACGACATTTTCTTTGGTAGATTGGATCTAGATTGACAAAGGGTTCATCCAAAAACAACAAGCGAGGTTCGTGGATGAAAGCTCCAGCGAGCATCACCTTCTGGCGCTGCCCTTTAGAGAGATCCTTGCAAAGTGTTTCTCGTTTGTCTTCAATCCCAAACCACTCCAACCAATAATCAACCTTCGAATCGATGTCTTCAATCCCTCGAATTCGGCAAACAAAGTCGAGATATTCTGCCGAGGTGAGATACGAAGGAGGACTCTCTGATTCAGGAACAATACCGACATTTGCCTTGACCTTCTGAGGGTCCATTGCAACATTTGTACCCAAGACTTTGGCTGAACCCAAAGAAGGTGTAAGCTGGCCTGTTAGGAGTCTGATGAACGTCGATTTCCCCGCCCCGTTCGGTCCGAATACTCCGAAAAATTCACCTGGATACACCAAGACATCAAGCGGATGTAGGGCAACAAAATCGCCAAATCGTTTGCCGAGATCCTTGGTCTCGACCAATGCATCTCCGGCCATTCTTATGCCCCTGTCCACTCAGCGGTCTCTCGATTGAGGAATGCCTTGACACCGATTTCCATGTCTGCGGTGTCAAATAGAGCACAGAACAAATCTCTCTCCGCCAGAATTCCTGCACTGAAAGGTTGTTCCAAAGCGGCGCGAACAGCGGCCTTAGCTACCCGAATCGTGTGAGGTGATTTACTTGCTAGATTTTGTGCGATTCCCATGGTCTTGTCCCGAAGTTCATCTTCACCTACGAGGTGATTGATGAGGCCGATTCGATGGGCTTCTTCGCCTCCAATCATTTCTCCACTCATGACCATTTCCATCGCACGACCGTATCCGAGTAATCGGCACAATCGTTGTGTACCTCCACCTCCCGGTATCAATCCCAAATTGATTTCAGGTGTGCCAAACTTTGAGCGTGGAGTGGCCATACGTAGGTCGCAAGAAAGCGCGATTTCGGACCCGCCACCCAACGCAAATCCATCGACCATTGCGATGGTCGGTTTGCTTAGATTCCAGATATACTCCCATGGATTGTCATCAAAAATTGGTCGAATGTCAACGCTTGATTTACCTTCAAATTCCGATATGTCTGCTCCTGCGACAAACGAGTTGGGTTTTGCTCGCTTACCTTCGGGTGGATCATTTGGGCCTGCACCTGTGATGACAATGACCCGAACTGAATCATCTGATTCGGCCCAATCACAGGCTGATTTCAATGCAGAATTTACTTCACTGTTCAGGGCGTTCAATTTTTCTGGACGATCGATTGTCCAAACCGACACTACTCCGCCTGCTGGGCTGGACGATTCTGCTGGGACATTTTCGATTTGAAGCACGTCGGATTCTGGAGGTGCGCTCATGTAACGCGGTAGGCGCCATACTTCTCAACCCTATGGGTTGAGAATTTACTCGCCCATTTCATCTCGCAAGGCATCTAATTTCGAACTTGATGCAGGTGGAGGAAGTGGTAAATCACCAATTTCAGGCAACGGTGGAGGGGGCAAACCACCGAGGTCAGGGAGAGGGGGCAATTCAGGCAATGGTTCTGCACTGGCGATGAATCCCTGATCCAGTGGCAAGCGAACCTTGAGGATTCGATTTTCGTCGATTCTGGCAAAGACGGCTCCGACAGGGCTACCGGAAGGAATGTCACCAGCCACTTCGTGAATAGTATGACCATGATTTTCAGTTCCAAGCAGTGTAAGGAGGTCTTCTGATTCGTCTGCCGATTGGTAAATCTTGGCTGTTTCAGAACGGATGTCGGCAAGTTGCTCTCTGCGCCTAGCTTCGATACGACGGCGAATCAATGTATGTCGATCCCGTCGGTCATCAATGAATGACTCGATATCTGCTTCTTCCATGGACTCTGCATCGATTTCGGCAACGAACTCTTCGGCGACGTGAACATTTTCATCGATGGTGGTGACCACTACTTCATCATCAGCCAAACTGACGACTACTTCATCGTCGAGGGGTTCAGGTTCGGGTTCAGGCGCACCACTCCGACTGCGGGATAGTTTTGCATCTCGACGAGCGGAGGCGTCCTCTTCGGATTGAACCGGAGCTGGGAGTTCCTGATCAGGCTCTGATTCAGTCTCTTCTTGCTCCATCTCGGAACGGCGGCGAATTCGTTCGACTTTTCTCCCACCACCGGTGCCCATCAAGAAAATAATGAGGAGGAGAATGACGGCACCGAAAATCAATCGCTCCTTGTCTCCTAATTCCGATGCGAGGCGGAGGAAGGCAATGGCGCTAACGACGAGTGTGAACCACAAGAGCAGTCGCTTGAACGTGACCATGACGGCGCCTCCAACCCATCCACTTGTTTGCCCGTCTTAGGGATGCCGACGCTAGGCTCCGTCCTCATTCAGGTAATCGAAGAGGGCGCGTAGCGCCCTACCACGATGACTGTATTCCGATTTTTCTTGTTTGGTCATCTCGGCGAAAGTGAGGCCGTTTTGGCCATCATCAGGGACGAAGATTGGGTCGTAACCAAATCCATCTTCCCCTTTGATTTCCGTCGAAATCGAACCGTCGCAGCGACCGACGAACACCTCGACTACTTCACCGGTCCACAACGCTGCAACCGTCAAAAAATATGCCGACCTTTCCTCTTCGAGTAAGCGCAAGATACCTTCGCATCCAATCGATTTCAGAACATGTGCGGAATAGACGCCGGGGAACTCCGATAAAGCACCGATAAACAACCCGGAATCCTCAACCAACAACGATTCTTGAAGGCGGCCCTGTGAGGCTAACAATTCAACTCCTTGCGCAATTTTTGCCAAAGCAACCGTGGTCAAATTATCACTCTGGGGTTCGATGACTTCTGGTACTTCTCCATCGATCTCAAAAGCTTGGATTTCCCACCCGAGTGGACTCAAAAGAGTCTGTGCTTCTGTGAGTTTCCCCGAATTTCCCGTCAAGAAGTTCAGAGTCGCCATGTCACTGCGAACCGAGGGTGAGGGTTGAAGTCTTCTCTTTGCTTCCAAGCGCACATGGAACCCAAGATGCTCGCTTTGGTCGGAGTGGGTGGAGCAATCGGTGCCGTCCTACGATATATGATTGGAGAATGGATTCCTGATGGCTTTCCTTGGGGGACATTAACTGTCAATTTGCTGGGTTCGTTACTCCTCGGAATCATCGTAGGAATGTCGCTTTCAGCAGAGATGGGGCTTCTTCTTGGGACGGGGATCATGGGTGCTTTCACCACGATGTCCGCCTACAGCGTCGACCTTGTGGAATTGTTTGACAATGGAGAATATGGTCCAGCGGCAAGTTACCTGTTGATGACATTGCTCGGTTGTCCCCTTCTCGCCTATGGCGGAATGAAAATCATGCAAACAGCCTAACCGTGATATCGTACCCTGCTTCGAATATCATTGAATCGTGTGACGACCTCTTGGCCGCCTTCGTTGAGATAACCTGAAAGAACCCTGTCAATCGCCCCTTCAATGTCTGGGTGACTGGCTTTCAAACACTCATTTAGAACTTGTAAATCAAGTCCAAGAGGTTCGATATCGTCGGTGATTTGCGACAAACCGAAATCGATGATTGAGAGGCCATGATCTGAATCCCAGAGGATATTGTGGGTGGTCAAGTCCCCGTGGCTGATTCCGATGGAATGAATTCTGCGAATCGTGGCTCCAAGTTCTTCCAACATTTCTGACCCCCCATCGTTTCGGAGATGCTCAAACAAAGGGACCCCTGGCATTCGACTCGTGACCATCCAGCCTTCGGTGGCGTCGATTGCAAGCAATACGGGGACCGGGAGCCCTGCAAGATGTAGGCGGCGCAAAAGGCGAACTTCTGCAGACATTCTTGATTTGGTCAAACGTGCATCCAAATCTGGATGTCTCCATTTCCGTGGCTGCCGTTGTTTGAGGACGGCTTCTTCACCCATCCAAGTGCCGGCATGAACGATGGCCTCCGCCCCCTGATGCAGCATTTCTGCACCGTCCCATGGTCCCGCCATCAACTCCCGGAGATGAGATGAGTTCAAAGCGGTTGCACTTGACGGGAAATTGAATGGGACTCAATTTACCGACCGTGCCTTTGCCGCGCGCGGAATACGATATTCCATCATTTTCAGATGAAGAAATAGAAGCGGAAGCGGTTCGACTTCAGGGCGCAATTCAGCAACATCAGCGATGGCCGCTTGAAACATGCCGCAGTATTGCACCCCTGACCTTGGAAATCAATCGACTGAAAAAAGAAAATGATGTCTTTCTAATCGC
>Ga0066836_10001633_pt1 | contig 11821 bp, 9 predicted proteins | sample ETNtaG_18_FD_71568 | JGI IMG/M metagenome (GOLD analysis project Ga0066836, IMG submission 71568) | Marine microbial and viral communities from oxygen minimum zone, Eastern Pacific Ocean - ETNP201302SV91 | ecosystem: Environmental > Aquatic > Marine > Oceanic | place: Pacific Ocean: Eastern...
TAAAGATTTTTTTAGAAAAGCAGATGTTTTCATAATAGACGACATCCAATTTGTTGGTGGTAAGGAAGCAATGCAAGAAGAGTTTTTTCATACATTTAATGCTTTGATAGAAAGAGGCGCACAAATAATTATTTCATCGGATAGGGCCCCATCTAATTTAGATAGAATACAAGAAAGAATTAAATCCCGACTATCTGGAGGTTTGGTAATAGATATACAGCCACCTGACGTAAACTTAAGGAAAAAAATTCTAAACCAAAAATTTGAAGAAATAAAAAGAAATTTTAAAGAAGATTATTACTTGAATGAAGAAATAATAAATTTTCTAGCATCAGAAATTACCAACAGTATTAGAGAAATGGTGGGTGCTTTGAACAGAGTTTTAGCGTTTAGTAAAATTAATAATAAGTCGCCAAATATTTATGAATGTAAAAAAATATTAAAAGATTTTATTAATCATAATAATAAATCAATAAGCACAGAATCTATTCAAAATATTGTTTCTTCTTATTTTAACTTAAATCTTCAAGAAATGTTATCTGCAAGAAGATCAAGATCTTTAGCTAGGCCAAGACAAATAGCAATGTATTTGGTTAAACAATATACTACTTGTTCTCTCCCTGAAATAGGAAGAAAATTTTCAAATAGAGATCATACTACAGTAATTCATGCAGTTAAAAAAATTGATGAGTTGATTAAAAAAGATAATGAAATAAAGCAGCATATAATAGAGATTAAAAAAAAACTTTCATAACTTAAAATGGAATTTGTAATAAATAGAGATATTTTTTTAAAATCACTTAGTCATGCATCTGGTATAATAGAAAAAAAAACAACATTACCAATTTTATCAAATATTTTAATAGAAGCAAAAAATTCTAAAATAAAGATTACAGCTACAGACTTAGATATTATTTATTCAGAAGAAATAAATTTAAAAGATTTAAAAAAGGAAGGATCCACAACAACATCAGCAAGCGTACTTTATGATATTTTGAGAAAATTAGAGACTAATGCAGATGTAGAACTTTCTTTACAAAGTTTAAATAAATTAAAATTAGTCTCAGGCAATTCAAAATTTAATTTACTATGCATACCTCCTGATAATTATCCAGTTTCTGATGAAGATATTAAGAAAAAAACTTTTGAAATATCTTCACAAAAGTTTTTAAAGCTTTTAAATAAAACTAAAATTTCAATATCTAGTGATGAAACAAGACACTATCTTAACGGTATATATATGCACAAAATAAATAATAAAAATAAATCATTTTTATCAGCTGTTGCAACAGATAGTCATAGACTTTCTTCTAGTAGTATTGAAATAAATGCAGATACAAATTTTGAGTCAATTATTTTGCCAAAAAAAACAATTTTTCAAATTATATCATTATTGGAACAAAACGATGCTTCTATTAAAATATCTAATGATAAGTCAAAAATAAAATTTGAAATTGAAAATAGTATTTTAATCTCAAAAGTAATTGATGGTAGATTTCCAGACTATACCAAAGTTGTGCCAGTTAATAATGAAAAAGTTTTAGATGTTGAATTAAATAAATTTAAAAATTCCATAGAAAGAGTAACTACCGTTTCTTCTGATCGCAAAGAAGGCTTGAAAATTAACATAGCTAAAGACTCTATTCAGTTATCAGTTAATAGTCCTAATAGCGGTGAAGGAATAGAAACGATTAGCTCAAATTTTAATTCGGAAGATATGAGTATAAGTTTCAATAGCAGATATCTTATAGATATAATATCTCAGATTGAGAATGAAAAACTTACTATACATTTAAAAGATCCCGGCTCACCTGTTCTAATTAAAGATCTTTCTGATATGGGGACATTTCATGTAGTTATGCCGATGAAAATTTGATTTATTTTTGATAAAATCAGTTTTCAAATTATTATTATTTTTTTCATCGAGTAATCATTTGATATCAATGATAATTTAGGGTTGGTAGTTAAGATAGATTTAATTAGTTTAAAAAAAATGGTAAAGTATTTAAAAAAATTTCATTAATATGATCAAACAAAAAGTAGAAAAAAAGAGTGATTATGGTGCAGATTCCATAAAAGTACTTAAAGGGTTAGAAGCTGTTAGAAAAAGACCTGGAATGTATATTGGTGATACCGATGATGGCACCGGATTACATCATATGGTTTATGAAGTTGTAGATAATTCTATTGACGAAGCTTTGGCGGGCTACTGCAAAAATATTAAGGTAACAATTAATAAGAATAATTCAGTATCAGTAGAAGATGATGGTAGAGGTATTCCGGTAGATCTACATAAAGGAGAAAAAAAATCAGCTGCAGAAGTTATCATGACACAACTTCATGCAGGTGGTAAATTTGACCATGACTCTTATAAGGTTTCCGGTGGATTACATGGTGTGGGCGTTTCAGTTGTAAATGCATTATCCGAAAAATTAAAAGTAAATATTTTTAGAAACAATAAAGAGTATGCTATAGAGTTTAAAGATGGAAAGACAACATCTTCATTAAAAGCAGTAGGAAAAACTAGTAAGACAGGTACCTTAATTAATTTTATTCCGTCAAAAGAAGTTTTTTCTTCAGTAGAATTTAATTCAACAATTTTACAAAAAAGAATGAGAGAGCTTGCATTTTTAAATAAGAGCTTAACTATAACTTTAATAGATCAGACTAAAAAAAAAGAACAACAATTTAAAAATAAATATGATGGCGGAATTCAAGAATTTGTAGAGTTTTTAGATAACAAAAAAAAGCCTTTATTAAATAAAAATGAAACTAATCTTTTTAAAAAACCAATTTATATTTCAGGAGAAAAAGATAACGTTATAGTAGAGTGTTCCTTAAAATGGAATTCAGGGTACTCAGAAGAGATGCTTCCATTTACAAATAATATTAATCAAAAAGATGGTGGAACACATTTATTAGGTTTTAGAAGTGCTATCACAAGAGTAATAAATAAATATGCGGCCAGCACAAATCTACTAAAGAAAAATAAAATTACTTTATCTGGGGAAGATACTAGAGAGGGGTTAACAGGAGTATTATCAATCAAAATCCCTGACCCAAAATTTTCTTCGCAGACTAAAGATAAGCTTGTTTCTTCAGAAGTAAGATTTATTGTTGAGTCAATAATAAATGATAAATTATCAACTTGGTTTGATCAAAATCCAGGAATAATAAAAATTGTATTATTTAAAGTTGTTCAAGCTGCAATTGCCAGAGATGTTGCTAGAAAAGCTCGCGAAGGTGTAAGAAGAAAGGGCTCATTGGAACTTTCCGGTCTTCCTGGCAAACTTGCAGACTGTCAAATTGGCAAAGCACAAGGAACAGAGTTATTTATTGTTGAAGGAGATTCTGCCGGCGGATCAGCTAAGCAAGGTAGAAACAGAGAGTTTCAAGCAGTACTTCCATTAAGAGGTAAAATACTTAATACATACATAAACGTTAATGGACCTAAGTCAAAAAATGGAAATGGCCAAGATTTACAAACTAAAGTTTTATCAAAAATGATGTCATCTAATGAAATAGTTACTTTAATTAATGCACTGGGCACAGGATCTAAAGATTTTGATATTGAAAATTTAAGATATGAAAAAATTATTATAATGACAGATGCAGATGTTGATGGCTCACATATAAGAACTTTATTAATAACACTATTTAATAATCACCCTTTTTATGAACTTATAGAAAAAAATCATCTTTATTTAGCACAACCACCACTTTATAAAGTAACTAAAGGGTCTAAAAATTTTTATATAAAAGATGATAAGGAATTAGAAAATTTTATTATCAAATCTGCGGAAAAGAATAAAGGTTCATTTAAAAGAAATACTAAAGAGTTTAATAAATTTTTAGAAAAAGAAAAAAGCAAACTTAATATTCAAAGATTTAAAGGTTTAGGAGAGATGAATCCAGAAGAGCTATGGGAAACTACCCTAAACCCAGATAAAAGATTATTATTACAAGTAAAATATTCTAATAATACAAAAGATAAGTCCAAAAAAGATCAAGATTTAATAGAAGTGCTTATGGGAGATGAAGTTGCTCCAAGGAAAGATTTTATAATTAGCAAAGCTCTTGATGTATCAAATCTAGATATATAATTTTTTAAATGAAATTTTCAGATGTTTTTACATCAAAAGATAATATCCAATTGGATAAAAAAACCTTAGTAATTTTAAGATGGATTGCAGCATTTGGTCAATATACAACAATAAGCGTTGTTTATTTCGTTTTAAAATTTGAACTACCATTTTTTCACTGTTCACTAATAATTTTTTTTGGAATTTTAACAAATATTTATTTATCATTAAGAGTTAAAAGTAGTCAGTTAAATAACACAACTTCTACAATATTTTTATTTTATGATCTTATACAATTAGCATTATTATTATATCTTACAGGGGGCATAACAAATCCTTTTTCATTTTTACTAATTATACCGGCTATAGTTTCATCGGCATTTTTAAATTTTAAAAGTTCAATAAATTTATCAATAACTACAATTATAATATTAATTGTATTAACAATTTATCATTTTCCATTACCTCATTCAGGTGAAATTCATTTTAACGTGCCAAATTATTATTTATATGCTGTCCCAGTTGCAATTATTATAGGATTAATTTTCTTAACTTATTTTGGTTTAAGATTTGGTTTAGAATCTAGAAAAAGGGCTGAAGCATTGAATAAACTTGAATTGATTTTAGCAAAAGAACATGAATTAGAATCTATTGGTTTGCAAGCTGCGGCAGCCGCACATTCATTGGGCACACCTTTATCAACTATCACAGTTATTGCTAAAGAGTTAGATAAAGAAATTGGTAAAAATTCAAAACATTCAAAAGATATATCATTACTTATATCTCAAACGAAGAGATGTTCAGACATATTAAAGAATCTTTCACAAGATCAACTTGACGAGGATACTTTTTTAACTGATATAAATATTTCAGATTTATTAAACGAAATTGTAAGGTCATTTACTGAAATAACAGAAAAAAAAATATTAGTTTTTGATAAAAAAAATAGATTAAATCCCTTAATCGAAAAAACATTAGAAATAAATTATGGATTGCGTAATTTTATTGGTAATGCAGTAAAATACAGTAACAGTTCTGTTCATATAAATATAGAGAGCAATGAAAAATTTACAGAAGTAAGAGTTTGTGATGACGGGCCTGGGTTTTCTGAAGATATTAAGAATTCACTAGGAGAACCTTATATAAGATCAAAGAATAAAATAATAAGCTCTAAATCTGGATTGGGCCTTGGAACATTTATAGGAAAAACACTTTTAGAAAGAATGAAAGCTAAAGTTGAATTTGGAGAATGTGAAAATACAAAGGGAGCCCAAGTAGTTATTAGTTGGAAAACTAGAGATTTAACATCTACCTAGTTTTTTGAATTCAAAAACATAAGAAATAATTTTATAAGCTAATTTAGCCACTAAAAAATTATAAGAGTTAAATCCTTTTATCGGTGATAATTCATTAATATCTGCTCCAACAATATTAGAATTTTTTGCCGCAATCTTAATTATGTTTAAGGTTTCATTCCATAGCAATCCATCTGGTTCAGGAGTTCCTGTCGCTGGCATTATACTAGAATCGAGACCATCAACATCAAAAGTTAAGTAAACAGTTTTATTTTTAATTAGTTTTTTAAATTTATTTAAATTCCATTTTGGTTTATCTTTTGCCCAAAAAATATTAATCCTAGAAGAATTTTTTTTTAAATAATTTATTTCGCTTTTCGAGATGTTTCTAATTCCAAAAGAAATAACAGAAACATTTTTATAGTCCAAACATCTTTTAATCGCAGAAGCATGTGAAAATTTCTCACCGTTATAACTTTCCCTTAAGTCTGCATGTGCGTCAAAGTGCAATAAACATAAATTTTTGTATTTTTTTGTAAATGGAGCAATACATCCTGGTGTAATTGAATGTTCGCCACCAAAAGTCATTGGAAAAAGTTTCTTATTTAAAATTGTTTCATTAACGTCAGACATTTTTTTCAATGCTTTTTTAATATTTTTATCAATTTTAAATGGTTTTAAAGTTTTAATTCCAATTTTCTTATATGGTTCATAATTTAATTCTTCATCATATAGCTCTACCTGATGTGAAGCTTTAATTATTTCCTTTGGTCCATTTTTTGTGCCACCTCCGTAACTAACAGTTTTCTCTAGACCAAAAGGGACAACTACTGCTTTTTCTTTAAAATTAAAATTATTATCTACTCCAAGAAAACCTTTTTTATTTGGAAAATAAATCATTGGATTAACCAAATATACTTGATAATTTTTTTGGTTTTCTTTGTTTCCAATTATTACTATGATAAGCATTACTTGCTATTAGCGGTAGAACACTAGTAGCCTCAGCAAAAACCATTTGTTCTTTTGAAACATCAACCTTACCCCATGAGCTTGCCTCTTTTAAGGTTGAACTACTACAAGCGCCATCTCTTGTGTCAGCTACAGTAATTTGTACTGCATATTTATGCATATCAACTTCTTTACCCAATAGTTCAGCACAAACCACTGTATCTTGAACAAAGTTTTTTGGAACACCACCACCAATCATAAAAAGACCTGAAGATTTAGATTGAATTTTTATTTCAGTTAATTCTCTAAATTCTCTAATAGAGTCTATAGTTATATGTTTTTTGGGATTTTTTTCTTGATGCATTACCAATCCAAATCCAGCACTTGAATCTGTAAACGCAGGGCAGAAAATAGGAACATTATTATCATATGCAGTTTCTATTAGTGAATCTTTTTTCTTTGAATGAGATTTTAAGTATTTTCCTATTTCTTTTATAAACTCTCTCGAAGTATAAGCTTTAGGTTGTAAACTATCTGCTATTTCACAAATAGTTTTATCACACGCCTGCAGTTCTTCTTCATCAATGTAAGTATCATATATTCGGTCAATATAGTTTTCTCTTAATTGGGTATCATCTTGAAATTGTGATCCCTGATAATGTTTAAAACCTAAAGCTTCAAAAAAGTCCATATCAATAATCGAAGCTCCTGTAGAAACTATCACATCAATCATATTGTATTTTATCATGTCAGAATATATTTTCATGCAGCCTGCAGCTGAAGTTGAGCCAGCAAGAGTTAAAAAAGTTGTACAATTTTTGTCAGACAACATCTCGTTAAAAATACCAGCAGCTCTAGCCGTATCTCTTGAAGTAAAAGACATTTTGTCCATAGAGTTTATGATTTTTCTAGCATCAAAAGAAGTAATGTCTATATGTTCAACAGGTTTTTCTAAAAAGGTCTTTTTGTTATGACCTAATTTCGAGTTTATTGGTTTATTCATTTAAGCAACTAGATAACGAGAAGAGCTATCCTTTTCGTACATAGATATTATAGGTTTATCATGCACTTCAAAAATTTGATCAGAGTAAAAACCATTGAACTTTGTTCTAAATGTAAGAGAGTATGCACCAAGCTGACCTACTTCTATATAATCTCCTTCTTTTAAATTATTAGGTAAAATAAAAGGACCCTTCATGTAGTCTGCACTATCACATGTTGGTCCATAAAAACTGTATGATGTCAGTTTTTTAGAAGCTGGTCTTCCGTTAGCAATCATTCTAGTTGGCAGGACAAAATTTAAAACGCCTGCATCAAACAAACTTCCATAAGTTCCATCGTTAATATAAATTTTTTGTTTTTTTCTTAGAACCACTTTTACAATTGTAGAACCACTTTCAGCTACAAGGGCCCTACCAGGCTCACATAATAATTCTGGTTTATTATCTAGTTTTAAATTATTAAAAGCTTTTTTTATTTCATTAATATAATTTTGAAGAGGTAAAGGGTTTAGATCAGGGTAGATTGCAGGAAAACCACCGCCAACATTAATTATATCAGGCACTATTTTTGTTTTTTTAATTATGTTTCCAACTTCATTAATTCCTTTTGCATAAGATATAGGATGCATACACTGTGAACCAACATGAAAACTTAAACCAACTTTTTTTGCATGTGCTTTGGCTAGCCTTAATAAACCTAAAGCTTCACTTGGGAGCGCTCCAAATTTTTGAGACAAATCGATTTCTGCATGTTCATTTGAAATAGATACTCTCACATATAGAGTTAAGTCTTTAGCGCCATTTGTTGATTCAATAATCTTTTGAAGTTCTTCTTTTGTATCAAAAGCAAAGTCTTTAACTTTATAATTAAAGTAAGCTTCGTGTATATGTTCACGGCTTTTTATAGTATTCATATAGTAAGTGTGAGCGTCGGGAAATATTTTTTTAATTAATTTTATCTCATTAATTGAAGCAACATCAAATCTATTTATTCCACTTTCACCTATGTGTTTAATTACTTTTTTATTTGGATTGGTTTTAACTGCGTAAAGAATTTTTCCTGGAAAGTTTTTCTTAAACCAGCTGCAAGCTAATTTAATCGAATTAGGTCGTATGCAATAAATTGGGTCTACTGGCCGAATATTGTTAACCAGCTCATCAACCGAATTAAATTTTTGCATCTCATGTATCCCCTTATTTATTATACAAAAAATAAAAAAAATTTATTAAAACCTTATATATTTTTTTTTTATAGAAATAAGTAGTAATGTCAAAGGAATAATTCATCATTTATCCCCTTGATAAATTATATTTTTATCTTATTTTAATCTTGTTAGATCAAATAATTAAAAAATGAAAATTGAAAAAAAAAACGTACTAAAAATCAGTGATTTTGCTGATAAATCGCTGCTTATAGTTGATGATGATGCTCCTTTGAGAGATAGACTGGCTAGAGCCATGGAAAAAAAGGGTTTTAAAGTACTCCAGGCAGAAAGTGTAAAACAAGGTATAAATAATGTAAAAAGCTCACCTCCTGCGTTTGCGGTAGTAGATTTGCGCTTAGGAGATGGAAGCGGGCTAGAGGTTGTAAAAGAAATTAGAAATTTAAAAAATAACAGCAGAATTATCATGTTAACTGGCTATGGAAATATTCCAACAGCAGTTGCGGCAGTTAAGGCTGGAGCTATAGATTATATTCCAAAACCTGTAGATGCTGATGATGTAGAAAATGCATTATTAGCTCTTCCAGAATCAAAAGCAAAGGCTCCAGAAAATCCAATGTCAGCTGACAGAGTTAAGTGGGAGCACATTCATAGAGTTTTTGAGTTGTGTAATAGAAATGTTTCAGAAACTGCAAGAAGACTTAAAATGCATAGAAGAACCCTTCAAAGAATTCTTTCAAAAAGATCACCTAAATAAATTTTCTTATTTTAAATATTTTTTCAGACAAAACTGCTAGAATTAATAATTTGTAAATTTCTATAATTAAAAAAGGTTTGGCACCAATTTCAAATACTTGAATAAAACTTAATTCTTTTCCCGCATAGAAATTCAAATTTATCCATAACCAAATTAATCCAAATAGATAAATAAAACTTACTGAAAAAACTAATTTTAAAAAAGTTGATAAAGGTCCATAATTTATCCTGAAGTAACCTGAGGCAAAGGCACCAGCAATAAAACCAAACAGGTAGCCACTTGTCGGACCTTGAAAATATATTAAACCTCCTCCTTTTGCAAAAACAGGAAGACCCATTGCTCCCTGCACTAAATATAAAATAACTGTAGCTGTAGCAATTTTATATCCAAAAGCCATTCCTAAAAATAAAACTGCAAATGTTTGCATTGTAACAGGCACTGGAACTAGTGGAGTTTGAATTTTAGCGGATAATGCTAAAATTATAGAACCAATTATTGTTATTATAATATTTCTTACTTTTTTTGCTGTTCCAATATTTTTTATTGCTTCCATATTTAATACAATACAACTTTTTTTAACGAAATCTAGCCTTTTATAAGGTCTATAAAAACATCTTCAAGATTGCCTTCATCTGTAGAAATATCATAGATTTCCATTCCTGCATTTTTAATTTTATTAATTATTTCATCTATTTTGTGTTTCTTTCTTTCATATAAAACAATTATTTCATTTTCTTGGTTATAAGAAATTTTAATACCATTTAAATTTTCAGGTTTGATCGAAGTAATTTTTTTAACTTTAAAAATTATTTTTTTAGTTTTTATACGATTTAGTAAATTATTTGTGGTATCTATTGCAACTAAATTGCCTTTATTAATTATTCCAATTTTATTACACATTTCTTGCGCTTCATACATTAAGTGTGTAGTTAAAATTATGGTAACTCCCTGATTGTTAAGAGCTCTTACATTTTTCCATAGGTTTTGACGCAGCTGAACGTCAACCCCTGCTGTTGGTTCATCCAAAACTAGAATAGGAGGTCTATGTACCATTGCTTTGGCAATTAATAATCTTCTTTTCATTCCACCAGATAAACTTCTCGCATATGAATTAGCTTGTTTTTCAAGTGAAACTAATTTTAATATTGTTTCAGTTATTCTATTTTTTTTTGCTATTCCATACAATCCAGCTTGAAGTTCTAAAAGATTTTTTGGACTAAAAAATGCGTCTAAATTTACTTCTTGAGGAACTATTCCGATCGAAGATCTAACTTGTCTTGGGTTTTTATCTAAATCATAACCCCAAACATTAACGTTACCCGAATTTTTTATTACAGTGCCTGCTAAAATATTAAGAAAAGTAGTTTTTCCAGCGCCATTTGGTCCAAGCAAACCAAAAATTTCCCCCTGTTTCACTTCTAAGTTTAAATTATTCAGCGCTATTATTTTACTAGAGTTTTTTTGTGAGTATATTTTAGTTAGTTTTTCTACTTTTAGTGCATTTTTTTTATTCATGATAATTTAGCTTTTATATATCCATAACTATAATTAAAATAGGTTAATATTATCTTATGAATTCCATAAAAAAAACTGACCATTTTTACCTTATAGATGGTTCAGGATATATTTTTAGAGCATATTATGCTTTACCTCCACTTTCTAGAAAAAGTGATGGGATGCCCACTGGGGCTGTGAGTGGATTTTGTTCTATGTTGTTTAAATTATTAGAAGAATCTAGATCTGATGATTCGATTCATAAACCAACTCACTTTGCAGTTATTTTTGATTCTGCAAGAAAAAATTTTAGAAATGAAATTTATAAAGAATATAAAGCTAATAGAAGTGAAGCACCCGAAGATCTTGTTCCTCAGTTTGAATTTATAAGAAAGTCAGTCGAAGCATTTAATTTACCATCTATAGAACTAATTAATTATGAAGCTGATGATTTAATAGCTACATATGCAAAGAAAATTATTAAGGGCGGAGCAAAAGTAACAATAATTTCGTCAGACAAAGATTTGATGCAATTAGTCTCTGATAAAGTCAGACTTTATGATCCAATGAAAAGTAAAGTTATGGGTGAAAAAGAAGTTTTAGAAAAATTTGGAGTAAAACCAAATCAAGTAATAGATGTTCAATCCTTAGCAGGAGATTCTTCAGACAATATACCAGGCGTACCTGGCATAGGTATAAAAACTGCCTCTGAATTAATTAATAAATATAAAACCTTAGATATTTTATTAAGCAAAGCTAAAGAAATACCTCAAAATAAAAGAAGAGAAACTTTGTTAGCAAACAAAGACAAAGCCCTTTTAAGCAAAAAACTAGTTACACTTAAGGATGATGTTCCAGTGAAGGTTGATTTAACAAGTTTTATTTTAAAAGATATTGAAAAAGAAAAACTTTATGATTTTTTGAGAGAAATGGAATTTAATAGATTATTAAGTCAAGCAATAAACTTTTATGGTGAGACAAATAGTAAAAATATAAAAACAAAAATAAAAGGATCAGCTAAAATTAATACTAAAGTTTATGAAAGCATTATTAATGAAGAAGATCTAGATAGATGGATAGA
>Ga0066836_10001636_pt1 | contig 11817 bp, 9 predicted proteins | sample ETNtaG_18_FD_71568 | JGI IMG/M metagenome (GOLD analysis project Ga0066836, IMG submission 71568) | Marine microbial and viral communities from oxygen minimum zone, Eastern Pacific Ocean - ETNP201302SV91 | ecosystem: Environmental > Aquatic > Marine > Oceanic | place: Pacific Ocean: Eastern...
AATTATTAAAGCTGGACTCAAGGAATATGATAATCATATGAGACCCATGGTAAATTCCCTTTCTTTAGAGAGAAAAGATTTAATTGACTCAATAGTACATTTTGATGCTCAAGCAGTTGTCAGTGCTGCAAGTGAAAGTAGTATGCCTGATGATGCACATGAAAGATTAGATAATATTACCAATCTAGTTGATTTTTCAATAAATAAAGGCATGAAAATTGAAGATTTATTTATTGATCCTTTGATTTTTCCTATATCAGTATCTTCTTCTTACGGAAGAGATGCGCTTGATGCAATTTCAATGATTAAAGATAAATGGCCAGAAATTAATATAACAGGTGGAATGAGTAATGTATCTTTTGGGCTTCCCAAAAGAAGACTTGTAAATGATGTTTTTATAAGTCTAGCAATAGACAGTGGAGCAAACTCAGGAATAATTAATCCTGTAGAATCTAAGATAGACAGAATTATAAATATAGATAAGAGCAGTGAAGGATTTTTAATCGCAAAAGATATGTTGGAAGGTAGAGATGAATTCTGTGTTAACTATCTTGCCGCATATAGAGAAAACAGAATCTAAATGTATATAGTCCGTTTCTTCCTTTGGCTATTTTCACTTATAGCTGATATTACTAATGAATTTATTGAAAAAAATGTGCCCCTTTTGAGTGCAGCTATATCTTTTTATGCTTTTTTCTCTATATTTCCTCTTCTTTTGGCTATAATTATGATTTTTTCTATATTTTTAGGAATTCCGGATTTTGAAAAAACTATACTTGATTCTCTAAAAAATCTTATTCCTATTTTTGATGAACAAGATGACGAGTTCCTTAAAGGATTTTTTGAAATGCTTACATCCAATAGATTAGCTACAAGTACGATAGCTGCAATAGGATTGATTTTTGCTTCAAGTGCGGTTTTTGGAAGTATTAGAAAAAGCATCAATTTTATTTGGGAGATTGATAAAAAAAGAAGTTTTTTTCAAGAAAGAGTCATTGATTTCACTTTGCTTTTTGCAGCTTCTTCATTATTACTTGCTTCTTTCATACTAACTACTGGATTAAGTTTTTTAAGCGAACTGATACAAATCAATTTTCCAGATTCTCCATATATTGATCCTAATATTTGGAATAGACTTGCACTACTAGTACCTCCATTGCTTACCTTTTCAGTATTTGCAATATGTTTTTGGTGGCTTCCAAATATAAAATTAAATTTTTTACACATTTTACCTGTTGCTGTTTTGGCTACTTTAGCTGAAGAAATAAACAAAATGGTATTTATACTTTATCTTAGAAACTATAGTGGGATATCAGGTTCTATTTATGGTGGAGTTAGTGCAATCATTGTATTTATGGCATTTATATATATATCATCTATTATTTTATTAATAGGGGCTCAGGTGTGTGCTAGATTTACTATATATTTGAATGTTAGAAAGCAGAATCATCAAAATAAAGCTATAGAAATGAGTTTAGATAGACTGAATTAAACTTTTTCTATAATTAGATCAATGGATAAATCATCAGAAATTTTAATTGAATCTCCTTTTACTTCAACATATTCAATATTTTCTGACAAAGAATTTTTTGATATATAATCACCATATTTTGAAATAGTTTCTTGAATAATTTTTCCGCCAAAGATTTTTATTTTTATTATGTCTGAAATATCTAAGTTTTCATCTTTTCTTTTATTTTGAACGGCTCTTAAAATATCTCTCGCTATTCCTTCAATTTTTAGATCTGGATTAATATCAATATTTAGAGAAACAACTATGTTGTCATCATTTATTTCTCTAGTTTCTGTTCCAGGATTGGATTCCTTTTCTAAAAAATACTCATCTTGCTCTAGTGCAATGTCAAGTAAATTAACAGTTTTGTCTGCGTTCATAGTCCAATTATAATTATTTGCAGCTTCCATATACTTGGCTGTATTTTTACCTAATTTGGGACCCATTTTTCTTAGATTTATTTTGATTTTATTTCTATATAAAGAATCAGAATTTTCATCTAGAATGATTTTTTTTACATTGACTTCTTCGAGTATGTAATTTTCAAATTCCTTTATCCATGAAATATCATCTCCAGCTATTGTAATTTGTTTTAGAGGTTGCCTTACTCGAATATTATTTGTTTTTCTGATTCCTAAACCTGCGGAAGATATTTCTCTAACTAAATCCATTTGTTTTAAAAATTTTTTATCATCAGGAAAATTATTTGTTTTGGGCCAGTCACATAAATGAACACTTTCTGATGCAGTTAATTTCGTGTAAATTTCTTCAGAAATTAATGGCATCAAAGGAGATAGCACTTTTGTAGTATTTAACAAAATTGTATATAAAGTGTCATAAGCAATTTTGGAGTCAGCATCATCAGCATGCTTCCAAAACCTTGGCCTACTTCTTCGTATATACCAATTATTAATTGCATCAATAAAGCTAGGTACTGCCTGACAAGCAGAGGTAATATCATAGTTGTCTAAATCTTTTTCTACTTTCTCAATTAACTCCTTTGTCTTCAATAGAGCATATCTATCTAATGAATTTTTAGAATTGTAGTTTTCTTTAGCCGATATACTTTCTGCGTTTGCATAAAGACAGAAGAAATAAAAGGCATTCCATAATGGAGTAATAATTAATCTTTGAGCATCCGAAATTCCTTTCCCTTCCATATCAATTTGCAAATTTTGTCCTTTTAGCACAGGAGAAGAAGATAAAAACCATCTTAAGGAATCTGCCCCATATTTCTCCCAAATCATTTCAGGTTCAGGGTAGTTTCTCAATTTTTTAGATAACTTTACTCCTTCTGTATCTAAAACTATTCCATGGCAGATGCAATTCTTGAAAGGCGGTCTGTCAAAAATAGCCGTACTAAGAACCATCATTGTATAAAACCAACCTCTTGTTTGACCAATGTATTCCACTATAAAATCAGCAGGAAAATGTGATTCAAACCATTTCTTATTATCGAAAGGATAGTGAACCTGAGCAAAAGGCATGGAACCTGATTCAAACCAGCAATCAAAAACTTCTGATACTCTTATCATTTTACTTTTCCCTGAAGGATCATCTGGATTTGGTCTTGTTAGGTTATCAATATGAGGCCTATGTAAATTTTTTGGTCTTATACCAAAGTCTTTTTCTAATTCGTCTAAGCTTCCATAGACATCTATCCTAGGATATTTTGGGTCGTTTGATTTCCAAATAGGAATAGGAGTACCCCAAAATCTATTTCTACTTATTGACCAGTCTCTAGCACCTGCAAGCCATTTACCAAAAGTTCCATCTTTTATATGTTCTGGGATCCATGAAATCTCTTGATTTAGTTCAACCATCCTTTCTTTAAATGATGAAACTTCTACATACCATGAGTTAACTGATTTATAAATAAGAGGTTCATCTGTTCTCCAGCAATGAGGATAATTATGAACATAGTTTTCTTTTTTTATAATTATTTTTTTTTGTTTTAAGTCTCCAATGATTTTTTCATTAGCATCAAAAACTAAAAGACCTTCATAATCTGGGACTTCATTATTAAATCTCCCTTGGTCATCGACTGGACAAACAATAGAAATATTATTTTCTTCACACACAAGCTGATCATCTTCTCCAAAACCTGGAGCCATATGTACAATTCCAGTTCCTTCTTCAGTATTTACAAAGTCGGCCTCAAGGACCCTAAAGGCATTTTTTGTCTCTTTGAAATAATTAAAAATCGGAATATATTCTGTACCTAAGATATCTTCACCTTTTATAGTTTTCGTTAATTTTGCATCTTCTAAAACATCTTTGAAATTATTTAAAACTGCCGATGCAATTATAAGGTTTTCTTCATTTAAAGTTATTATCGAGTAATCAATATCCCTTCCGACAGCACAAGCTAAATTAGAAGGCAGAGTCCAAGGCGTCGTTGTCCATGCTAACAAATAAGATTTGTAAGTATTTTTAATATCTAAGCTAGAATTTTTTATTTCAAATTTTACAGTTACAGCAGGATCTTTTCGTTCTCTATATGAATCATCCAATCTTGTTTCGAAATTTGAAAGAGGTGTTTCTGCTTTCCATGAATATGGCATAACTCTATCTTTTTCATAAATCAATCCTTTATTCCAAAGTTGTTTAAATGCCCATATTACTGACTCCATATAATCAAGATCCATAGTTTTGTAGTCATTTTCAAAATTTACCCATCTTGCTTGTCTTCCTACAGTAACTTCCCATTCTTTTGTATATTTCATAACAGATTCTTGACAATGATTATTAAACTTTTCAACTCCAAAATCTTGAATTTGCTTTCTTCCAGTTATCCCTAGCTCTTTTTCTGATTCCATTTCTGCGGGTAATCCATGACAGTCCCATCCAAAAACTCTATCAACTTTAGACCCTTTCATAGTTTGGAATCTAGGTATTATGTCTTTTACAAATCCGGTTAAAATATGCCCATAATGAGGGAGCCCATTTGCGAATGGAGGGCCATCATAAAATACAAACTCATTGGCACCTTCTCTGTTTGAAATAGATTTATTAAACGTATTTTCAATATCCCATTTTTTTAGAATACGTTCTTCTATTTTTGGGAAATTTGCACTTGGCTCTATTTCAGGGTAATATTTTTTATTATTTTCTTTCATATCTACTAATTTTACAGTTGAAGTGTTTTTTTTTGACTATAAATTATAAGCAGATATCGCGTTATAAGAAAAAATATGCATTTTTTCTTCATTGTTTAGGTAATCAGTTTCTGACAAACATCTTTTCATATTAATAAGTGGAAAATCTGAAGCAAAAAGTATTTTATTTTTTGAAGAACAATTAATTGCATTTCTATAGATTTTTTTATTGTATAAAAATGGTTGTGCAGAACTATCATAAAAAACATTTTTTAATGTTTTTTTCACTTCAGGCATTTGTTCAAAAAAAACTAAACCTCCTCCGAAATGAGAAAAAATAAATATATTAGAAGGATTGTTTTTTACTAGTTGATATAGATTTTTTGGATTATTGTTTCCTTTGCCAATATATTTATGCCCGACGGGTTCAGATCCATGTATTAATATAGGAAGGTTATTTTCAGAAGCGATATTTAATATATTTTTAAATAAATGGTTTTTTTCAAGTTTTTCATCATAGTCAAAATGTAATTCTCCGATGCCTTTTATTCCTCTAGATATACATTTAAGCAGCTCTTTTTCTGAAAACTTTGAATTTAAATCTAATGTGCAAAGAGGGATTATCATATCTTTGTATGTTTCTTTTGATTCGATTATGTAATCGTTTACTAAAGACGCCAAACCGTGATCAGTCCATCCAAATCCAGCAACAACGGATTTAGCTATGTTGTGTTTTTTCATATTTTTAATCAAATCTTCTGATGAGATGATTTTAGTATTTTCCTCAAACAATGAATCAAATTTTCTGTCAATTTTTTTATATTTTTGTATGTTTGAAGAAACTTCAGCAGGTAGTATGTGTGTAAGTGAATCTATAATCATTTTTTTATTCTATAATTTAATTATTATGATAAAAAGTATTGATAAAAGTAAATTTGGAAAAGTTTTTATACTTAAAACTTCTCCAGAATTTGTTATTGGTGATTATGCACGCTTACTTTCTTTATCAGAAATAAATAAAAATTTCAATTTAGATACAAAAACTCTTTTAAAAGCAAACATTTCTTGGCAACATTATTTTCCAGCTTGTTCCACAGCTCCTTGGCAATTAGACGGAGTAATTCGTGGGTTAAAAAGTCTAAATTTTAAGAATATAGAAATTGCACATAATGGAACTGTAGTAGTGAATGCTCATGAGGGGAAGAAAAATAATGGATATTTGCAAATTGAAAAAAACTTATCGGTAGAAAGTACTGTTTTAGATGATTCAGGACAAGATTGGGTCAATTATAAGCCTAAGCAAAAAATGATAGTTTTAGATAAGATTTATCCTGATGGTATTAATATTCCAAAGAAATTAATTGGAACAAATATTATTCATCTTCCTACTGTAAAAACACATGTTTTTACAACTATTACAGGTGCTATGAAAAATGCATTCGGAGGTCTTCTTCATCAAAATAGGCACTGGGCTCATGCAGACATTCACAATACACTTGTAGATTTATTGAAAATACAATATGAAATACATGATAATATTTTTGCAGTAATGGATGGAACTTTTGCTGGTAATGGACCTGGACCTAGAGCAATGTCATTTAAAGTAAAAAATTATATTTTGGCATCATACGATCAGGTTGCTATAGACTCAATTTCTGCAAAACTAATGGGATTTGACCCTTTAAGCATTCCAAAACTGAGAGCTGCTCATGAAAATGGGTTAGGAATAGCAAATACATCAGAAATCAAGATAATTGGAGATTCAATATCAGGTCAAAATTGGAAGTTTTCTAAAAATAAAAACACTTTTGCTAGTAGAGTACAAAAAATGATTTATTGGGGCCCTTTCAAGCCTTTAGAAAAACTACTACTAAGGACTCCTTTGGTTCATTTAGCCTATTTTGCTTCAAATGTATACCATAATTCTTTTTGGTTGCAGATTATAGGTAAATCGAGAATTAGGAGTGCTTTCAAAACTGACTGGGGGAAACTGTTGAGTAATTATAAAATTATAAAACCTTAGTTTTTATTTTCTAAGCAATAGTTATACGCACTTAATGCAGATATGGCACCTTGAGAAGCTGCTGTTATAGTTTGTTTCAAATTTGTCCCATTAGTTATATCACCTGCAGCATAAATACCTTCAATATTTGTCTTTTGGTCTTTATCTACCAGGACTTCATTTGTTTCTGTATCCAAATTTACACCTAAAGATATAGGAATGTCTACTCTAGGATCAGCACCTGCTTCAATCATCAAGCCATCAACAATAAATTCTTTTTCATTTTTATATTCATTTTCTAATTTGATTTTTTGCAATCCACCAAAATCTGATCCAATAAGTTCGGTTATATTGTTGTTTAAAATAACTTCTACATTTTTTGTTTTTTCTAAAGCTTTAAGCAATATAGGCTCAGGTCGCCAAAGTTTCTCTCCTCTATATACGAGATAAACTTTTTTACAGTATTTTCCGATTAATATAGCGCCTTCTACTGCAGCATTTCCCCCTCCAACTACTACTGCAAGGTTTTTATTTTTATATAAAGGAGCATCACAAGTTGAGCAATATGAGACACCTTTGCCTGTCCATTCGTCTTCGTTTTTTAGACCAAGCTTTCTTCTTTCTCTTCCAATAGCAAGAATGACTGTTTTTGCGTCAATCTTTTCCCCATTGTTAAGTTCGCACAAAAAACCATTTTGGTTCTTTGTTATAGATTTCAAATTTTCTTCAATAATCGGAACGTCAAGATCAGTAACTTGTTTTTTAAATTCAAGCATTAAATCAAAACCATCTATCTCACTATTTCCTGGATAATTCTCAATTATTCCTCCTATAGCAGTTTCCCCACCAAAATCCTGACCTGCTATTGCTGTCTTCATTTGATATCTTGCTGAATATAGACCAGCTGCAAAGCCAGCTGCTCCCTGTCCTGCAATTAATACATCTAGAGTTATGTTTTTTGATTGAATCATCTAATTAATGCTTTGATTATTTTTCTATTTGAGATAATAATAATAATTTTTAATTTTCTAAACAATTCCTTTTCCTCTTTATTTGTATGCATTAAATATTGTGTCACTATGTTATTAAATGGTTTTTTTAATGAATATTCAAAGTATATAATCATTACTATCTAAATTTTTCTAAAAAATGTTAAATAAAATAAGTTGGTTTATAGGGCTACTATTTCTAATTATGACAATTAGTATTCCTCTTTTGAATACTTTTAAATAACTATTAGAAAATATTTTTTGTGATTTTCCTAATCTACACTTATAGTCATAAAACAAATCAATATCATTCTGCTTTTATATATAGAGTCATCTAAGTACATATTGTTATATTATTGTTTTTATAGCTAATATTTAATTTTATTAATCGCTAGGAGTTTGTTATGGGAAATGAAATTAAGCATTTAAAAAATGGGAATATATGTTCCCCAAAAGGCTTTATGTCTGGTTCTATTTTTGCTGGGATTAAATCTCCCGGTCAAGATAAGCGTGATATAGGTATTATTTTTTCAGAAACTGAATGTGTTAGTGCGGGAACATTTACTCAAAATTCAGTAGTGTCTCCTTCAGTAACTTGGACTAAACAGGTATTATCAAATAATAAATTAAGAGCTGTAATTGTAAATTCTGGATGTGCTAATTGTGCAGTAGGGGAGCAAGGTTTTATAGATGCTAAAGAAACTGCAGAAATAACTTCAAAGTCTCTATCTGTGGATCTCAACTCTGTTGCAGTAGCTTCTACTGGAATCATAGGAGTAGAACTTCCAATGGCATTAATGAGGAAATTTATACCTAAAATAGAGCTTTCTAAAAAAGATGGAACTGGTTTTGCTAGGTCAATTCTTACAACAGATAAAAGGACAAAAGAAATAGGAGTCTCATTTGATTTAGATGGTATAGAAGTTACTTTAGCAGGAGTTGCAAAAGGATCAGGGATGATTCATCCAAACATGGCAACGATGCTTTCATTTATAACTTCTGATATTTCAATAGACGCAGATGTTTTGAAAGAGGCCATAACTCAATCAGTAAATAAATCATTTAATCAAATAAGTGTTGATGGGGATCAATCTACAAACGATACAGTTCTTGTAATGGCTAATGGAAAAGCAAATAATAAAAAAATAACAAATATTGAAGATTCAAAAATGTTTATCAAGGCATTAGATGAAGTTTGTATATTCTTAGCTAAAGAAATAGCAAAAGATGGAGAAGGTAATACCAGGCTGATTGAAGCTACAATCATAGATGCTAAAACGCAAGAAGATGCAAGAAAAGCTGCAAAGTATATAGTATCCTCAAATTTAGTTAAGACGGCAGTTTATGGGAGAGATCCAAATTGGGGTAGAATTATGATGGCTGTAGGTGCATCTCAAATAGAGTTGGATGAATCTAAAATAGAAATTTTTGTAAATGATATTCAGATAGTAGCAGATGGAATAGCTACTCCTTATAATCATCAAAGTGTAGTGATTGCAATGAATCAACCCACGATACGATTGACTGTAAATTTAAATATAGGGAAAGAATCAGCAAAAGCATGGGGAAGCGAACTAACTGAAGAGTATGTTGTATTTAATTCTGCTTATACAACTTAGTTTTTATAATGAAAAAATCATCAAATATAACAGTAATAAAAATAGGCGGATCCACTTTAGGTGAAACTGACAGCACTTTCAATGACATAGTATCTTTACATAAAAAAGGTTGGAAGATCATAATAGTACATGGAGGAGGCAAAGAAATTTCTACTTGGATCAACAAGCAAGGCATTGAACCTAACTTTGTTGAAGGATTACGAGTAACTGACCAAAAAACACTAGATGTTGCAATTGCTGTATTAGCTGGAAAGGTGAATTCAGAGATTGTAACGGAATTCCAAAATATGAATGTGAATGCTATTGGATTATCTGGTTCATCTGGAATACTAGAGGCAAAGCAATTAGATGAAAAATTAGGATTTGTGGGAGAAATAATCAAATGCAATGCAGATGTATTGCTACATCTTCTTGATAATGGATTCCTTCCTGTAATATCTCCACTTGCGATTTCAACAGACATGACAAATCAGATTTATAATACAAATGCTGATACTGCTGCTGGCGTTATAGCAAAAGAAATAAAAGCAGAAACTATAATTTTTCAAACAGATGTCCCTGGTATATTAGATTCAAATAAAAGAGTTATTCCGCAGATGACAAAAGGTCAAGCAAATGAATTGATTGAAACTGGAATTGCCCAAGGTGGTATGATTCCCAAAATAAGAGCATGCATAAATGCATTAGAATATGTTAAAACAGGAAGAATAATTGATGGAAGAGAATCAGGAGCCTTATTATCTGCATTCACTAATGGCAATATTGGTACTAGAATAATATAAAGAAAATTTTTTGGAGAGAATTATGACGTCCACACAAGAATATAAAGACTTAGAAAAAAAATATTACATGCAAGTGGTAAATAGAATGCCACCTGTTTTAGTAGAAGGAGAAGGGACTGTAGTCAGAGATAATGATGGTAAGGAATATTTAGATTTTACTGCAGGGTGGGCAGTTTTAAATTTAGGGCATTCACATGAATCAGTAACTCAAGCGATAAAAGATCAAGCGGGAAAAATTTTACAAATGAGCAACCTTTACTATACTACTCCACAGTTATCATTAGCTGAAACCATTGTAGAAAATTCTGCTGTTGATAGAGTGTTTTTTTGTAATTCAGGAGCAGAAGCCAATGAAGGAGCTGCAAAGCTTGCACGTAAATGGGGGAAGAAAAAATTAAATGGAGCATTTGAAATAATTACAACTTTGAATTCTTTTCATGGAAGAACACAAGCAATGATGGCAGCAACAGGGCAACCACATTATCAGGATAATTGGAGACCTTTGATGCCTGGATTTGTTAATGTTGATTATAACGATGTTAGTGCAATAAAAAACGCTTACAATCAAAATACTTGTGCTGTAATGATTGAACCTTTGCAAGGAGAAGGAGGGGTTAATGTTCCAGGTGATGAATATCTCAAAGAAGTGCAAGATTTTTGTAAATCAAAAAACATTTTATTTATATTAGATGAGGTTCAAACAGGAATGGGTCGTTTAGGGACTTTATTTGGTTATCAAAGATTCAATAATGTGGAGCCTGATGTAATGACTCTTGCTAAAGCACTAGGATCTGGTGCTCCTTTAGGTGCTTTTTGTTCAAAAGAATTTTGTTCTGTTTTAGAGCCAGGAGATCATGGATCTACATTTGGAGGGAACGCCCTAACTACTGCAGCAGGAGCTGCTGCAGCAAAGTTTATGGTAGAAAATAATATTCCAAATTTAGCCCTTGAATCTGGAGACTATATGAAAAAGCAACTAGAATTGTTGAAAGAAAAATTTTCATTTATAACAGAGATTAGAGGCATGGGACTTTTAATCGGTCTTGAAATGAGTGAAGATTTTTCCTCTAAAATAGTAACGGAGTCTCTTGATAAGGGTCTGTTAATTAATGCAGTAAGGCCAAATATGATTAGATTTATGCCACCATTAAATGTTTCAAAAACAGAAATTGATTCTGCGTTAGAAATAATTGAATCTATATTAGAAGGATTGAAATAATCATGTCTAAAGGGAAATGTGTTTTAGCTTATAGCGGAGGAATGGACTCAACAATATCAGTAGTTTGGATCAAAGAAAATTATGATCTTGATGTAATCACTTTAACAGTAGATTTAGGAGCAGGCCCAGAGATTGAAGGAGTGGCCGAAAAAGCTAAAAAAGCTGGTGCTATAGATTCAGTAATTTTGGATGTAAAAGATGAATTTGTTGATGAATATGTTTTCCCAGGACTAAAAGCTGGAGCAATGTACGAGGATGTATATGCTTTGTCTACCGCTTTTGCAAGACCTCTTATGTCAAAAAAACTAGTTGAAACAGCTAGAAAATATGGAGCTGAATATGTTTCTCATGGATGTACAGGTAAAGGTAATGATCAAGTAAGGTTTGATGCCTCAATAATGACACTTTCTGGAGATGGAGATTCTATAAAAATAATCGCTCCAGCTAGAGAATGGGGAATGACTCGAGATGAGGAAAAAGAATATGCTAATAAAGCAGGTTTAGAGTTAAGAGAAGTGGGTGGTAATAGAGTATATTCGATTGATAGAAATTTATGGGGTTTGGCTATAGAAGGAGAAGACTTAGAAGATACTTG
>Ga0066836_10001637_pt1 | contig 11812 bp, 5 predicted proteins | sample ETNtaG_18_FD_71568 | JGI IMG/M metagenome (GOLD analysis project Ga0066836, IMG submission 71568) | Marine microbial and viral communities from oxygen minimum zone, Eastern Pacific Ocean - ETNP201302SV91 | ecosystem: Environmental > Aquatic > Marine > Oceanic | place: Pacific Ocean: Eastern...
GAAAGCGGGCAATCCATTCCGCGGGCCATGGGCGTGCGTGACCGCGGCTTTGTGCGCGAAACCCGACTTCTGGAACGGGGAGAGATTGATCAACCGGGCGAACGGGTAAGCCGTGGGTTTGTTTCCATCGTGAACCCCGATTACAAACCTTTCTTCAACCGGCGCGACAGTGGTCGAAAACAAATGGCTGAATGGATCGTCAGTCCCGGCAATCCCCTGACTGCACGGGTAATGGTCAACCGCATTTGGCATCATCTCTTTGGTCAGGGATTGGTGCGCAGCATGGACAACTTCGGTTCCACCGGCGATGCCCCCAGCCACCCGGAGCTCTTGGATCATTTGGCCCTGCAGTTTGTGGATCAGGAATGGTCCATTAAGAAAATGATTCGTCAGGTTGTGTTAAGCCGCAGCTACCAAATGACTTCAGATTATGATTCGGTAAATTACCAATCCGATCCGGACAATCGTTATCTCTGGCGCATGAGCAAGCGCCGGTTGGATGCCGAGTCGCTGCGCGACTCCATGCTTTCAGTCAGCGGGCTACTCGACTGGGATCGGCCTCGGGGCTCGGCTGTAGCCAAGGCGGGCAACGGCCAGGTCGGTCGCAGCCGCAACCTCCAGGGCCGCGATCTATTGACCGGTTCTGATCACCGCTCGGTATTCCTGCCCATTATCCGCGATATGGTACCTCCTTCCCTGGATCTTTTTGACTATGCTGAGCCTTCCCTGGTAACCGGCAAACGCGACGTGACCACCGTTCCCTCCCAGGCCCTGTACCTGATGAACAACCCTTACGTCTCCCGTGCAGCCGACAACATGGCCCGTCGCCTGTTTGATCAAGCCTCCTCAGGGCCCGAACGGGTAAGCCTGGCCTTCCGACTCGCCCTGGGCCGGGAACCCACGACGGGGGAAGCACAAAAAGTAAAACAATTTTTCGAACAAAACCAAAACCTACCTGAGATAAAAACCTCACGCAGCCAGAACCGTAGCAGCAGCATCTGGAGCAGTTTCTGCCAGGCACTGCTGTGCAGTGCTGAATTCCGTTATTTGAACTAGCCATGAATCCTAATTCTTTAACCTCGCTGAGCCGCCGCGAAATGCTTAAGAGCACCTCGGTGGGTTTCGGTTCCCTCGCTCTGGCGAGTCTGTGTGCCCAGGCAGCGGAACAAAACCCATTGGCTCCCAAGGCACCGCACTTTAAGCCCAAAGCCAAGCGCGTGATCTTTCTCTGCATGCGCGGCGGGCCTTCGCACGTGGATACCTTTGATTATAAACCGCAGCTTACCGTTGATGAAGGCAAACCGGGCGTGGGCCGACGCGGATCCAGCAGCCGATCCAAGCTCATGGCTTCGCCCTGGAAATTTTCCCAACACGGCCAGAACGGCCTATGGATTTCCGAACTCTTCCCGAAGCTGGCCAAGCACGCCGACAAACTTTGCCTCCTAAATGGCATGCACACCGATTTGCCCGCCCATCCTCAGGCCTTTGTGAAAATGCATACGGGCAATTCCCAGTTCGTGCGTCCTTCTCTGGGTGCCTGGACCTTATACGGGCTGGGCACCGAGAATAAAAACCTGCCCGGCTTCATTGTGCTTAGTCCGCAAACCGGTCTGGGTGGTTCACAGAATTATGGAAGCGCATTCCTGCCGGCCATCTATCAGGCTACCCCCATTGGACGGGGTTCACGCGGAGGGAATGGCGCACAGGTCACCAACATTGCCAACCCGAGACTCTCCAAGGAAAAACAACGCCTCCAGCTGGATCTGGTTCAGAGTCTGAACACCGAACGCCTCAAACAGGATCAAGTGAACCCGGCCATTGAAGGAGTGATCGAATCCTTTGAACTGGCTTTTCGCATGCAGAGCGAAGTGCCTCAGCTGATGGATGTCAGCAAGGAACCAGCCAGAATCCGCGAAGCTTACGGAATCAGCAACCGGGAGACCGCCAATTTTGGACGCCAATGTTTGCTTGCCCGGAGGATGGCCGAAGCGGGGGTACGATTCATTGAACTTAATGCAGGCAACTGGGACCAGCACCGCACCCTCAAGACTACCCTGGAACGCAACTGCCAAAGCACCGACCAACCGATCGCCGCATTACTGGCAGACCTGGAGGAACGCGACATGCTTAAGGATACCCTGGTGATGTGGGGTGGAGAATTTGGACGCACCCCGCACGCGCAGAATGGCGATGGACGCGACCACAATAACCGCGGCTACACCATGTGGATGGCAGGCGGCGGAGTGAAGGGTGGCATAACCCATGGCAAGACTGATGAGTACGGTTATGCCGCAGTGGAAAACAAGGTGCACATCCACGACTGGCACGCCACCATTCTTCATTTACTGGGTCTAAACCACGAGAAGCTGACCTTCAATTATGCCGGGCGCGATTTTCGACTGACTGATGTACACGGCAACGTGGCCAAGGAAATTCTGACCTAATCCGGCCCTCCACTCCAATGTAACCACCATTGTGGAGATCGCGTCTTTCATTGTATAAGAATTCATCAATGAATGCCCCCTCAAAACACCTTTTAATTGCTCTATTTTTCAGCAGCTTACTGCCTGGAATCCAAGGTGTTGAGGCGGCCAAACCAAGCGCTGAAGAATTGGCGTTCTTTGAAAAAAAAATCCGGCCCTCATTGATAAAGTATTGTTACGAATGCCACTCTGAAGAAAGCGGCAAAACGAGAGGAGGCCTATTGCTGGACACCAGGGAGGCCATGCTGCAGGGAGGCGACAGCGGCAATGTGCTGGCCGGCGATCCCTACACCAAATCGCTGTTCTGGGAGGCAATCACTTGGGCCGATATGGATATGGAAATGCCGCCCAAGAAGCAAATGCCCGCAGAAGTCATCCAATCATTTCGGTCCTGGCTTCAAATGGGGGCTCCGGATCCGCGGAGTCGGCAGAAGATCGTGTTGGAATCAAAGGTGGACCTTGAGTCGGGTAGAAAGCATTGGGCGTTTCAAAGCCTCACCGCCACTCAGGGAGCGACGATCGATTCGCTGGTCTCAGCCAGATTAACCTCCGCTTCCCTCACTCCGGTTGGACCTGCTGATGCCCAGATACTGCTGCGCCGAATTTCTTTTGACCTGATCGGCCTGCCTCCCACCCCGGAAGAGCTGGCAACCTTCAGGACGGCCTGGCAGCGCAACTCGAAGGCCGCCATCATCGCCAAGGTGGACGAGTTACTCAAGCGCCCGCAGTTCGGCGAACGATGGGGGCGGCACTGGCTGGACGTCGCCCGTTACGCTGAATCAACCGGCAAGGACGTCAACGTCACCTACCCGCACGCGTGGCGTTACCGCGATTATGTCTTTGACGCCTTCAACGCAGACAAACCCTACGACGAATTCATCAGAGAACAGATCGCCGGAGATATGTTAAAGATCAAGTCCGATGCCGAATGGCAGGAGCATCTCATTGCCACGGGCTTTCTGGCTATGGGAACCAAAGGACTCAACGAGCGCAATCCGCGACAATCCCAGATGGACGTGGTGGACGAGCAAATCGATATCATGAGCCAAGCCGTGCTGGGATTAACCGTTTCGTGCGCCCGTTGCCACGACCACAAGAATGACCCGATCCCGATGACCGATTACTACGCGCTGGCTGGAATCTTTCTGAGTACCAAAACCTATTATGGAACAGTCCCATCAGCCCAAAACCGCCGATCCACCAGCCTGATTCAGCTCCCCCTGGCTGATCCGATGCAGGCGAAGAACCAACTCAGCCCGACCGACATTCAGCGTCTGAAGGATCAACACCGCCAACTCATCATGACCCGACGAACCGCGCGCAACAACGAAAAGACCTCGCAGCAGCAATTGGCCAACATCCGGCGCCGCATTGCTGAAACTGAAGCCACCCTTGCGGCCCTGAATGAGAATGGCATCCCGGCAACACAGGCAATGGGTGTACTGGAAACAAAAAAACCCATCGAAGCCAACGCGCTGGTTCGGGGCGATGTAGAAAAACCGGCGCAGAAAGTGCCGCGTGGTTTTCTGCAGGTGCTGCCCGCGGGAGGCCCGGCCACCATTCAACGGGGAGAAAGCGGCCGGCGCGAACTGGCCGATTGGTTGACTTCAAGGAGTAATCCGTTGACTGCCAGAGTGATGGTCAACCGTGTCTGGTTGCAACTCTTCGGGGAGGGACTGGTCACCTCGCCGAACAACTGGGGCCTCACCGGGCACAAACCGACGCACCCTAAACTACTCGATCACCTTGCCCTCCAGTTCATGGTCCAAGACTGGTCGGTCAAGAAACTGATCCGCTCCATTGTCCTCTCAGATGCCTACCAGCGCAGTTCCCGGATCAACCCCGTCAATTACCAGGTCGACCCGGACAACAAGCTGTTATGGCGTGCCAATCCGCGCCCCTTGGACGCCGAAGCCCTGCGCGATTCCATCCTCACCGCCGGCGGCGGGCTGGACCTCAAGCGCCCCTACGGATCTCAGGTTTCCCAGGTCGGAGACAAGCGAGTCGGCGGTTCATTTAATCAGGGTCAAATGTCGACCGAGGTACGCTATCGATCGGTCTACCTACCCATTCTTCGGGACGACCTACCTGAGGCTCTGGGGCTTTTTGATTTCGCGAATCCAAATGCCTCCAAACCGAAGCGCGAATCAACCAATGTTCCCTCGCAGGCGCTTTACCTGATGAATAGCCAATGGGTCCTAACCGAGGCCGCAGCCATGGCAAAGGATTTGATTAAACGCTTCCCTGATCGAGAATCACGAATCAAGGAGGCCTTTCTTCGAATCTACAGTCGCCCCCCCGACACGATTGATCTTGCGGCGGCAAATGGATTTTTTGGTCGTTTCAAACCGGTGGATCAAAAGGTGTCCAATCCGGAACCCTTCAGGCGCCCCCAAGGGCGTTTTCAACGTCCGCAGAGCCAATTCCGGCGACCAGGCCAGGGACAACGACCCGGACGGATGGACGGATCGGGTGGTGGGCGAGGAGGTATGAGAGGACCGCAGCAGCCCCCAACCATCCCCACCATGACCGCTGAGGAACAATCGCTCGCCGTGTTCTGCCAGGGATTGATGGCCAGCGCCGAGTTTCGACTCCTGAATTAACAATTTTCTGAAATCATCATGGACCAGCTTATTCCTCGCCGCGAAGCTCTTCGAACCTTAGCCGGCAGCTTTGGCTCAATCGCCTTTGCTGCCCTGGCCACCAGGAAGGTACTAGCCGAGTCGGTCCAAAATCCTTTGGCAACCAAGCAACCCCATTTCAAGCCACGGGCCAAGCACGTCATCTTCCTCTCCATGCGTGGAGGACCGTCCCACGTCGATACCTTTGATTATAAGCCCCGGCTGAATGCCGACAACGGCAAGCCGGGCAAATATGGACCGACCCTGCTGGGGTCTCCCTGGAAATTTGCCAGGCACGGCACCAGCGGACTTTGGATCTCCAGTCTGTTTCCCCATCTGGGCAAACACGCCGACGATCTCTGTCTGTTGCGCGGCATGCACACCGACCAGCCCAACCACAGCCAGGCCACCCTGCAGACCCATACCGGAAGCTTTCAATTCGTACGTCCGTCCATGGGGGCCTGGACGCTTTACGGGCTCGGCACCGAAAACTCCGATCTGCCCGGCTTCATCGTGATGGGCGACACCTCGAGCCCGGTCAACTTCGGCAGCTCCTTCCTGCCGGCCATTTACCAGGGAACCCAGGTCGGTGGATCCTCGCGCGGCCGTCGCGGAGGCGCCGGCGGCTCCGCAGAATTTCCAAACGTCAAGAACCCGCTGCTGGATCCGGCTTCACAGCGCGTCCAACTCGACCTGGTGCAGCAATTGAACCGCAACAAACTTCGTCGGGACGAGCATCAACCGCAGGTGGAAGGGGTAATCCAGTCCTTCGAGCTCGCCTTTCGAATGCAATCTACAATGCCCAAGTTGCTGGACCAGTCGCAGGAATCTGAGGCGACCAAAAAACTCTACGGCATCGGAGAAACCGCCACCGACTCGTTCGGAAAACAATGCCTGCATGCACGCCGAATGGTGGAATCGGGTGTCCGTTTTGTAGAAATAGCCCACAGATCATGGGATCACCACAAAAACCTGCGTGAAGGAATGGAAACCCAATGCGCCCAAATCGACAAACCTATTGCCGGCCTGCTGGAGGACCTCAAGCGCCGCGACCTGTTGAAGGACACGCTTGTTATCTGGGCCGGCGAATTTGGCCGCACACCGCATGCCCAGGGAGGTGACGGCCGCGACCACAACCACAAGGGATACACCACCTGGATGACCGGTGGCGGCGTAAAGGGTGGATTTGGTTATGGAGCCACCGATGAATACGGCTACGAGGCCATCAAAGGCAAAATGCACATCCATGATTGGCACGCCACCATCCTTCATCTATTGGGCTTGGACCACGAGAAGCTCACCTTTAATTATGCGGGGCGCGATTTTCGCCTGACTGATGTCCATGGCGAAGTGGCCAAGGAAATTCTGGCCTAACACAACCGGAAAAAATCATACTTCTTTTGTCGTGGAGAAGTGCCTTTATTTTTTCGGCAACTAGTGTTGCGAAAATGCGTTCCTATGATAAGGTAAAGCGGTAATCATAAAATCGCTTAGCCATTATTCTACAGCATTTACCTGCCTCTGTCTTTTAGTTGCTAAAGGAGGTATTTTTGCCGCCGAGCCCACTGCGGAGGGATTAGATTTTTTTGAGAAAAAAATCCGCCCGGTACTGGTGGAGCACTGTTACAAGTGTCACTCGGCCAGCAGCGAAAAGGTGAAGGGTGGACTGTTGCTCGATACGCGCGAGGGAATCCGCAAGGGCGGCGAATCGGGACACGCGGTCGTGCCGGGCAATCTGAAAGAAAGCCTGCTGATTTCCGCTCTGAAGCATGATGACTTCGAGATGCCTCCCAAGAAGGTGTTGCCGGCGGCGGTGATTGCTGATTTCGAGAAATGGATTCAAAGTGGTGCGACCGATCCCCGTCGCGCAACCCGCCCGGTTGCCAAAGCGGATTCCATCGATATCGAGGCCGGCCGAAAACACTGGGCTTATCAACCACTAAAGGCACCGACCATCCCCAAAGTGACAGATGCCGCCTGGCCTGCCAACGACATCGATCGCTTTATCCTCGCCAGGCTGGAGTCAGCGGGGCTGCAACCCGGTGCCGATGCAGAGAAAATCATTCTGATCCGGCGGCTTTACTTTGACCTCGTCGGCCTGCCCCCCACCCCGGAGGAGATCGCCCAGTTCGTCGACGACAAGTCGCCCGCGGCGTATGAGAACCTCGTTGACCGATTGATGAAATCGCCGCGCTTCGGTGAACGATGGGGTCGCCACTGGCTTGATGTTGTGCGCTACGCCGAATCGATGTCACTGCGCGGACGCTTACTCAAACATGCCTGGCGTTATCGCGACTACGTGATTGAAGCGTTCAATGACGATCTGCCATACGATCAGTTTCTCACGCAGCAACTCGCAGGCGATTTACTGGAGACATCATCAGTCGACACCCAGCGTCGGAATCTCATCGCCACAACTTTCCTGGTGATGGGTGACGCGCTCCTCGAGAACCAAAACAAGAGCCAGCTCGATATGGATGTTGTCGATGAACAGCTCGACGTTATAGGAAAAAGCCTGTTGGCACAAACGATCGCCTGCGCGCGTTGTCACGATCACAAGTTTGACCCCATTCCCACCAGCGACTACTACGCGATGGCAGGGATTTTCAAAAATATTCAGGGACTGAAGCACTCGAATGTTTCCACGAACATGGAAATTCCATTGCCATTTACAGAAGAGGTAAAACGAGAACTGGAGATTCACAGTTCGGCGGTTACCAAACTGCAGAGCGAAATTAATGAGCTGAAGCCAAAAATTGCAGGAAACGACCGACTCCCTGTGCAGGCGAAAGACTTACCGGGGATTGTTGTGGATAATCCGGATGCAAAAGCCATCGGCAAGTGGGGTAAATCTGACGGCATTAAAAACCGCGTGGGTTCTGAGTACCTCTTGTCTAAAACCGCTGGCAGCAAAGTCGTTTATCCCGTGGCTTTTCCGGATGATGGCAGATACGAAGTACGCATTACGATTGCCCAGCACGCAAACCGTGCTCCCAAGGCCCATGTGACCGTACTCCATAAGGACGGAAATCAATCCTTTCGTATCGACCAGAGAAAGGCCCCGGGCAATTTTAACAAGGACAGATCCGATGACTATTTTCAATCGCTTGGATTTTTTGAATTTCCATCCGGCCAATGGGACGCGGTTGAGATTTCTGTGAAGGGGGGCGGGGGCTTTGTCATTGCTGATGCGGTTCAGTTTCTGCCTGTCGACAACGACGGCAAAGTGACCAACATTGTTGCCGCCTCTTCATTAGCAGGAATTGTAGTTGATGATGACGATGTGAAGGTGGTCGGTGCATGGACGCACTCGATGTATTCCAAACACTACGTTGGCAAAGGTTACATTCACGATGACAATAAGGGAAAAGGGGGCAAGACGCTTACCTTCATTCCAAAAATATCGGACGGGAAATATGAAGTGCGCTTTGCCTATTCGTGGGGGGGCGGCCGTGCGTCCAATGTGCCAGTTGAAATATTCAGCGCTGCGGGTAAAAAGTTACTTGTCATCGATATGCGCAAGGAACCACCCCTTAACAAACGCTTCATTTCACTCGGTACGTATCGTTTTGCAGCAAACGAACAGAACCGTGTCCTGATCTCGAATGAGGGGACGGACGGAATTGTAACGGCCGACGCCCTACAGTTTCTGCCTGTCGACAACGATACCACAGTCACAACCCGTTCCGCGTCACAAGTGGCGAAAGACCTGACGGCTGTCGAACAACAGGAACTCAAAAAGAAAATATCGAAACTGACCGCGGAACTTTCTGCACTCCAAAAGCGAAAACCCGCCCGGGAGATGGTCAATTCAGCTGTCGAAAAAAAGAAGCCAACGGATTTGAAGATTCATATTCGCGGCAGCATCAATAACCTGGGCGCCATCGCTCCACGTGGTGTGCTGCAGGTCGCCAACCATGGCCCTGCTCCAAAGATGCCCACCAACGCCAGCGGCCGCCTGGAACTCGCTCGCTGGATTGCCGATCCAGCCAATCCGTTGACATCGCGTGTAATGGCGAACCGCGTATGGCACTGGTTGTTCGGCGCAGGACTGGTCCGCACAGTGGATACCTTTGGCACAATGGGTGAATCGCCGTCTCACCCCGAACTGCTCGATCATCTTGCCGTCCATTTCATCCAGAAAGGTTGGTCTGTGAAGAAACTGATCCGGACGATTGTGCTTTCCAGAACCTACCGGCTTTCGTCCTCGCGAGGCGGGCAGCCAAAAGACCCGGAGAATCGACTATTGGCTCACATGAATCGACGGCGGCTGGACGCTGAGTCACTGCGTGACACGATGTTGTCCGTAGGCGGCACGTTGAAATTAGAGATGGGAGGGGCCACTTTCCCCGCGAATCTTAAAACAGACGTTGGCTTTCATTTTCAGGAACCACGACGCAGTGTCTACGTGCCCGTATTTCGAAGTAGTTTACCCGAACTATTTGAAGTATTCGATTTTGCCAATCCGAGCTTGGTAACCGGCCGCCGCGACATCAGCACAGTGGCTCCCCAGGCATTGTTCATGATGAATCATCCTTTTGTTCGCACGCAAGCCAGGCTCACCGCCGAACGTCTTCTGAGCGATCCACTACTTAACGAATCGCATCGCATCAATCATGCCTATCTGCAGATTCTGGGACGCCCCGCGACAGAAACAGAGGTATCACTTGGTCAGGATTTTTTGAAGGCGGTGACTGATACGAGTGAGAAAGGCCGGATCGAGGCCTGGACACAGATGGTGCAATCAATGTTTTTGACCATCGAATTCCGTTACATCCATTAAACTAGCTGTTATTTCATGAATCCCCTTAATAATTGCATGACACGACGAGAGGCCCTGAAGCAGTCCGCCTGCGGTTTCGGCAGTCTGGCGTTGGCCGGCTTGTGTGCCGACTCAGCTTTAGCGGCGAATCCGCTTGCCGCCAAAGTGCCTCATCTTCGTCCAAGGGCGAAGCGGATCATTTTTCTGTTTATGCAGGGCGGCCCCAGTCACGTTGACACATACGATTATAAACCGGCGTTATACAAGAATGACGGCAAGAAAATGGCGTTCGACGACGCACGCACGATTGCTAAAACGGGTAAACGCGGTACTTCTGAGCGTGTTATGAAACCAATGTGGGAGTACAAACAATATGGAGATTCTGGACGTCAGACTTCTGATTTGTTTCGTGAAACAGCAAAGCATTCAGACGATCTCACCTTTATTCACTCGATGCATACCGAGGGAGTCGCACACGGACCGGCAACGCTGTTTCTGCATTGTGGTTCGACCAGTTTTATTCGCCCATCATTAGGATCCTGGGTCACCTATGGACTGGGAACTGAAAATGAGAATTTGCCAGGATTCATTTCTCTGGCGCCTCTCCCGTCATCTGGCGGTGCCCGCAATTACGGCAGCGCTTTTCTTCCCGCAGCAAATCAAGGCATCGCCATTGGCAAGGCTGGAAAGTTTGAGGCCAACGCCACGATCCGGAACCTGGGCAACACTGAATTGTCGAAGAAGGAACAACTACGACAACTCCAGTTCCTGCAACGCCTCAACGCCGAGCAATTGAAGGGCGCAAATCAAGACTCTGAACTGGAAGCGCTCATCAGTTCCTATGAGTTGGCGTGGCGGATGCAGAACAATGCTCCCGGTGTGCTCGACCTGAGCAAGGAGACCCCTGGAACGCGGGCGATGTATGGTATCGGTGAAAAGGAGACTGATGATTTCGGTCGGCAATGCCTGATGGCGCGCCGGCTGTGCGAAAAGGGCGTTCGCTTTGTTCAAGTCACCTCTGGGTCTGCTGGTGGGGCTAACAATTGGGATCAGCATTCGAAATTGCCCCTACACGAACCACAGGCAAAGGCGGTCGACAAGCCCATCGCAGGACTGCTGCAGGACCTGAAGCAGCGGGGACTGTTGGAGGATACCATCGTCTGGTTCAGCGGTGAATTCGGTCGCGCGCCCTACGCTCAGAATAATGGCACCGGACGCGATCACAATGCAGGAGGTTTTACGACCTGGCTGGCTGGCAATTGCCTGAAGTCCGGTTTCGCCTATGGCGCAACCGATGAGTTCGGGCACAAGGCTGTCGAGAACAAGGTCCACATGCATGATCTCCACGCCACCTTGCTTTACCTGCTGGGACTCGATCACGAGCAACTGACCTATCGCTATGCCGGTCGCGATTTTCGCCTGACCGATGTGCATGGCAACGTGGTAAAAGACATTCTGGCCTAATTTAGAAGCCTTGCCTCTAAAGCCCTGGCGCGGCAGTATTTGCCCATGCGTTTTCCTCTATTACTGGCAGGACTAATTCTATCCTTCTCTCTCTCTGCAGCGGACAAGAAACCCAATATCCTGATGATCGCTATTGACGATCAGAATGATTGGATTGGCTACCTGGGCGGCCATCCCATGATCAAGACCCCGCACATTGATCGCCTCGCCAAGCGCGGCACGGCCTTTACCAATGCCCATTGCCAGTCGCCCCTGTGCAACCCATCGCGCACAAGTCTGATGACCAGCCTGCGCCCGGGCACCACCGGCATTTACGGGCTCGCTCCCTGGATTCGTAATGTGCCTGAATTCAAGGACACCGTTACCCTGCCCCAATACCTCAAGAAACATGGCGGCTACACCTCCTATACGACCGGCAAAATTTATCACGGGCGCAACGGACGCGCCAAGACTGATACTGAATTTGATGTGATTGGCCCGGG
>Ga0066836_10001638_pt1 | contig 11802 bp, 13 predicted proteins | sample ETNtaG_18_FD_71568 | JGI IMG/M metagenome (GOLD analysis project Ga0066836, IMG submission 71568) | Marine microbial and viral communities from oxygen minimum zone, Eastern Pacific Ocean - ETNP201302SV91 | ecosystem: Environmental > Aquatic > Marine > Oceanic | place: Pacific Ocean: Eastern...
TCTGAGAGATCTCTAATGATAGTTTGGTATGATGTCACCCCTAAGAGGCAAATACGATGACAGCAAAACTTATCGATGGAAAAAAGATAGCTGAAAAAATTATCTCTGAGATAAAAGATAAAGTTATCGCCAATCAGTCTGAAGGAATTACTCCTCCAGGTCTGGCTGTCATTCAAGTCGGAGAAGATCCTGCTTCTAGTGTCTATGTTAGGAATAAAAGAAAGGCTTGTGATGAAGTAGGTATGAAATCTTTTAATTTCGATTTAGACAAATCGACAACACAAGAAGAATTAATAGAACTTGTAGAAAACCTTAATAAAAATTCAGAAGTTAATGGGATTTTAATACAGCTACCCCTTCCCAGTCATATCAATGAGACTATTGTCATTGAAACTATAAACCCTGCTAAGGATGTAGATGGCTTTCATCCTTATACTATAGGCAGATTAATGCAGAGGATACCCCTACTAAGACCCTGCACTGCCATTGGTGTGATTACTATGTTGGAGGCTATAGAAATTGATCCAAAAGGCATGAATGCCGTCATCGTTGGTGCATCAAATCTTGTGGGCAGGCCACTGAGTCTAGAATTGCTCCTAAAAGGAGCGACCACAACCGTCTGCCACAAATTTACCAAGAACTTAGAAGATCATGTTTCGTCAGCTGATATATTGGCTGTTGCTATTGGCAAGCCTAATTTTATCCCCGGGAGTTGGATTAAAGAGGGTGCCATAGTTTTTGATATTGGTATTAATCGCGATGAGAGCGGAAAATTAACTGGAGATGTAGACTTTGAAGATGCAAAAGAAAAGGCCTCTTGGATTTCTCCTGTTCCAGGGGGGGTTGGACCAATGACAGTGGCAATGCTGATCAAAAACACTCTACTTGCTTCTGAACTAGTTTTAAAATCCAATTAAATGAAACCGATAATTAAAATTTTAGCAATCTTTATTCCTCTTGTTTTATTCTCTCCCTTTATAAAGAGTTCTGAAAGCTATCCTCAAATTGAAATCACCACAACCTCGGGTGCGTTTGTTATAGAACTGGACAGCAATAGAGCGCCAAAGACAGTGGAGAATTTTCTGAAATACTTAAATAGTGGGTTTTATAAAAATACTATTTTCCATCGGGTCATTCCAGGGTTTGTTATTCAAGCAGGTGGTTACACTGTTGATTTGGGAGAAAAAGAAACTTTACCTGAAATTATTAACGAATCTGGAAATGGGTTAACTAATCAGAGGATGTCTATAGGTATGGCCAGAACCAATGAACCTCATAGTGCAAGTTCACAATTTTACATAAATCTAGCCGATAATTTTTCACTTGATCCCATGCCAACCCGATGGGGTTACGCTGTTTTTGGTGATGTTATACAAGGTTTTGATGTGGTTAATGCAATTGCTGGCAACGCGACACAAGCTATGAATGGAATGCAAGATGTTCCGGTAGCCCCAGTAATTATTTTAGATATAAAGAGAATTGATTAATAAAATAGTCAAAGTCTTAAGTTAACGTGAATAGATATTTTATTTCTGATCTTCATCTTAATGAGTCGACACCTCATCTAACTTCTTTATTTAGCTCTTTTGTGGAAAAACTCAAGAAAAATAATGAACAAACAGAGCTTTATATTTTAGGCGACCTTTTCGAATCGTGGATTGGTGACGATTATAAGAATGAACTTCATAATAAAATCAAAGCAACACTTAAATCGCTAACTGAATCAGGAATTAAAGTATTTTTCTTATATGGGAACCGAGATTTTTTGATTGGCGAAAAGTTCTTCTCTGAAACTTATGTGGAATTACTTGTCGATCCATTCTTGTTGAAATGCAACGGAAAAACTATTTTACTCACTCATGGGGATCAAATGTGCATAGATGACTTGGAATACCAAACCTTCAGGTCCATTGTAAGAAACCCAGATTGGCAGAAAGATTTTCTCAATTACCCGATATCAAAACGACTGAAAATTGCTGGAGAAACAAAAGACGCCAGTAAACAGTCAAAGCAAGAAAAATCTATGGATATTATGGATGTCAATGAAGAGGAAGTTTTGAGAGTCTTTAAGAAGTATAAAGTTAATACAATGATTCATGGGCACACACATCGACCGATGAAGCATGAGCTCAAAATAGATGGTAGGGCATGTTCTCGATATGTGCTAGGTGACTGGAATAAAACAACTGCAATCGTTTTGCAATGGAGTAAAGAAAGTCTGGAACTGATAAACTTAATTAATTGAGAATTTTTGTGGGATCCTGAATGTCTATTTGCTTGCGTTCATTTTCATTTTTAGACATTGCTGCATCGTTTCTTTTTAACTCAATTCTTTTTAGATAATTTTGAGTAATATCGTTTGTAACGTATTCTCCAGAAAAACACGACGTGTCAAAATCATTGACCTCTGATTCATCAAAACGAACAGCTTCTATAAGATCATCCAGAGACTGATAAATTAACCAGTCAGCACCAATATATTCTGAGAGGTCTTCATCACTCTTGTTGCTAGCAATTAACTCAGAGGTTGCAGGCATATCAATTCCATAAACGTTCGGGAATTTTACAGGAGGTGCTGCTGATGCGAAAAAAACCTTTTTAGCGCCAGCATTTCTAGCCATATCAATGATTTGCTTTGATGTCGTTCCTCTAACAATAGAATCATCGATCAATAAAACATTTTTATCATTGATTTCTAGATCAATAGGATTAAGTTTTTGTTTGACTGATTTTTTTCTTTTATTTTGTCCTGGCATAATGAATGTTCGTCCGATATAACGATTCTTTATAAACCCTTCTCGATATTTTACCCCTAGATGATGAGCAACCTGAATAGCGCTTGTTCTGCTGGTATCTGGAATAGGGATTACAACATCAACATCGTGATGAAGTCCTTTTTGAATAATTTGTTGGGCCAGATATTCGCCCATTCTCAATCTTGACTTATAAACTGACATCCCGTCGATAATAGAATCTGGTCTGGCGAAATAAACAAATTCAAAGATACAAGGAGTGTAACTTTTTGGTTCAACACATTGATTTGAATGAAGCTCATTATTTTTATCGATATATATAGCTTCTCCAGGTCTAATATCCCTGATTAAACTGAATCCAGAAAAATCAAGAGCAACGCTCTCTGAAGCAAGCATGTACTCTATTCCCTGTTTTGTTTCTCTTGATCCTAACACCAATGGTCTGATCCCATTGGGGTCTCTCAAACCAACTAAGCCCTCGTTAAGGATCATTGCTACAACCGCATAGCCTCCTGAGGATTTATTAAATAGTGCAGTTGATGCCTTAAAAATTGATTCGGGAGTTAGAGAATTTTGTTGTTGAATCTGAATTTCATGAGCAAAAAGATTAAGCAATGCTTCTGTATCAGATTCAGTGTTCAAATGCCTTCTGTCAATTTCGCTTAGATGATATCTAAGCTCAGCTGTATTTACCAAATTACCATTATGAGCCAAGCAAATTCCGTAAGGAGAATTGACATAAAATGGCTGTGCCTCTATAGAACTGAGTGTTCCAGCAGTGGGGTATCTTACATGGCCAATACCAACATTACCTTTAAGTCTAGCCATGTGTTCGGTCGAGAAAACATCATTAACCAAGCCATTGTTTTTTCTAAGACAAAGCACCCCATTATCGTCAGTCATAATTCCGGCTGCATCTTGTCCTCGGTGCTGTAAAACTGTTAGAGCATCATAGATTTCCTGATTTACAGGACGATGGCTAGATATACCCACGATTCCGCACACTTAATATCGCTCCTTAAATTCAAACACAATCATTGATTATAGTATTCAAGAAAAAAATTGTAGAATAAATCTGAAATCTCTTCTGCTTGCTCCAAGAAAACTGCATCTTGTATTACTGGCTCCCTATAAAGATCTGTCTCTTCTAAAAATAAAATAATAGCAGCTATAAAAACCAGTCCTCTTAAAAATCCAAACCCAATTCCAAATAATATGTTTCCTGAGAATCTCCAACCTATTACTTTTACTGCTTTTTTTGTAATCAGCGCGCCTAGAAATAACATAATAGCTAAGATAATTGCTCTAGCTAGCCATAACTTAAAAGTCTCTGAAGCTATAAAAGAGCCAAAAATCACTGACAAATTTTCATCAAAACTAAATGCTGCCCAGATTGCTATAACCCATGCTAATAATGAAAACAATTCTGATAAGAACCCCCTAAAGAAACCATAAATAGTTGAAATGCTGAGCGTTCCTAGAAGAACAAAGTCAAATATTGAAACCACTTCTTGTGATCCAAAGATGCTGATTGGAAATGTAACCGGAAAAGGAAAAGGTATATGGAAAATCATTGCTGTCCAGAGGGCAATATCTGATATGCGTAGTTACTTCTTTGCAAGCTTCTTTCAATTTTTTCAATAGTTTCATTTAAATTCCTAGGCCTAATTCTGACTCTATATATTTCTTTCCCAGCGATATCTTTTTTACTGATAAATGCGTTAAACCTTTTATCTTCGAGTTCTTTAGTTAACTCTTGGGCTTGCTGATAATTCTCAAATGCCTCAATCTGTATTACCCATTCAAATATTGAATCATTGATGGTTTCGGAAGTTTCTATAACAATCAGATTCTTCTGTTTATTGTATGACTCTATACTTTCTAAACCTTGGCCTTGAAGCAAGAGAAATAGAGCTAATGAGATTAATATTAGAATTGTGATCGAACCTACTATTCTTTCTTTCATTATATTTCTCTAACCTTGCTTAAATATTCCTTTGCGGGACCAACGAGTTCAAATGAGCCTGAAACAATTACATTGTCGCTAATGGGTCTAAGATTCTCAACATATTTGAATGCTTCGTATGGTGTGTCCATGACTATAATATTTTTTATCCCTATTCCCCTAAGCTTTTGTTTTAGTTCATTTGATGAAAATGATCTGTCTGTATCCATTTTGCAAACTACCCACAAAGAAACTATATCTCTAAAAACATCAATGAACTCCTCTAAATTCTTATCCCTCATCATACTAATAATCATCGTATTATCCTTATCTAGGTTTATTGATTTGAGTCGATGTTTAAAATTTTTAGCTGCTCCTGGATTATGAGCAACATCTAAGATCCATTTAGATCTATTCTCAATTAATTCAAATCGCCCGGGAAGAGAAAAATTTTCTAATACAACATTAAGCTCATCAGTTGAGGGAAGCAATCCTGGATCAGAGCTCTCTATGGCTGTTAAAGCAGTTGCTAAGTTATCTGATTCTCCATCAGCCCAATGACCAGGAACTTTAATCATTTCTATTGAGTGATCCACTCCAAACCAACTTAGACAATGATTTTTTTTAACAATACTGAAGTCCTTATCCCTAGATAATAACTTAGATTTCTTAAGCTTGGCTTGTTCCTTAATTACAGAAAGGGCTTTGATATCTCCATATATCAAAGGTTTATTAGCCTTTGTAATTCCCGCTTTTTCAAAAGCAATCTCATTGATAGACTCGCCAAGCCAATCTTGGTGATCTAAGTCTATATTAGTAATTATTGAAACATTGGGCTCTATTATATTTGTAGCATCTAATCTTCCTCCTAAACCAACTTCTATCAATAAGGCGTCACAATTGAAGTTAGAAAGAAGATTAAAAGCTGCTAGAGTTCCAAATTCAAAATAGGTAAGTGGAATATCTCCTCGTAAACTCTCAATATGCTCAAAGGAATCTATGAGATCTTGGTCTGCAACATTAGCTTTATTAACTGCAATCCTTTCATTGTATTCAACTAAATGTGGAGAAGTATATGCGCCAGTTCTAAGCCCTCTTATAATTAGCAAGTCTTCAATTAATGCTAAAGTAGTTCCCTTCCCATTCGTGCCTGCTATAAGAAATGTATTTTTGTCTGGAAATTCAAGATTAAGTTTCTCAAAAAGTATCTTAACTCTATCTAAAGATAGATCAATTTCTTCTCTATTCAGTGACTGTTGGTGTTGCAACCAATCAGAAAGGCTAGATCTCTTCATTACCAAATCTCTTTTAAAGAATTATTGAATTGCTTGGTTGCTGACTAAATTGCTAATTAATGTTGCGATTGTTTGTCGCATCTCCCTTCGATCCACAATCATATCCAATGCACCCTTTTCCATCAAAAAATCACTACGCTGAAAATCTTCAGGCAAATTCTCGCCAATCGTTTGCTCCACAACTCTAGGGCCCGCAAAACCTATCAAGGCCCCTGGTTCTGCAATATTAACGTCTCCTAACATTGCGATACTTGCAGAAACACCTCCTGTTGTTGGGTCTGTCATAACAGATATATAAGGTATTTTAGCTGCATCTAACTCAACTAAAGCTGAGGTTGTTTTTGCTAATTGCATTAATGATAAAAAAGCCTCTTGCATTCTTGCTCCACCACTAGCAGTAAAACAAACTAGTGGTATCTTGTTCTCAATACTTAAATTAACTGCTCTAACAAATTTCTCACCTACAACTGATCCCATAGATCCTCCTAAAAATTTGAACTCAAAAGCACAGGCGACTAATCTTATTCTCTTTACTTCTCCTTCCATTACGATGAGAGCATCATTCTCTCCTGTTTTTCTTTTTGATTCGGTTAATCGATCTTTGTACTTCTTTGTATCTTTAAACTTTAAAGGATCAGTTGAAATTAAATTATTGAAATACTCTTTAGATGTTCCTTCATCAAAAAATTGGCTGAGTCTATATCTGGCAGAAATCCTCATATGATGATTGCATTTATCGCAAACATGAAGATTTTTTTCTAAATCTGCCCGATACAATTGGGCCTTACAGGATTCACAAGTAACCCATACTCCTTCCGGGGTTGATTTTACCCGTTCAGACTTCCTTGTCTTAATCCTAGATGGAACAATTTTCTTAAACCAATTCATATTATTTTATAAATCTAAACCACTTAATCTTATCTCAATGTCTTTAGTAGGCAATTGATATTTTTCAGGGTATTTGATACCAATCAAATATAGTCCTTCTGGAGATACTGTTTTCGATGCTTGTTGCCTGTCTTTAGCCTTTAGTATTTCCTTCATTTGATGCGGATCTAATCTGCCAGTACCAATATCAATCAAAGTTCCCATGATGTTCCTTATCATATGATGCAGAAAGGCATTTCCAATAAAAGATATTCTCAAGCAATCATTATCCTCGTTTATAAAATCAATTGATTGCATCTCTCGTATTGGATTTGTTGATTGACAACTTGAAGCCCTAAATGAAGAAAAATCATGATGTCCAATCAAATATTTGGTGGCATTTTTCATTCTTTCTATATCAAGTGATTGATTTATATAAAGTGCTCTGGAGCTTAAAAAAACATCAGGCTTTTTAGTTTTTACACAATAATCATAGCGACGATAAATTGCTGATCTTCTGGCATCGAACTCAATGGGTACTTCTTTACTCCATTGAATTAGTATGTCTCTAGGTAATCCAGAATTAATACCATTTACCCATTGATCTGGGCCCCTTAAGACACTGGTGCTAAAGTGAAAAACTTGCTCATAAGCATGAACTCCGCTATCGGTCCTTCCTGACCCATGGATTCTGATACTCTCATTAGCTACTGAGCTTATTGCTTTTTCTATATGATCCTGAATTGCCTTTTGATCTTTTTGCGATTGCCAGCCACAATATTTTGTGCCTTTATACTGAACTCCACAAGCTATCTTAGTTGCTGAGGAAGACATAATTTAGAGATGAGAATCTATAATAGTTTCAGCAATCTGTATTGAATTTAGTGCGGCCCCTTTTCTGATATTATCTGCGACAACCCATAGGTTTATAGAATTTTGAGTTGAAAGATCCCTTCGTATTCTACCCACATAGACTTTGTTAGTTCCTTGTCCATGTACAATGGGTATTGGATACTCACTACCATGCATAACCTCAATGTGAGGGGATGCATCTAACAATTCATTAACAAGAGAAACACTAACCTCTGTTTCAGTCTCAATAGTTACTGCCTCGGAATGACCGACTCTTACTGGCACTCGAACTGCTGTTGCGTTGACCTCGATCTTTTTTGATCCAAGAATCTTTTTTGTCTCCCAAACCAGCTTCATTTCCTCAAGGGTATATCCATTATCTTGAAATTCTCCAATTTGAGGGATGACATTATGTGCAAATGTTTGATGAGATTCTTTTGTCGAATTGTTGTTATTAGTCAGTTGCTTTTCCAGCAACTCTATAGCGCTTCTGCCAGCCCCAGATATTGATTGGTAAGTTGCTATATTTATTTTCTTAATTGGGGTGTGATTATGAATGGGTGCTAAAGCAATCATTAATTGAATGGTGGAACAATTTGGATTGGCTACAATATTTTTAGCCCTATACTCAGACAGCGCTGAAGGATTAACCTCAGGAACAACTAAAGGAATTTCGTCGTCATATCTAAATTCTGATGTGTTATCTATAACCAAAGCTCCAGCTTTGGCTGCCAAAGGGGCAAAATCTCTTGAAACTAAAGCTCCAGCTGAAAAAAAGGCAAAATCTATTCCCTTAAAATTAAAGTTGTCTAGATCAATTATCTCTAGGTCTTCTGATCGAAAATTAACCTTCTGACCTAATGACCGCTTACTTGCTATGGGAGTAAGTTGTTCAATAGGGAAAGCCCGTTCTTCAAGGATAGAAATCATTGACTCTCCAACCATCCCTGTGGCGCCTACAACAGCTACATTAAATTTTTTCATAGTATTAGATTATTACGTGACGTCGACGTCAGCATTTTGTGCTCGATGACGTAAGTAATGATCCATAAGAGTTATTGCAAGCATTGCTTCAGCTATTGGTGTGGCTCTTAGTCCTACACAAGGGTCATGACGCCCTTGAGTAACGATCTCGGTTTCCTTACCTGACTTATCGATTGTCTCTGCTGGTTTAATAATGCTCGATGTTGGCTTTAAGGCAATACTCGCAAGAATATCTTGTCCTGATGAAATACCACCAAGAGTGCCGCCTGAATTATTTTGCTTAAAACCAGAAGAATCTATTTCGTCTCTGTGTTCACTGCCTCGCTGAGTCACTACTGAAAAACCAGCACCTATCTCCACCCCTTTAACAGCATTGATGCTCATTAAAGCATGTGCAATATCAGCTTCAAGTTTATCAAAAACAGGTTCACCCAACCCAACGGGTACTTGCGTAGCAAGAATATCTATCTTTGCCCCTATTGAATCACCATCTCTTCTTAGTTGGTCCATAAAAGATTCTAATTCTTCTATTTTTTCAGGATCTCCTGCAAAAAAAGGATTGGTGCTAATAAAATCTTTTGCCTTTAATTCAACTGAGATTGAGCCTAGCTGACTAAGGTAACCATATATCTCCATTCCCAATCTTTCTTTGAGGTATTTCTTAGCTATTGCACCTGCAGCCACTCTCATTACAGTTTCTCTAGCTGATGACCTCCCTCCCCCACGATAGTCTCTAATACCGTATTTATGGTAATAGGAAAAATCTGCATGCCCAGGCCGAAATTTATCTTTAATGGCAGAGTAATCTTTAGATTTCTGATCAACATTGCCAACCACTAAGTTAATAGGAGTACCAGTTGTCTTTCCCTCAAAGACTCCTGACATAATTTTTACTTGATCGGGTTCTTTTCGCTGCGATGTGAAGCGAGATGTTCCGGGTCTTCGTTTTTCTAATTCTTGTTGAATATCTTCTTCTGAAAGCTCCATACCAGGAGGACAGCCATCGACAATAGCTGCCATTCCGGGTCCATGACTTTCTCCAGAAGTGCTAACAGTAAACAGTTTTCCTATTGTATTCCCTGCCATTTCATTCTCTTAACTAATTCTAATTGTATCGAATTCTAACTCAGATGTTGTGCTTCTATAATCGCCACACCATCCCCTCCGTTTTCAAATGTTGCCCATATAAATGGTAAATCCTTTGATCTCTCCAGTTCATCTGCAGCAACTCCCGCCTCTAGAACTAAAACACCCTTCTGATTTAGAAACGGAGGAGCATCTTGCAGTATTCTTGAGATAAAATCTAGTCCCTTGTCGCCTGCTATGAGTGCTTGACGGGGCTCAAATGAATATTCGATAGGTAAATTTTTCATAACCTCCTTAGGCACATAAGGTGGGTTAGCAACAATTAAATCAAAACTTCCTGAAATATTTTCAAATAAATCAGAATGAACAAATTCAACTTTATCAACTAGGTTTTTATCTTTTCTGTTCATTCTGGCAACCTCTAAAGCTGCTTCAGAAACATCAGAAGCTACAACTTCTATTTCTGGAAATTCAATGGCCATGGATAAAGCAATGCAACCAGAGCCTGTCCCAATTTCTAGAACTCTCCTTGTTTTCTTCATATCAATCCATGGTTGCATTTGATTCTGAATCATTTCAGCTATTGGAGATCTTGGAATCAGCGCTCTCTCATCAACAAAGAAACGATGCCCACAAAAATAGGCTTCTCCGGTTATATAAGACATTGGCTTTCTGGTGTTTATTCTCTCTGATAGATGATTATTAATTCTAGAAAACTCATCAGATGAAGGCTTTGATGCTAAGATCTCTTTACCTAATGGATAATCAGACTTTAATACAGAAAGAATCAGAGCTAATGCTTCATCTTTTGCATTAACAGAACCGTGACCATAAAATAGATCGCTACTATCTAACAATCGCTCCAATTCTTCGAGGATACTAGAAATTGAAGAATTTACTGTTGATGTTTTTAAACTAATGTTTTTCATTATTTTTCGATGTTACATTAGAACATATACAAACTGGAGGCTATCAATAATTAATTCTTTAAAATCAAATGAATCTATTGCTAAAATTTATACACTTTTTGGTTCTTAAGATCTCAAAGATCAAGCTTAAGCCTATAAAAAACCTTTTTATTAGTTACTTTATGAAGGCTTATCAAATCAATCTATCTGAATACGCTAGAAAGAATATTAATGAATATTCAAGTTTTAATGATTTTTTTACTCGAGAATTTGCACCAGGATCCAGACCAATTGATCAATCTAATGAGAGTATAGTGTCACCTGTTGATGGCAAGATTATGGAGTCTGGGACTATTCAATCAGGAATACTTTTTCAACTAAAAAAAATGGAATACAGTCTCTATGAACTCTTAAACAACAACCTAGATCTGCATCGAAGATTCAAAAATGGCTTCTACACAACAATATATCTAGCGCCAAGTAATTATCACCGTGTTCATATGCCCTATAGAGGAATGCTAATTAACAATGAACTTGTTAAAGGAAAAACCTACAAGGTGAATGAAGAGTCTCTACGAAAAGTGAGTGGTCTGTATGCTAAGAATATAAGGCAGATAAGCTATTTTGAGAATCAGAATAGCTGCTTTTGTATGATCATGATTGGAGCTATGAATGTCTCGTCGATCTCATTAACAAACAAGAGTGCAAAAAAATACCCAGATCATGCTTATCAGTACCAGAAAGGCGATGAATTTTCTCGTTTCAATCTTGGTTCAACTGTACTGATTCTATTTCCTCAATCATCAAATATAGAATGGTCGGATAAGATCAAATTTGGTCAAACAATAAAATTAGGTGAATGCATTGCAAAATTTATATAAATTAAATCTATAGGGGGATTTTCTATGGAAGCAATGATTATAGTTTTGATTGTTGTTGTGATTTTCTTGGTTCGATCGTTTAAGTATTTTAGTAAACGAACTTCGCCGTCAGATGATCATGATAAAAAGAATGGGAATGATTAGAAAGGGGAAAAGATATTCTGGATCCCAAACACACTTAGGATAATCATTAAAACAACTAGAAAATAATAGATAAACTTTTGTTTCATG
>Ga0066836_10001639_pt1 | contig 11801 bp, 6 predicted proteins | sample ETNtaG_18_FD_71568 | JGI IMG/M metagenome (GOLD analysis project Ga0066836, IMG submission 71568) | Marine microbial and viral communities from oxygen minimum zone, Eastern Pacific Ocean - ETNP201302SV91 | ecosystem: Environmental > Aquatic > Marine > Oceanic | place: Pacific Ocean: Eastern...
ACATGCATGGGTCTCTTCGGCAGAGTCATTGTTTCCCTCCTCCCCTTGGCCCCACGATTCGTTGTAGGGTGGGTGGCAAAGAGATACACTGCAGGTGAGAATCTAGAACAGGCACTTGATATGATGAGGAAGATGGCTTCAGAGGGAGCGTGCTTCACGATAGATGTACTGGGGGAGGAGATCAAGACCATTGAGGAGTCATCATGGTTCATCAATGAATATGAGTCTGTTATAGACTCAATTGTGGATAGTGGAATCGATGCAAACATTTCCATTAAACCAACTGCATTGGGTCTATTAATCAACGAGAAATCAGCCCATTCGAATATTGAGAGAATCGTCCGAAAGGCATCGGAAAACAAAATCTTCGTACGACTAGACATGGAGGATCACCGTGCGACACAAGCAACCATTGATGCAGCACTGGCCATGCATAACAAGGGCCTAGACAATATTGGTGTCGTCCTCCAAGGAAGGATGTTTAGAACCCCAGAAGATGTTTCTGAAATTTGCAATTCTCTAGGCCCCAAGTCGGACTTCAGGATTTGCAAGGGTATCTACTTGGAGCCACCAGAAATTTCTTTCACAAGTTATCGTGACATTGTGGATGCGACAAATAGAGCTATTGATTTGATGTTAGATTCCGGTGCTTATACTGCGATTGCATCACACGATTTTCCAGTTATCGAACACGCTCTAAAGTCCTTGGAGTCTCGTGGTTTAGGGCCCGGAAAGACAGACTCGCGTCATAACCCCCCGGCTTCGCATGGTGAGGGAAAGGGCCCAGGTTACGAATTTCAGTTTCTATTGGGGGTTAGGGGGAACATCAGGAGGGACCTATCTAAGAAAGGGCATAGGACAAGGATATACCTGCCATATGGTGAGAAATGGTATGAGTATGGGATGAGGAGGCTACGTGAGAATCCGGGAGTAGCTGTGCATGTCACCAAGTCACTATTGATGCCTTGGACTAATCGAAGATGATGCATAGCGTTCTTACTTCATATCGTGCCGCATAAAACCGTGAAGGAGGGCATTCTGAATATTGCCGGATATCGATTCGTCGATCTGCCTGACCGAGATGACTTGCGTGAACCATTTCTAGATCGTTGCTCTCAACTAGAACTTAGGGGAACAATCCTCTTGAGCCCCAATGGAATCAACTTCTTCCTAGCAGGAACCGATGAGTCAGTACTCGGATTCGTTGAATTCCTGGAGTTAGACGAGCGTTTCTCTGGAATCCCGATAAAAAAAAGTCGCACAGATTACCAGCCCTTTAGGCGCATGCTCGTCAAGAGGAAGAAGGAAATCATTTCACTAGGAATCCCAGAAATAAGCCCATCTGAATTTACAGGACCTTACATCAAACCAATGGATTTTAAACGTCTACTAGATGAAGAAGAGGACATATTGGTATTAGATACAAGGAATGATTACGAGGTCAGAATCGGATCATTCGAGGGCGCTATAGAACTTGGAATATCTTCCTTCAGAGATTTCCCAAACGCAATAGAATTTCTTCCTGAGGAGTATAAGTCGAAGACCGTGATAATGTACTGCACGGGGGGAATAAGGTGTGAGAAGGCCTCCGCAGTGATGCTGAATGCTGGATTTAGCGACGTGAAGCAACTTCAAGGCGGAATCTTGGGATACTTCGAAGAATGTGGAGGTTCCAATTGGAATGGGGATTGCTTTGTCTTCGACCAACGTGTTGCTCTTGACTACAATTTGGACGAGACGGAGATACGGATGTGCTTCAAGTGCCGAGAACCGCTTTCTGTCGAGGAGCAGGACTCCGGACAGTACGTTATAGGTGAGCAATGCCCCTATTGTGCCCAATAATCCACCGATGTCAACCGAGAGTCATCGATCCCTATTATCTGGAGGGTGCAGATATATTCTACGAATCTCTTTTGCAATCCTACTACCCGTCAGAGTTCTCCCCTTCCCGGTATGAATTGCTCTTATCCTCCACCTCGCTTCTCCAAAGTTTATGATCGATCCACAAGAGAAAACCCTGTCTGGCTCACAGTCCATTTTTGCCGATTCACTGAATTCGCCCTTGGTCATTGTGACTCCCACTGTGGTCTTGTCTGATCTAGTTGCCCACATTGAGAAAATCTCCGAAGCGCTCAGTGTTCGTTTTGGTCTGGAATCAGCATTATCCATCCTAGTAACCTTCCATGTAATTTCTTCATGTTCAAACATGTCCCCGAGAGAAATTTCTTCATCGTCATCAACCTCGATTTCAACTCCGAAACTATCCTTACCGTCTGATAGCGTGGTCCTCACCATTACTGACTTCGGAGGGCGAATCATGACGGTATGCACCAGTGAGCACGAATCACATTTGACCAATACATCCTCCCCCTCCCCTTTTTTTGTCCTTTTGATAATAAAATGCTCAGTCACATCATCACAATCAGGACACTCAGAAAAAGCTCCATCGTAACCATCTCCCATGCTTATTCGTGGTGTGGAATGGTATTCAACCCATCCTAGAGGATTATTGAAGTGCGAGCCTCGTCAGAGGGAATCATGGACGATGGGGGTGGTGACTGGGGTCTTCCTCAGATGTCCGATTCTGACGTGATGTCGCTCCTCCTTTCTGAGGATGCTGACAGGGATCAGTCCGAGCCAGAAATTGCATCCAGCATCGGTGAGCAGATGCTACACATGGACATCCCTCTGTTGCCTAGATCAGTACGAGCTAGGATAAGGGACGTCTGCTCTAGGATTAACCCAAGTAATGCTATTCTTATTGGAGGGGGGATTGGTCACCTTTCTGCCTGGCTGTTTGACTTATGGTCTGATCATCACGAGAATCCTCCGGAAAACTTCAGAATTATTGAACCAGGAACCAGATTCTGTGTGATAATTGATCGATTGATTAGAAGGTACGAGGCCAATGAATGGGCACAGGTAATTTCCATGAATTGGCAAGAGGTTTTCGCAGAGGCGCAGTCATCCAGAGCCTCAAACGTTTCAATTCCTGAATCCGCTCTAGACTCAGTACTTCCAATGCCCCTGGATTTGGTGCTAATTGACTTGCCTGAAGAAGGGAGAGTTGCAGCCGCAGAAGCGGCATTTGACTTAGTAGCACCGGGGGGGCTCATCCTACTCTTGGAACCTACAGTTCCTACTGGAGATGTGGGCGATTTCTCAGAAGGCATGGAAAAAACCGCCGCCCAGATGAAAGTCGAATCATTCAACTCATGGATCGAACTAATCAAGAGGGTCAACGAGGGACACTCTGTTGGTTTCACCGACTTATCAGGTGGAACCCTTGTTGCCCTCCTCAAGAAACATTAGTTCATTCAGAACCTTCGAATTGGTAAACTAGTAGGTCAATCCTAAGATGCCCGTAGCCATAGTAATCGTCATGTGAATCCTGGCCCTCCTTCATTTGGGAGGACTGTGTTATTGCCACCTTTACATCCTCTATAGCTTGTCGATCAGATGAGTTCTCCCTTTGTAAATCAGGATTCTTCTGAAGCAGGAGTGCTAGAGAACCACTGACCCATGCGGTGGATGCAGAGGTGCCACTAGACCATCCCCACCAACCACTGTTGCCAACTTCTGAAGCCATAAGTACTGGAACTTCGTGACCCGGCGCTACTATCTCTGGCTTCTTGTCTGGGTCGTTTCTCGGTAGGATAGGATTTGGCCATAATCTCCCATCATTGTCACCCTCGGAACTACCTGACCATATTTCCCCAGAACGAGTAATTCCGCCCACACAGATAACGTCCTCTACCGAACCGGGAGAGCCTACGTCTCCATCATCATCCTCGCCGTCGTTTCCCGCAGAAGCAACTACGAACACTCCTCTGTCCAATGCTTCCTCTACTGATTGCTCTAATTGATCGGTCGAGAATAATCCTGATCCGAAACTCTGTCCCCCACCTAGGCTTAGTGAGATAATGTCAGCACCCTGTTGTACACACCAGTCAACCGAATCTGCAACGGTGCTGGCACTCCCCTGGCCCTCGGAATCAATCGCCTTAGCAACCAGTAGATCAACACCCTTAGAGATCCCCATTAATCCTCCATTAGCCACAATTATTCCAGACATAGCTGTGCCATGCCCTTCATCATCATAGGGCTCATCAATGCCATTCACCGAATCTCGCCATCCCCTAAGTTCAAGATTTCGGAGATCGGGATGACTGAGGTCTATTCCAGAGTCAACAATGCAAAGAACCACCCCTTTGCCATTAAGTGTGGATAGCGAGTGATTTTTCGCACCAATTATCTCCTTGTATTCTATTTCCCAAGAAATCAGGGCAGCCGAAGGACGCTCGATAACCAATTCATCCCCTTTCCAGAGGTAAAGGAGTGCAATCGAAGATGCCATTAATACTAGGAGTGATAGACTGACTGCGACAACAGTTCCTACAGCATCTTTCTTTGAGGCATCATCTATATCACTGCCTGGGGAATTCTGAAATTCCGAATTTTCGGTACTCACCAAGCTTCAACCCTTCCGAAGTGACTTCCCACCGGAGTATTTGATCCACAGTTATTGCACACAACTCTGGATGGGATTCTCACCCCACACTCTTCACAGTTCGACCCAGTGGATCCTTTGCCGGAACATTCATTCGATTCACATGGAATGACTATTTCGCCTTTAGAATTTCGAATAGCGGTTGTATTTTGGCTACAAACCGGGCATTTCCCCTGTTCGTTTTTCTTTGGTTTGAAAACTTCCCCCGAAACTTCACGTGCTCTTGATGTCTGGATTCTTACTTCTGCCGCTCCAAGCATGAATTCTGGAAGCCAGACGATTTCAAGCAACATCAATGCAGCAATTATTCCAGTGACCAGATGAACAAGGGTTAACGAATAGCCGAAATCTAATTCCCCTGGACTAGGAGCTACAGCGTGTGAACTACTCCAGAAACTAATATTCAGGAAAACAATCCATGCTGAAATTACAAGACTCCAGACCAGGAGACTGTGATCCTTCCACGCCCTTTCAATGACTCTTGGATCTGGATGGAAATGCTTTCTCTGTACATGGACATCCCTAGTCTCAACGACCGCCCTCCTTACTACGAAAACCGAAAGAAACAGCATAACTAGGTTTGAAACCACTACCCACACCCATCCTCCGATTCCTGTTTCCCACGGGAACTCTGGATTTTCCGCGTGAGCTTTGATGTAGCCAAACTGGATGAATCCCATGCCAATCAATAGGTAGACCATATTTTCTCTCATGATCGGATAACTATTCCAGAGCATTACAACGAATGCAATCCAGCAAACTATCGAAAGTAGTGCCAGAATCAGTGCTAGTTCATTGATGTGTAAGAAACCACTCTTTTCACCACCTAGAATTCCCGATCTGTTGTAATCCCCACCACTAGAAAGTTCTCCAATTCCAAAGTCCCATGAGCCAAGAAAGTACCCGGAAATGCATAAACTAATCATTATCCCTTCCTTAGCTCCCCAAAATTTTCTAATTAGCGTAAAATTATACTTTATCTCAGCCAATAGAGAATCTAGGAACCTCAATCTACCGTCAAACTTGGAGAACATTTTTTCGACCGGATAATTGCTCAATCTTTCCATTTGGCGCGCTTTGTCCACTGCCGATTGGACTTCTCCCGCCTGCTCCATGTTCCAATGAGGCAATTTCATTGAATAAGAAATTCATCCTCTAAGTCGTGTGATTGGCATCAATTCGAAAGATAATGGCGCCGAGGGCGAGATTTGAACTCGCGCGGGAAAAATCCCACGGGCTTTCCAGGCCCGCGCAATACCGGGCTATGCGACCTCGGCTAATTGGTGCGCAGAGACCCATTGGTTTTCACAATGACGTTCACGAACTAAGTACTTCTTAGTCGCCACGATTAAACCGCCCCCTTCGGTCGTCGCCGCGCTGCCACTGTGGCTTAGAGGTATAGCGTCGCCTTGGTAAGGCGAAGGTCGGGGGTTCAATTCCCCCCAGTGGCTCCATCGAAAACCCACTTTTCTGAGAGTTACGTAGATTGGTTCATAACTGATATAATCAACAGCACGAGCATGCCCAGTGAGCGCGAAAGACTTGCATTTGCCATGACCATTTTGATGATGTTGGCCCCATTATCAATCGCAGGAGTCTCTCACTGGTCCGGACCGTCAAAAATTAGCAGCGAGGGAAGTCCTACAGTGGTGGACGGATTCACCGTCCCCACAAATTCTTCGATATTGGACGGCTGGGTACACGTAACTAATTCCCCCATCACCGCTTCTTCAGATACTGGAATCGTCTGGAACGAAGACAACTTCGCTTCTGGAAACCTGATTGGGACTGAGATTAATGATGACGGTGAGCTCGTCCTCAAGGACGACGGCACTCGATCCAACGTCAGTACATTCGATGTCGGTGATATCCAAGTCTCCCTCAATTCTAACTATCAGTTTTCTCCGGGATGGCGAAGGGTGAAAGAAACCGCTTCATCTACGAACCTCACCGAATGCGGCGGGTCTCCCGGTTACTACATCTCCCACGGTTTGGATAACAATTTCAACCAGAACCTGGATGAAGGCGAAATAACCGAGACAATTTACTGGTGCGAGACATTCGCAAAAGGCGACGTAGTTACTTCCCTAACAATCGATGATCCTGGAGATGGATACATAGCTGGAAACCTATCTGCCACAGGAGGGGGTGGTTCTGGCTTCTCTGGTACATATTCCGTGAGCTCCGGAATAGAGAGTATCTCCATAACTGACGGAGGAACGGGTTTCAATACTTCCGATCAGGTAGTAATTGTGTGCGCTTGCTCCGGAAATGCAGATCCAGCACAGGCATCTGTGGGATCCGTCTCAAATGGGACCATCACTTCAATGATCGTTGACTATCCTGGATCTGGATACCAGTCGTCCGACTTTATCGGAGTCCTAGTGGACAACGGAACCGGCGTAGTTTTGTCTGCAAACGTCTACTCCACCGGAGTTATACATTCTGTAGGAGTTACCGATGGGGGTTCCAACTACAGTTCAACCCCCACAATTCAAACCAGTGACTCGAATGGTTCCAGCGGTGTCATTTCTGCAGTAATGGGGGGATATTACGAATACGAGGTAGATCTTCTGAACGAGCCAAGTGGAGGAAACTGCTCGTATGGCGGATTCAGGATCGAAGCGGGTCTTGATTTTGATGGAGATAGAGACCTAGATCCTTCTGAGGTTTCTGAAACAACGTTCATTTGTCACGGCAGTAAACTTTGGAGCGCAACCACCTTCATGGACATGGGGGGCAGCGTCTTCGGAGAGGAGCAGACTCTGGCTCATGGAATCGTCCCATCCTCCGCAACACAGGGTCTGGTTTCCGCTGGGACGATGCCGGGCCACCCGGTCCCAGCTGGATCTTCTGGTTATCTCGTCGTTCCCGAGCAGAACGTACCCCGGTCAGAATATATCAGCGACTATTACCTTACCTTCGACCACTGGTACCACCTGGACAGCAGCTCCTCGGGAGGTGGGGATGGGACATGGGTTGAGTATAGGTTCAAAACAGAATCAGAATGGGGAAATTGGACATTTATCGAGCCCCAGGGGGGATATCCAAGCACCCTTTCCACGGATGCCCCCATCCCAAATGGAGCGTCTTCTCCAGTACCGGTCTTCGCCGCACCATCCCATAGCGGGTGGGTGTCCAGCAACTTCTCGGTATCCTCGCTATCCGGTGTCTCCGACGCGGACAAAATCCAGTTCAGGCTCATGATCTGGACCCATCCGGATGCGACCAACGAGAGGCCCGGATGGTTCGTCGATAACATACAGCTCATCAACCAGGGGGTTGATCTGGACGTCTGGCACCATGGTTGCTACACCACGACTTTGACTTCTTGCACCTACAGCTCCAATGCCTACGGAGCCCTAGAGAGGAACATAGACCTCACAGGCACCAATTCCACTTCCAAGATCGAGCTCAACATGGAATGGGACCTCGAGGGAGGCTCCAGCGACAACGCATGCGTGGAGCTGTCCCTTAACGGAAACACATGGGCCGACATCTCCTCGGGCACAAGCAGCACCTCCTCGGATTGTGCTGTAAGGTCGGGTGCAATACCAGGGAATGGCTATGCTGTCGATGACGGGTCCTCGTATGGGGATCAGAGCGGGGACTTAAGATTGGTCTCATTCGACATTCCATCGGGTTTCCAAAACCAATCCAGCGTCTATATCAGGGTAGTCGTAGACACCAGTAGCCTTTTCGATTATGGAAGCCCTCAAGACACTAGGGAGGGCCTAACAATATCCCATCTCAGGGTGGTTGACTATGAGGGGAATGCCACGTTCATCGACGACTTCAGCTCCTCCTCAACGATGTCACATTCCGGGCTCCCAGATGCAAATGGAAACCCCTCTCCCGATGACTGGATTTACAGACTAGTCCCCAGAGGGCAGAACTCGGTTTTTATCGGGTTCGAAGACTCAACAGCCAATTCACCCACGGAGACGGACGCGCCAGGATGGTTCAGATCAACTGATGGATCTTGCGGCAGTGATAGGTGCAAATTCACCCTAAACAAGATCTCATCCAACTCTGGCCCAACATCTACAGACTCCTTCCCGTATGCCTACGGTGTCGGTTTCTCCGGAAACTATGACCATAACATCGAAGAAGCTCGACTAACATCTCCCCTGTATGAAATCCCAATGAACGGAACCTCGTACCTAACATTCGACCACTGGTCCTGTGCCGAGAATAATTATGACGGAGGAGCAGTTTTCATCAAGGTGAATGGGGGAGCCTGGCAGCACTTTGATCCGGGGGGATGGTACACCAGCACAGGTTCTTCCTGGTCAGGTAATCTCGCCGGTTTGCCGATATTCACCATTATCCACTGTACAGGGAGCAGTTCGTCCCATTCATCTTCTAGCGGTATGACAAACTTGGTGGCAAATCTGGATGCCTACAAGGGAGACTCTGTCAGGTTTAAGTTCGCATTTGCCACTGACGGCTCGGTGAGTTATTCCGGATGGTTCATCGACAACGCCGGCGTGAAGATTTCCAACTTTGGAGCTCCTGGAAGTTGGATTAGCCCCCCCATCGAAATGGATTATGATAGGCAATTCAATATGGGCTTCGTTGATATCGAGGGCAAGGCAAACGAAGACGGATGGATTCGCGGCTCCCTCTTGCATGCCAGCACAGGTGAGCAAGTTCCCGGGTCTCAAACATATCATTCCCCTTCAGCCTTGCAGGAGTTGACTCCAATCAATTCCCCGAAGTGAGGCTGCAGGTTCACATCGGTTCTGATGACCCAGAGCAGTCTCCTAGTTTGAGGGGGGTACATGTCGGTGGAAAGAGGGTTCTGAGCGCAGATTCAGGGCAAAACGGCTGGGATCTGAGTACCGGAGTGGAAGTCGTTAACGGCCTCCTCAATGCTACTGCAGTAACTGGGACAATAACTTCTGACTTCGTCTTCTCCTCTCGACCAATCAAGAGCGTAACAATTCAAGGCAACATTTCCAGCACAGTTTCCGTCACCGTTTATGACAAGTTGGGGAACTCTCTGGGCGCTCCTGCCAATAAGGGCGGCACAATACAGTTTTCCCACCAACAAGTGGGGTTCTCGGCAACAGTCACATTGCCGACCAATGGGTGGATCGACGTCCTTAGGATATCATCAACGTTCTCCGACCCTCCTTCAAACTCCAGCCTTGACGTCCTGGCCGACGGAACCGATGAGTGGAATTTCCCCATGTTCGATAATGACGATTATGCTTACGGAAATCTGGGTTGGCAGTCCTGGCTGACTCTGGATGATTCGGTCTCCAGGGGGGCCTCATTCTCTCTGGATGGGTCCAACCCTCAGGGACTAACTGTTATGATCCCAGAATCGGCAACCGTCAATTCAGGTCTCGTTAGCATTGCTCCAGATGCTGATGGTTTTGAGGCCCCAGTCACTGTTTCAATTGCCGGGGCATCCGTCACAGGAGGAAGTGGGAACTCTATTTTCACCAGTGCGCTCAGTCAAGCACAAATGTCCGGAATCGGACTCCTTAGTGCAACCCATATCCAATCGTCAACTGGGAGGGGCTGGTTAGAGGTCCCTCTCACCGTGACCTCCGCTTCCGCCCAGACCATCCACATCTCTTCGATTGGGATGGGTTATCTGTTCTTCGAGAATATATCCGGCCTGGGGCCATCATTAGGGGATTATCTAGAGGATATGGCTATGGCGGCAGAAGATTTTGTAGACGACACCGACATACCACTTAGTGTAACTTCTGACTACGGGGCAATTTCAGTCAGTGGCTCAGTGATCTACGATTTCCTGTTCGTAAATAGAGATTTCACGGCACCGAACACCCTCTATCCCGATGGCAACCTTGTCGAGATAGTCACTAGACACCACCATTTGACCGATAACTCGCAAATCGCCGACATCACTCTAGTTGGGACATCTTCCGATGGCAACACCATCGCTTTCAAGGTGTTGAATTCTGCAGATGGACTGTGGGGCAATGGATCATCGCCACCTCCTCGATTCTCTCAATCTTCTGGTACCTCGTTAGCTCCAATCGACTCTAGCGCTAGCTATGTCACAGAGTCTATCCACAGCGATGGTTACACCGACATAGAAGTCCATTGGCAATTCAGTGTCGACTGGAACTGGGACGATGTTGATAATATCGTGTGGGCGGCACGAGCAAACGACGTCAATGGTGACACGATCTGGCCAGCTATCTCCGAGAGTGGCAGATTCGGCGAGAATGCTGTCGAGAACGACTTGCAGATAGACTCTTTCCAGGTCAGGGATGAGTTTGACAGAGTCATCTCGAATACATTTGATACGCTGTTTTATCCGTTCCCAATATTGGAGGGCGGGCTCCTCAATGTTTCTGGGACAGTCCGTTTCCAGGACCAAGAAGGAAGGAGGCCGGCAGCCACTGATTTCTCAGTGGCACTAAACCTCTCAGGATCCATTTACCCCTTGCAGACAGATAATGCGGGGATTTTCTCCGGTTCGATTACCCCTCCCAGCGGAATCAGCTCAATGTTGCTATCTCCTAAAATGCTTAGAGTCGGCCCATCCAGCTCAACAAATGGTGCTGAAGATACCACGGGCACTCCAACAATTGTAGAAATCGCTGTGGACTCAAATCCGCCGGTTGCGGGACCGATACAAGTTCAGACTCCCATCGGCCTTGAATTTGTAGATGGTATGGTCGTCCCCCCATCCACCCTTTCTCCATACATTACAATCAGTGAGGGAGAAGCCCGAGGGGAATCCCTAACTCTGCGATACTGGAGGGAGGGGATCGATGATCAGAATTCCGATGGCATTGCCGACGAACCCGAGTACCAGAATCAGAATAGTGTTCTGAGTGTGGGATTAACTGGTGAGCAGCAAGTTCAATTCATTGGCATCGACGTCTCCTCCTTGGACAATGACATGGTCTACTTATACGTCGAGGGAACCGATTGGGCTGGATTGAGCTATCAAGACGGAGGGACAGGGGGCGGTCCAGGGGCCGAGAACTCCTGGGCCTCCATAGTGGTCGCAGAGGACGTAATGGTGGATTTCGCAGGCGCAGGCCTCGGAACAGGTTCTGGCGGAGGTTCCACATTCTCATTGGACAGGATAACAAAGGACAGCGTCGATTACTTCCTTGTGCCCGGAATGGAGCATACATTCAAGGTCCGCTTAGACGAGCCAAACGGATTCCACACCATCGACAATATCTCAGTATTCCTTTGTGGGTATGGAAGTGAATATGGCGTATTCTCCTACGAGCCGTTTACTTCTTCGCTATCCACTCCAACCAATAGCATGCTGCAGACAATTAGCGCG
>Ga0066836_10001640_pt1 | contig 11791 bp, 13 predicted proteins | sample ETNtaG_18_FD_71568 | JGI IMG/M metagenome (GOLD analysis project Ga0066836, IMG submission 71568) | Marine microbial and viral communities from oxygen minimum zone, Eastern Pacific Ocean - ETNP201302SV91 | ecosystem: Environmental > Aquatic > Marine > Oceanic | place: Pacific Ocean: Eastern...
AAAAAATTACAATCAATAAGACAAATAAAAACGATATAATAAAAACAATAGGTCCACCATCTTCAATTAGTGATTTTAATAAAAATAAATGGTTTTATTTTGAAAGAACAAAAGAAAATCAATCTGTAATTAAGCTTGGAATAAAAAAAATCAATAAAAACAATATATTAATCGTTGAATTTAATAATAGGGGATTGTTAATAGATAAGAAAATTCTAAATATGAATGATATGAATGATATAAAATATGTTGAAAATATTACAGAAAAAGATTTTCAACAAAATAATTTTTTATTTAATATATTTTCGAGCTTACGTGAGAAGGCAAATGCTCACACCAAAAATAGAGGAAAAAACAAATAAAAAAATATTTTTATCCGGCTATAACTGCTAATAGCAATAACGCAACAATATTTGTGATTTTAATCATTGGGTTAACTGCTGGACCTGCTGTATCTTTATAAGGGTCTCCAACAGTATCTCCGGTTACAGCAGCTTTGTGAGCCTCTGATCCCTTGCCACCAAATTTACCGTCTTCAATATATTTTTTTGCATTATCCCAAGCTCCACCTCCGGCTGTCATTGAAAGTGCAACAAATAAACCTGTGATAATGACACCTAACAACATAGCACCTACAGATGATAAAGCCGCAACTTGGCCTCCAATTGGTAAAATAATTAAATACAAAACTATTGGCGATAGAACGGGTAATAATGATGGAATTATCATTTCTTTAATGGCAGCTCGTGTTAATAAATCTACAAGTCTTCCATAATCAGGTTTGGCTTTTCTTTTCATAATACCTGGAATTTTTTTAAATTGTCTTCTTACTTCTATAACTACAGCGCCTCCTGCTCTTCCAACAGCCTGCATTCCCATTGATCCAAATAGATAGGGAAGCATACCTCCAATTAATAAACCAACAACAACAAAAGGATTTGATAAATCAAATGAAACAACTATTCCTTCCAGTTTAGATCCTGTTACTTTCGAAAAATGTTTTATATCTTCTGTATAAGCGGCAAATAATACAAGCGCACCCAATCCAGCAGATCCTATTGCATAACCTTTGGTTACTGCTTTTGTAGTATTTCCTACGGCATCTAATGCGTCAGTTGTTTTTCTAACATTTTTTGGCAAATTAGACATTTCGGCTATACCGCCTGCATTATCAGTTACTGGACCATAAGCATCGAGAGCAACTACCATACCAGCTAGTGCAAGCATAGTTGTAACAGCGATAGCTATACCAAAAAGACCGGCAATATGATTTGTTAATAAAATACCAGCCACTATTATTATAGCGGGTATAGCTGTTGCTTCCATTGAAACGGCAAGTCCTTGAATAACATTTGTTCCGTGGCCAGTCGTAGAAGAAGCCGCAACACTTTTAACTGGTCTATAATTTGTTCCTGTATAATATTCTGTAACCCAAATAAGCAAACCTGTGATAATTAAACCAATTATTCCACAATAGTATAAACTTAATCCACTAAATGTTTTTAATCCTACTGTATAATTTTTATCAAATCCAATAACATAATCAGTTACAGGGTAAAGAATCATTAAAGACAAAATTGCTGTAGCAATAAAACCTTTGTATAAAGCATTCATTACATTTTTTGAATTTCCTAATTTAACAAAGAATGTTCCAGCAATTGATGTAATAATACAAGCTCCTCCAATAGTTAATGGATAAACCATCATATTAATATCGCCATGAAAGAAAATTGAAGAAAGTACCATTGTGGCAACAATAGTAACTGCATAAGTTTCAAATAGATCTGCAGCCATTCCCGCACAATCACCAACATTGTCTCCAACATTATCAGCTATTACAGCTGGATTTCTTGGATCATCTTCAGGGATACCAGCTTCTACTTTTCCAACTAAATCAGCCCCAACATCTGCTCCTTTTGTAAATATACCGCCACCTAATCTTGCAAAGATAGAAATTAATGATGCTCCAAAACCTAATGCAACAAGTGCATTGACTATTTCACGTTCATCAACTCCTACTTTAAGTAAAATAAAATAATAAACAGCTATGGATAATAAAGCTAATCCAGCTACTAACATTCCTGTAATAGCTCCAGATTTAAAGGCAACAGATAAACCGTTTGCAAGACCTTTTCTGGAAGCTTCTGCAGTTCTTACATTAGCTTGAACAGAAACAAGCATTCCCACATATCCGGCAATACCTGATAGAGTGGCTCCTATTAGATAACCTAGTCCTACCAAATAATTAAATGCAAAAGTTATAATTATTAAAACTACAACTCCAACAATTGCTATAGTTTTGTATTGTCTATTTAAATAAGCTTTAGCTCCAATTTGAATTGCTAGTGCTATTTCTTGCATTTTATTGTTTCCTGGACTTGATTTAATAATATTAATACCAGTTACATACCCATAAATAATTGATAATAATCCAGCAAATATTGTGTAATATAAAATAGTTTCAATTGAAGCGTTCATAAAATCCTTAAAATAATATTTTGTTTAATTTTTAAAAATCGGACATTACAAAAAAAGGAATAAAAGGCAATAATTAACTTTTTAAAATTTGTGCGAATAACCTCTGTAATTAATAGATTTTATATGTTTTTTTTCATAAAAAATTCTTCTTTGTTTTTTTATATTGGTAATACTTCCAATTTGAGTAATTTTGAGATTGATTCTTTTTGATAACTGTTTGATATATTTTCTATTGTTTTTATGTGAAGTAAATAAAATTTGATAATCATCACCTTTAGAAATGAATTTTAAAATGTTTTTATTATTTTCTTTAATATAGCTATTTAAATTTTTTGAAATTGGAATTTTATCAGCATATATAATAAATCCAATTTTTTGGCTATTAACTAATTTATTAAGATCATCAAATAAACCATCTGAGATATCAATAGATGAACTTGCAAATTTAAATAAGTATTTGATTATTGATAAAGGCAAATCAGGCTTAAAATATTTTTTAACAAAATAACTTTTCAAGTTATTGTTAATAATAATTTTATTTTTTAAAATACTAAGACCCATAAAACTATCACCTAAAACACCAGTAACATATATATCTTCATCTATTGAAACATTGTTTCTTTTAATAATTTTATCTGAAAGACCCAATGAAACAATTGTAAAAGAGGAAACATTAGATTTAGTTGTATCACCGCCTGATAGTTTTATATTATATTTTTTTTGCTCTTCCTTTATCGATTCTGAAATTAATTTAAGATTTTTTTTATTAAAATGCTTTTTATTTCCACTTCCGGAGATAAAAAAATACTTTGGTTTAACGCCTTTACAAATTAAGTCAGAAATTGAAGATCTAATGATTTTTTTTATAAGCAACTTAGGATTTTTAAAATTCAAATAATGAATTTTTTCATTATAAGTATCAACAGTTAAAACAATTTTATTTTTTTTATCAAAAAAGACATCATCATTTAACTCTAAAGCACTAGGATTTTTTTTTGTAAGTTTTTGAAAATGATTTTTAATTAATTCAAATTCATCCATTAGAAATTCTAATTTTTTTTGATATTTTATCTAACAGTGCATTTAAATATTTAGTCTGAGATTCTTCAATAAAATAATTTGACGCTTTTAAATATTCTTTAATAATTATATTTATTGAAGTTTTAGGTTTATAAAGAAATTCGAATATAGCGCTTTTAATAATTACTTGAAAAACTTTATCTAATTTTTTCATATTTAGATCGTTACTTAAATGATTCTTAATTTCTTCATTTATAACTTCATCACGTTCCACAGTGCCATTAACAACATCTTTGATAAATTTCTTAAATCTATGCTTAGGGTAAATTAAAATTTCCTCATTGTTAAAAAACTTACCATAAAGTTTTTGAATAATTATAACTCTTGGATTGTTTTTTGGGCTATATTGTAAAGACATTTATTGTGATAGTACTGACATTACAGCTTTTGATGCTTCTTTGCCTTTATGTTTTCTTTTTATAGCCTGCCTCATATTAAGGCATGTAATAATTCCATTTCCTATTGGTTTTTTATTATCGATAGAGAGCTTCATTATATAGTCAGTTGCGGCTTTAGAAATAAAATCAAAGTGAGGAGTTTGTCCTTTAATCACGCACCCTAACGCTATAAATCCATCATATTTTTTAATATTTTTAGAAATAGTAACTGGTATTTCAAAAACACCAGGAACAGTTATGGTTTTAGTATTATAGGAATTTTTAATCTCATCCTTAGCGCTTTTAATTAAATTTAATGAAATATTTTTATAATAATCGGCAATAACAATTAAAATCTTTTTTTTCATTTTTTATTTTAATATTTCTTGTTTTGTTATTTTAATTCCATAACCATCTAAACCAACAACTTTCTTTTTAGACCTGGTAACTAATATCATATTCTTTATATTTAACGATTTAATTATTTGTGCTCCTATACCGTAATTTTTAATCAATTTATCATATCCTTTTTTATAAAATTCCTTACTTTTATATTGCTTAAGAGTTTGTGTTACAGATTGCAAATTTGGATCTCTAATAAATATCAAAACACAATTATTAAACTTTTTAAAATAACTTATAGTTCTATCAAATGAATTAGGTAATTTTTGATTTATAAGATAATTTTCAACAACATTAGAAGATATAACTCTTAAACGTGGCATGTGGCCTTTTTTGATTTTACCTTTAAATAAAGCAAAATGTTCAGATCCATCTAAAAGATTTTCAAATACTTTAATTTTATAAGTTTGATTTTGAACATTAATTTGAGAAGTTTTTTTTAATTTAATTAGTTTTTCTTTTTTTAATCTATAAGAAATTAAATCTTCAATTTTTGCAATTTTTAATTTATGTTTTTTTGCAAATTTAATCAGATTATCGCCTTTTGCCATAGATCCATCTTCATTCATTATTTCACATATAACTGCAGCAGGTATTTTTTTAGATAATTTTGCAATATCAATTGATGCTTCTGTATGCCCAGCTCTTATCAATACTCCACCATCTTTTGAAATAATTGGAAAAACATGTCCAGGGGAAACTATATCTTTCTTGGTAGCATTTCTTTTTGTTGCAACTTTAATTGTACGAGCTCTATCTTTGGCTGATATACCGGTGCTAATACCTTTTTTTGCTTCTATTGAAATTGTGAAAGCAGTTTTATTTCTAGATTGGTTTACTGGGGCCATATAATTCAGTCCAAGCTTTTTTGATTGGTTAGAATTAAGCGTTAAACAAATCAAACCCCTTCCATATTTTGCCATGAAATTAATTTTTTTGGCATTAACATCTGATGCTGAAAAAACTAAGTCACCTTCATTTTCTCGATTTTCATCGTCAACGAGAATGTACATTCCACCTTTTTTACAAACAGAAATAATTGATTCTATTGAGCTATATTTATTTTTTTTCATTTATAAATTTTTTTGTATATTTAGACAAAATATCAATTTCTATATTAACTAAATCATTCTTAATAATATTTGAGAGATTGGTAAGTTTTAATGTGTGTGGAATTACCCAAATTTCAAAACTTTCTTTTTTTATTTTCGATATAGTTAATGACACACCATTAATCAAAATTGAAGCTTTCTGAACTAATAATTTTTTAAATTCCTTTGCTATTTTAAATTCAAATACTAAAGATTTATCAACTTTTTTAATATTTTTTACTTCACTTATCGTATCAACATGTCCTTGACATATATGGCCTGAAACATTCTGCCCAAATTTTAAAGGTAATTCTAAATTAATTTTGTCATTAATTTTAACATTTCTAAATTTAGATTTTTTTAATGTTTCATTAGATAAATAAAATTCAATAATTTTTCTTTTATAAGAAATTAAGGTGAGACATACACCGTCACAACTTATAGATACACCCAAATCTTTTTTTGATAATTTAATATTTGATCGTAAAAAAAGATTAACTCCATTTTTTCGTTTTATAACTTTTGTTACTGTGCCTTTGTCAAATATAATTCCGTTAAACATTTTTTAGTAATAATGTATTAATGAATCTTTATCTAGATAAGTATTTACGTTTTTTTTCCTCTTAAAAGTAATATTTAAATTTTTATTTATATTTTTAACATTAATTGCGCCTCTTCTAATCAATTTTTTACTACTTTTAAATAAATAAAATTCATTAAATAATTTTTCTTTTAAAATATTATTAGTTAAAATAAACCCACACTCAACAAGAACATTTTGAATTCCCAAATCATAAATTTTTTTAAAGATTGTCTTTAAATCTATTTGGCCGTAATTATTTAATTTTAAGTAAATTAATTTAATTTTCTTATAAACTAAATCATTTATTTTTTTTGTATTACGCGAACTGTGAAATATTATTGTATTATACTTATTTAAGTTGCTTAATATATAACTGTTCATTTTTATTTTTAAGTTTTTATCTATAATTAATCTAGTTGGTGAAAATTTTTCCAAACCTCTAATACGGCAACTTAATTTAGGATTGTCTGAATTTATTGTTTTATATGAAGTTAAAATACCTTGATTTTGGTATCTTAAAAGATGTGAGACTTTTCTTGAATGTTCATTGGTAATTGCTTTTCTATTTTTTAAAATATTAAAATTTGACGAACATGCCAACTTACCAGTGACATATGGCATTTTATGCTTTCTTACGTAATCATAATTTTTATAAAATCTTTTAGTATAACTTTGTAATAATCCAGATTTAACAATAATTCCTCTAGATTTTAAAATGCTTTTTGAATTATTAGAACTTCTCGAGTCAGAATCTTCCACTGAATAATAAACTTTTTTAACTTTTGATTTAATTATTTCATTTGTACAAGGTGGTGTTTTACCATAGTGAGAACAGGGCTCTAGAGTTAGATAGATTGAAGATTCTGAACTATTATTTTTACATCTTTTCAATGCTACAGTTTCAGCATGTGGTCTTCCATCTAAACTTGTAACTCCATAAGAAATAATTTTTTTATCCTTTGCAATTACACATCCAACTGATGGATTTGTTCCCGTTAATCCTTTTTGATTATTTGCTAAGTTAATAGCAAATCTCATAATTTTATTATCAAAAGAATTGGTTCTATCTTTTTTTAAAGACATCAATCTTATCTACAAATTGAACAAAGTCTTTTTCTTCTCTAAAATTTCTATAAACTGATGCAAATCGGACGTAAGCAACTGGGTCAAGATCTTTTAAACCTTCCATTACCATTGTGCCTATTGTATTTGATGAAATTTCACTTTGACCAAGTTCTTCTAATGATCTTGATATTTTGGAAATAAATTTTTCAACAGTTTCTGTATCTATGGGTCTTTTTTTAAGCGCAATGTATATAGATTTAGACAACTTATCTCTATCAAATGGTGATTTTCTTCCATTTTTTTTAACTACCATCATTTCTCTAAATTGTACTCTTTCAAATGTAGTAAATCTCTCACCACAAACACATAATCTTCTTCTTCTAATAGCTGTACCATCTTCAGTTGGTCTAGAGTCTACAACTGAAGTTTCTCCTTTTTTGCAAATTGGGCAAATCATTTTCTTAAATTTTTGTAAATTGGAAAAGAAGAACAAAGCGAAACAACTTCCTTTTTAACTTCGTCTTCAATACTACTGTTATCATTTTGGTTTTTTGATAATCCATCAATTACTTTTGTAATAAGCTCACCTACTTTTTCAAATTCTTTTAAACCAAAACCTCTCGTTGTTGCTGCTTGAGATCCAAGTCTTATACCAGATGTTATCATTGGGCTTTCCGAGTCAAAAGGAATTCCATTTTTATTGCATGTTATATTTGCTCTAGATAAACTTTCTGCAGCTAAATTTCCTTTAACATTAAAAGGTCTTAAATCTACAAGCATTAAATGAGTATCTGTACCTCCAGAATAAATTTTAAAACCATTATTTTTTAAAGTTTCGGATAAAATTTTTGCATTAGCTAATACAGATTTTATATAATCTTTAAACTCAGGTCTTAGAGCCTCAAGAAACCCCGCTGCCTTTGCTGCAATAATATGCATCAAGGGGCCCCCTTGGTAACCAGGAAAAACTGCAGTGTTAATTTTTTTAGAAATATCTTCATGATTTGTTAAAATAATTCCCCCTCTTGCACTTCTAAAAACTTTATGTGTAGTTGATGTTACAACATGCGCATGTTCACATGGATTTGGGTAACCTTTTCCAGCAACTAAACCTGAAAAATGGGCCATGTCGACCATTAAATATGCACCCACTTTATCACATATTTCTCTAAATCTTTTAAAATCTATAACTCTAGAATAAGCACTTCCACCCGCAATTATAAGCTTAGGCTTATGCTCTAATGCTAATTTTTCAACATGATCATAATCTATAAGTTCAGATTCTTTATCAACATCATAGCCTATAGGATTAAACCATTTTCCAGACATAGAAATTTTTAATCCATGAGTTATATGTCCACCAGAATTTAAACTCATTCCCATAAAAGTATCACCAGGTTTAAGCAAAGCTAAAAATGTAGCACCATTAGCTTGTGCCCCTGAATGAGGTTGTGAATTTGCAAATTTACAATTAAATAATTTTTTTAATCTTTCATTAGCTAAATTTTCAGCAACATCCACATGCTCACATCCATTATAGTATCTTTTACCTGAATAGCCTTCAGCGTATTTATTTGTTAATACAGATCCTTGGGCTTCTAGTACGGCTTGAGAAACAATATTTTCAGATGCAATTAACTCAATGTGTTCTTGTTGTCTTTGTAATTCATCATTAATTGCTTTAAATAGATCAGGATCAGTTTTGGATAAACTATCTTCAAAAAAACTTTTGTATTTATCGTTTAAATATTTACTTTCACTAGACATAATTAAATTTTTTTAACCCTCCTTAAGTGTCTACCGCCTTCAAATTTTGTACTTAAGAATATTTTAATAAGATTGATTGCTTTATTTTTATCAATCAGCCTTTCTCCTAATGTAATGATGTTTGCATTATTATGCAATCTAGATAATTTAGTATTTTTCTTACTATAGCATAAAGCGGCTCTAATATTCTTAGTTTTGTTGGCAGCAATGGCCATTCCCATGCCAGATCCACAAATCAAAATACCAAAGCTTCCTTTGTTTGATGCTACTTTTTTTGATAGTTTTCTTGCAAAATCTGGATAATCAACTGAGTCAGAAGTCTTTGGGCCTAAGTCGATAATTTTTTTTAGTTTTGTGATAATGCTATTTTTTAATTTATAGCCAGCGTGATCAGATGCAATAAAAATCTTTTTCAATAACTTTATTTATAAGGTAAAATTAATTAAATTTGTAGTTTAAAACACAAGCTACTAAATGGACCCTATTCACTTCGCCTCCATTGAAAGCATTGTGGTATTTTGTATTATTTGTTATCCATACATTTCCATCAGCAGGCATGTGTTGAGCCATTTTATCTATAACCATTAAGCACCCAGGATTTGTTACTATTGGTATGTGTAACCTTGGCTCGGGATCTCTGTGCCAACTTAAAGTAGATCTAGGCTCTTTAAGAAGAAGTCTAACTCTACCAAGCTTGTAATGTTTTTTTAACTCATCAAATACATCTTTAAAATATGTATGCTCAAATTCTTTAACAAACTCAGTGTATTCACCTTCATTAATTTTAACATCTCTTGAAACTTCAACACCTGTGGAATCAGGTTTGGTCCAATATACACCTCTAGCCTTAGAACCTTTAATTGATTCTGGATCACCTGGAATTTGCGTTAATGGTATAGCTGCAAAATGTGGTATGCCTAAACTGCTATCAAATCCTTTTATTTTTAAAACTTCATTTAATGCGTTCTTTAATTTTTGTGAATCAAATTTGACTTCTTGTTGGTGAAAATCACCTCTATTTTTTTTTGTTTTTATCTCGTTTAAAGATGTTACATTGGTCATAATTGATAAATACTTTATTTATTATTATATAACATATAAATATTGCCGCATATTAAAATTTAATTGAGAATGATTATCACTGGTACATTTCCAAATTTAAGACTTAGAAGAAGTCGCAAAAGTGATTGGTGTAGAAGATTAGTTCAAGAAAGTAATTTGACTTCGAGCGATCTAATTCTGCCAATTTTTTTAACTGATGGAATCAATAAAAAAATCCCAATTAAAACTATGCCAGACGTTTATAGATATACAGTAAATAGACTATCATCGATTCTTGATAGAGCTATTAAAAAAAATATTCCAATGGTCGCTTTGTTTCCTTACACAAATCCAAAAATCAAAGATGAATTTGGAAGTGAAGCATTAAATGATGATAATTTAGTTTGTAAAGCAATTAGATATATAAAAAAAAGATATAAAAATGAAATAGGAATAATGTGCGATGTAGCTTTAGACCCTTATACATCACATGGTCATGATGGTATTTTAAAGAAAAACAAAATCCTAAATGATGAAACCGTAGATATATTAGTAGAACAAGCTTTATTGCAGGCCAAAATGGGTTGTGATGTTATTGCCCCATCAGATATGATGGATGGAAGGATTAAAAAAATTAGACAAAAACTTGATAAAGAAAATTTACAAGATGTTCAAATACTTTCTTACGCAGTAAAATATGCTTCAAGTTTTTATGGGCCATTTAGAGATGCCGTAGGTTCAAATAAAGCTTTGAAGGGTGATAAAAAAACTTATCAAATGGATTATAAAAATTATAATGAAGCTCTAAGAGAAGTTTCTTTAGATATTAAAGAAGGTGCAGACATGATTATTGTTAAACCTGGCATGCCTTATTTGGACATAATAAGAAGTGTAAAAGATAATTTTAAAATACCAATAATAGCTTACCAAGTATCCGGGGAATACAGTTTAATAAAAAATGGAATACAAAAAAAAATAATTAATGAAAGTTCAATAATTGAAACTTTATTATCATTTAAAAGAGCTGGTGCTAACGCTATAATAACCTATTTTGCTGATACTATTAATTTAGATTGATTTAATGAGATTACCCAATTCTGTACGTGACAACGGATAATTAATATTATTAGGTTTAAGTATTGATTTATCTAAAAATTCTCCAACAATTTTAAATCCATTAAATATGTCAGTTTTATTGTTGGCATAAATATCATTATTAATTAAAAAATTAGGAATAATTTTTTTTGTAGACTCAACAACAAATTTATCATCACCATCTATTGTTTTATTTTTAACATAATTTTTAAATTCAATATCATAACCAATACATTTATAAAAATTTAGCTCCCAAAATATGAAACTTGTTAACCAAGTATCATTATCAGATAATAGAACAAAAAAATTAGATAATAATTTGTAAATATTTTTATTTTCTTGGTTTTCTACAGTTAGAATTTTAACTATATTCATTGTATAAATTATACAAAATAACTTTTTTTTATTATCTAAATACTGAGGTGTTTTTACCTCATCTATTTCAAGCTTAAAATAACCTAGTTTAGAATCTTGCTTGATGTTATAATTCAAATGAAATTTGTTACCAATCAGAAGATAATTTTTAATTTTTTTTGATGTTGCACCAAAAATAACACCTGAAATTTTACCATTATTTTCTGTAAAAAATTCAGCAATAGCAGAATTTTCATTATATTTATTTAATGATAACAGGTATCCTTTATCTTGCCATCTCATAATAAATGTAAATTTTTTAAGAGCAAATTTGCAGCAGCTTGCTCTGCATTTTTTTTAGATGTACCATTTGAAAATGTAAATTTTGTATTTTTGATTTTTACACCGACTTTAAAACTAGGCTTATGTTTGGGGCCAGTATTTGAAATAACTTTATA
>Ga0066836_10001641_pt1 | contig 11782 bp, 7 predicted proteins | sample ETNtaG_18_FD_71568 | JGI IMG/M metagenome (GOLD analysis project Ga0066836, IMG submission 71568) | Marine microbial and viral communities from oxygen minimum zone, Eastern Pacific Ocean - ETNP201302SV91 | ecosystem: Environmental > Aquatic > Marine > Oceanic | place: Pacific Ocean: Eastern...
TCTTCAAGAGAATTTTCGTTTTCTTTTTTTTCAAAAGTAATATCTAATTCTTTAATCTTAAACTTTTTGGAGTTTTTTTCGCTAAATCCAATTATTTTATTTAAATCTTTCTCTTTCAATATTGGTTGATCAATTTTAATACAATTTGAATAATCTAAAGATTCTAGATCAAGTATATTTCCTCTCTTTCCAATATAGTTAATAAGCGACATAACAATTTCTTCACGGATTGGATCTATTGGAGGATTAGTAACTTGTGCAAAGTTTTGTTTAAAATAAGTGTAAAGAAGTTTAGATTTATTTGATAAAGCAGAGACAGGTGTATCTGTTCCCATTGAGCCAGTGCCCTCTACTCCAGTGTGGACCATAGGATTCATAAGAAAGCTTTCATCCTCTTGTGTATACCCATAAGCCTGTAGAAGTTTTAGTTGAGATAAAGAATTATCAACTCTTATTTTGTTTTCAGTTTCAGAAATATTTTTAAGATCCAATTGACTGAGTTGGACCATCTTCTTCCAATCATTTTTTTCAGAAATATTCCTTTTAATATCTTGATCATTAATAATTGATTTTTTTTCCAAATCAATCAGAAGCATCTTACCCGGCTGTAAGCGCCATTTAGAAATAATTTGATCTTCTTCAACTGGTATGAGGCCCATTTCGGATGCAAAAATAACCTTGTTATCTTTTGTTACAAGATATCTTGCAGGCCTTAAACCATTTCTATCAAGCATAGCGCCAATCTGCTTCCCATCAGTAAAGGCAATATTTGCAGGACCGTCCCAAGGTTCCATTAGAGGCGCATGATATTCATAAAAACTTTTAAGATCTTCATCCATTAAATTATTATTCTGCCATGCTTCTGGTATCATTATTAACATGGCTTCTGAAATCGAATATCCACCTAAAACTAATAGTTCTAGTGCATTATCGAATGATGCGCTATCAGATTGACCTTCCTTAATTATTGGCCATAATTTTTCAATATCATCTTTAAATTTTTCCGATTTTAGGATGCTATGTCTTGCATTCATCCAATTTATATTACCTCTTAAAGTATTAATTTCACCATTGTGACATATCATACGAAATGGTTGAGCGAGACTCCATGTCGGAAAAGTATTGGTTGAAAATCTTTGATGGATAAGTGCGAAAGATGATTCCACAAGAGGATCAGCCAGGTCCTCAAAAAACCCTAGCCTATTTCCAACTGTTCCTACTTGATCCGATAAAACCATTCCTTTGTAAAGAATAGTTCTTGAAGAAAAGGACGGAATATAAAATTGATCATAATTCTCATTACCTAGTTCATGAATTGCATTGTCAATACATTGCCTTAGAACATATATTTTTCTTTCAAAAGAATCTTGGTTTTCAATTCCTTCAGGCTTACCAACAAATAAATGATATACATAAGGAATAGTTGGCTTAACTGACCAACCTAACTCCTCTTCATATGTTGGGCATTGTCGCCAACCAATAAAGGGAATATTTTCTCGATCACATATTTCTTCAACTTTACTTTTTATTTTATCCCTTATTACGTCATTTTTTTTGATAAAAAATACACCAACAGCATAATCTTCTTTTTGAGGAATAGTAAAACTTGTAATTCTTGTACTAAAAAAATTGTGAGGAATTTGAATTAGAATTCCGGAACCATCTCCTGCTTTAGGGTCTGCACCGACAGCGCCTCTATGCTCAAGATTACATAACATAGAAAGTCCTTTACCAATAATATCATGAGATGCTTCATTATTAGTATCAACAATTAGTCCAACGCCACATGAATCATGTTCCTTTGTTGAATCGTATAATCCTTGCTCTATAGGAAAACCAATATTATTTTTTTCTATAATTTTTTTAGTCAAATTATTTTTATCCATAAAAACTATGTTTCCCAATTATAAATAACTTAGTATTATTATTTCTTAGTAGTAAGAATGTTATGTTTTATAAGAAAAATGAAATAAAATCAAGTAGTGTTGTATTTATACAACAAAATGTATTATCTAATTGGTTTATTTGTATTTTCTAAAATTAAAGAGAATTATTAATTGTATTTTATTCTTCTTTTGGTAAACCATAATTAGGACTATTCGGGTCAAATACTAAATTATCAGGTAAATGAAACCACCCAGTTATAATGTATTTATTTCCTTGATTTACAACATCACCTCTATGTGCGTGGGTCCACTCGGCTGGCCATATTAGTGTTTTACCAATTTCAGGTTTTACAGAGAGATCATAATATAAAAAATCGGTTGTTCCACCTTTTTCAACATTATTTAGATATGTCATCCAAGCAAAAACTCTACTTGATGTTAATATGTTTGTTCTTTCCATATGGTGTTTTTTAAAATGTCCACCAGGATAATACTTTTGAATATTAAATGTTGGGACTTCTAATACAGAGAATAAATTTTTTAGTGCCGGCCATTGAACAATGTAATCTTGATAACATTCTTTAAGAATTTTCATATAATCTACAAAAATTTTATGGCTTTCCTCCTGAAGCATACGAGGTGGAATAGAAATATCTTCTGATAATTTAACTTCTTTCTTTACTTTACCACCAGTTTCACCATCTGTTACTTCGGCAGGATTATCTTCGTAAAAGTTTATAATTTTATTACATATATCTTTATCAATATACCAACATCCAATGAAATTATTTTGTGATGCTGTTTTTATGTCATGCCTTTTAAACATTAATTGGAGCCTTTTCATTTTGATGCATAAATAGATCTATACTTCCTTCATTATTAATCTCAAATCTTATATTGCCATCAGCTAACCGATCAAAAAAAATTGATGCTCTATGATTACCAGAACGTGAAAAACTTGTAGTTAAACTTTTCAAAGCCACATAGTGGTTTTGATCTTCTTTTAAAATTTTAAAACCTGTATTTATGGCTTCTTTAATCTCCATTTGCGCATTTAAAATATTTGCTTTTAAGCCAAGGGCATCTAGAAAAATAGGATTATTTTCATTAGCTATTTGATTTAACACTTTGTTATTCATATTATTTGACTCTTCTAATTCTTTTTCTTCATATAGCATCAGAGCATAATTATAACAAAACTGAAAAAATTTCTCGAATTCTTTACTAGCTTTTCTTCCTATTTCAACTCCTGAGGAATATTTTCCCATCTTATGTAAAAGAGATAATAAATTTATTACTGCCAGCGGATCATCCTTCTTAAGATTATGGGCATTAATTAAATATTTCTCAGAATTTATATAATCCTCGATTTTTATATAGGCCATCCCAAGTTCATAATTTGTTTCAAATCTATTTGGGTTAATTGTATAGCTTTTAAGATAATTTGATATTTCAAGATTAGAGTTTTCTAGTGCTCCGAAATTTCTTCCTAAATTATAGTATGGAAGAAAATGTTCTTCTTTCGAAATTTTTATTTCTTTTTCAAATGCTTTTATTGATTCTTCATAATCTTTTATATTGAAAAAACAATTACCCAATAAACTATATCCAAATGAGCTTTCTCCATATTCTTCCATCAGTTTGTCAATTTCTTCAATAAGATCACTGAATTTACCATCGGTAAATTTTTTTAATAAATATTCTCCCTTGTTTTCTTTTAATTTATCTTCGAACATTTTATTTCTTTATAATTAATTATTTAATTCATTTTGTCAGCACTTATTAAATTAGGTATATAAAAGTTATTAATTGTAAATAAATAATTGGATATACATGAATTAAATATGCCTGATCAAAAAAGTAATAATCCAGACGAAGTAAATCAAAAAGAAATGATCCAAATGTTTGAAGATGGATCACTGAAAAAGGAATTAGTCCTTTCTGAATTAGATAGATGGCCTAGAAGTGATTTCTGTTACTATTTATTAGGTTTGATTCAAAAGAAAGAAAAAGATTATGATAATGCTTTAGATTCTTTCTATAAATCTAAAGAAATTAATCCTAACAGCTCAGGAACATTAAATAATATCGGAGAACTTCTTTTTTTGAACAATAAAAGGGAAGAGGCCCTTTCCTGTTTTGTAAATTTAACACAATTTAATCCTGAGTATAGTAAAGGTTGGATTAATTTGGCTATATCCTATCATAATGCAGGTCTTTTGGAAGAATCACTAGATTGCTATAAAAAAGCACTTAACTTAGATCCTATGGATATACCAGCGAATTTAGGACTCTGTGAATTGTTAAGAGTTCTTGGTAAGAATGATGAGGTTATAAAAACTTTAAAAAAATTATCTAACCATTTTCCTAATAAAAAAATTGTCAGTATAATGCATGCAAGATCTCTATATGAAGATGGAAAAGAATCTGAAGCGTTAGAGCTTTATAAGAAAATTGAAAATGATTTTCCTAACGATAAGACCGCCCTATATAATCAAGCAGTTATCCAAAAAGTATTTAAAAAGAATTATGATAAAAGTCTTGAAATTGCTCTTAAGTTAGAAGAAATAGATCCAAACTCAGAAATCAACAAAACATTAATATTAGAATTATTAATGCAAAAAAAAGATATCAAGGGATATATAAAATACTATAATTCATTGGAAAAAAGTATGAAACTTAATAGGGCCATTGATGCGATGTCAAATTATATTGCCCATCAAACAGATGATTTTATAGATCCTGCTTTTTGTTCAAAACCATTAGATTATATTTTTCAAACTAATCTTTCAGATTTTTGTTCATCGAGTAAAAGCCTTATTAAAGATTTGAAGTATGATATTAAAGATAAGTATAATGTATGGGAACCAAATTCAAATTCAACTATCGGGGGTTATCAAACAGCAAAAAATTTATTTCTTTATAAGGAAGAATCTTTTTCAGAAATGCTTAAATTTATATTATTTACAGTTAATAAATACAAAGAACATTATAATGGTAGTGAAAATCTTATGATAAAAGAATGGCCGAAAAATACATCTATTCATGGTTGGGCTGTTACTTTGAATACTAACGGACATCAAGATGCTCATATACACCCTGATGGCTGGCTAAGTGGAGTTTTTTATCTTCAGGTTCCAAAAATAAAAAAAGAAGAAGGATCAATATTTTTTACTTTATTAGGTGATGATTACCCAATTCTTACTAAAAAGAAAATAGTTGAGAAACATATAAAACCAAAACAAGGTGATCTTATTCTTTTCCCATCATCTTTGTTTCATGGGACTGTACCTACCACTTCAAAAGATGATAGAATATCTTTAGCTTTTGACATAAAGCCAATTTATGAGATTTAAAAAACATGGAAACTGAAAAAGAAATAATTCTTAGAGCTACAGATAAAGCCAACAAAAGAGAGTTAAGTTTAAAAGAGGCAGAAGATATAGTTAATAAATATCCTGAGTCGCATAGAGCGCATGCACTTTTAGCTTTTTTAAACCTACAGAATGGTGATTTTAATGAAGTTATAGAACGAATAAATGAATCCTTAAAATATGGGAAAAGTGTAACGGCTCATAACTTATCTGCTCAGGCAAATATTGAATTAAAAAATTTTAAAGAAGCAAAAGCGGATTATCTAAAAGCATTCGAGCTTGATGCCAATGATATTTCTACAATGATCAATTATTCGGTATTTATGGGTGGTCAGGGAGAATTTACTGAGAGCATTAAGACAATGAAAAGATTAACTTTAGTACAACCAAAAGAATTATCTTTAAAGGTTAAGCTTGTATCTATGTATCATTCAATTTCAGAATTTGAAGAAGCCTCAAAATATCTTGAAGGTGTTGTTAAAGAATTTCCAAATGAATATATTTTTCAGCATATGCTAGGAAATTCATATTATCAGTCTGGGAAGAAAGATGAGTCTGTTAAATATTTTGAAAGAGCAATAAGTATTAAACCAGATGCAGTTACAAGCTATTATAATCTTGCGTTCTGTTATTATGAAAGGGAGAATTATTCTGAAGCAATTACTTTACTTGAAAAGGCTATAGAAATTGATCCAGGAATAAAATCTCCTTATATATTATTATGTACAATTTTCTATATGCAAAATAAATTTTCTTCTTTTAAAGAATTTTATTTGAAACATTCAAGTACTTTAAGAACATCAATTGAAATATCAGCTTTAGCTGAACTTGTTGCTGTCCAAGAGGGAAAAGATAATGTCCATCCTTTTTGCTCTAAACCAATGAATTATATTTCAGAATTTCATATCAAAGATTATATAAAAAACCATGAAAATTTTTTAGAGAAATTGAAAAAAGAAATGGATACTTATGAATTTCATGATGGTTATGCTCCACATTCATCAAAATCCTTAAATAATGGGGACCAAACAATTGGAAATATTTTTATTAAGGAGAGTAAGTTATTATTTGAACTGAGAAGCTTCTTTTTAAAAGCAGTTGAAGATTATAAGGAAAAGTACCAGTCATCAAAAGATCTTATAATTGAAGCTTTTCCAAAAGATATTAAACTAAATGGATTTTCTACCAAATTTGACAAGGGTTCTGGTCATCATTCTAGTCATTATCATCCGACAGGATGGATAAGTGGCTCTTTTTATTTAAATATACCTAATGATATTGAAAGCCATGAAGGAAATATCCAATTTGATGTGCAGGGTACTTTGCCCCTTTTTAATAAGAAAGTTAAAATAGAAAAAAGAAATATCATACCTGAAGCTGGAAAACTTATTATCTTTCCATCCTCATTATATCATTGCACAACACCCTTTTTATCTAAAACTTCTTATAGACAAGCCCTTAACTTTGATCTTGTTTCTCCATATATTTCAGATAGGGATTTGGGCATATAATTATTAACATATCACCTTCTTTTTTGTCTTATTGTTCTGCGCACAAATCAGAATATTGGTAGCTAAAATATCAAGAAACCAAATTTAATTTAAAGATTTTAGTATTTTTTTTGTAGCCAAAATTGATACATTGATTGAAATAAGGTTTCATCTTCCTTTTCAAGCTTCTTCCAATTATTAATGTCGTAAATTTTTTCTTTATTAGAGTAATAATCTTGAAATAATTTATTATTTTTTACTTTGTCTTTCATAGAAAAAATAAATCCAAGAAAATCAAAATCTTCTTCATAAAGATCTTTTAATTCTTCAATCGTAAAGTCTAATTCTTGTTCATGCATTAGTAGATCAATAAGCCCCGATTTTGAGAAATAATCTTTTCCATTAAGAATTTCTTTTTCCATAAGTAACAATCTTGCTTTTTTTATTGATTCTATATCTTGACTGATTTTATTTTCTTTAAGTAATTTTTTATTAGGATTTAAAGTTTCTCTATATGCATTAGAATATAAAGCAATTTTCATAAATCCATTTTTATTAAGTTTTTTTGATAGAATGTTAAAACCTTTTTTTGGATTTTTCATATGATGCAATACTCCACCTGCCTCAATAACATCATATTTTTCATCATGTTCTTCAAGATTCAATATATCAGCTTGATACCAATTGATATTTTTTATATTCATTTCTTGTGATTGCCTTTTTCCATATGCAAGGCTGTTTAGACTAAGATCTATAGCGTCTATAGAAACTTTAGGATCAAAAAGGGCTATATTAATTGCCTGTAAACCTGTTCCACAACCGGCAACTAAGATTTTCCTTATTTTTATTGTTTTAAAGTCTTTATCTGTTTGATTTCCAATTACACCAATATAAGGAGTTTGAATTTTTTTTATATCTTCATCCCATCTGGGGTAGGGATTTTCTTCATATTGTTTTCTAACATTATTGGAAGTTTTATCTTCTATTGAAGTTATATTTTTTATATCGTTTTGAAGAATCTCCTCTTTTTTTCTTTGTTCAATCTGTTTGTCAATTAACTCTTTGAAATAATCTTTATCAATATGATTCAGAAAATCTTTAGTCACTTTTTTATACTGATAGATTGGCTTATATGATAGTAGTACTAATATTTCCAACGGTGCAATTGATTCATTATCATCAATCTTTAAAGAAACTTTTTTGTATAATTTTTCTAAATTACTATTATCTTGACTTTTTTCTATCCAACAAAATTCATTCCTAAAACTATGAAAACACAGGTTAAGCAAAAATTTATTTATTTTTTCTTCTTTTAATAAATAGTCTAAATTTCTAATAGATTCTATAAGAATATTGCTTCTAATGGATGAAAAAAAGATTTCTATCATTTGATTTGCAAAAAAGACTTTTTTTAAAATTTTTAAATTAATTGGCGATAAGATTATTTCCTTAAAGTCTTCATCATAAATAATACTTTCTTTAAAAATATCTAAAGCAAAAGATGGTTTATCTAGGTAAAGATGCGAACCATCATTGTTAATAATTTTCTTCGCAATTTCTTTATTCTTGATAAGGCCTATATTTACACTTTCTATGCTAAGTTTTTTTTTTAAAAAATTTATCATTGAATCAAGGATAATTTTTTGTGCAGTATTCTGAAAATTACCTGTAAAATTTGTCTTTGAATTTTCAAAAATAAAGTGAATTAATTGAATGTGTATAGGTTCAAAGCTATCATTTTTAATAGCCATTGCCTCAAAGCAAGAAATCATTCTATCATGCATAGTTAAGAAAGTGCTACTATTTGCATTCAACTTAATTTCTTTACCTTCTTTAAAAGGTTGTAAATAATGTATTAACGCAGCACGGTAGTTCCCTTCTATGAAACTTTTGTCCCCATCTTTTACAGATTGAATTAATTCAGATTTCTTCACGGCCTTAATCCAAAGCTCACTTTTCCTTTTTTTCTTAGAGGGGCTGATAGATTCGCAAATTCACAAATTAATTTTCTTGTATCCCTTGGATCAATAATTTCTTCTGCCAGAAAAGACTCAGCAGTTTTAAATGGTGATCTAACTTTTTCCATTCTTTCTTCTATTTCTTTTAAAAGTTCTTCAGGGTTATCAGATTTTTCAAGATCAGATTTAAATGCGGCTTCAATCCCACCTTCCATTGGAAGAGAGCCCCAATCTCCAGAAGGCCAAGCGTATCTATAATGTGTTCTAGCTGCATTCATATGTGCGGCTCCTGCTACTCCAAAAACCTTTCGAAGAATTACTGAGCACCAAGGAACAGTGGCTTGATAAACTGCTGTCAAGGCTCTGGATCCATGCCTTATTGTTGCAGATTTTTCTGCTTCAAGTCCTATTACAAAACCTGGATTATCAACCAAGTGAACAACAGGTAAATGAAATGTTTCTGCTATATCAACAAATCTTGTTACTTTGTTTGATGCTTCAGCAGTCCATCCCCCGCCATAAAAATAAGGATCACCAGCCAGTAAACCTACTGGCCAACCATCAAATCTTGCTAGTCCTGCAACAACTGATTGGCCAGAAAGTTTACCAAATTCTAGAAAGCTATCTTTATCAACAAGAGTACTTATTATTTTTCTAGAATTATATACCTTCCTTCTATTTTTAGGTATTGCTTCTATAAGCCATTCATCCTTCCTATCTGGAGTGTCAGTAGTTCTTGATCTTGGAGGTAATTCATAAACAGATGATGGCAGGTATGATAATATCTCTTTGGTTTTATTTATGGCTTCTTCTTCACTTTTTACCACTATATCAATAGCGCCATTTTTAGAGTGGATTTCTGATCCGCCAAGTTCCTCTTTAGTCAAATCCTCACCTACTCTTTTTACTACAGGAGGTCCAGCAACAAACATCTGAGAAATTTTTTCCACCATTATAGAAAAGTGGCTTGTAACTGCTCTGGCCGCTCCTAGTCCTGCAACTGGTCCTAGTGCTAGAGCAATAACAGGTATAGTTGAAAGATTTTCTACAACCCAATTCCATCCTGGATTTCCAGGGATATATGTTCTAGCATCCATATCAAGTGATTTAACAGATCCTCCACCTCCAGTTCCTTCTATTAATCTAATTAATGGTATCTGATATTCATTTGCTAATTGCTCTGCCATAATTTGTTTTTGAGCTATTGAGGCATCCGCTGCTCCACCTCTTACTGTAAAGTCGTCAGCCCCAACCACAACATTTCTTTCATTAATCTTGCCTCTACCCATAACAAAATTTGAAGGTATAAATTTAATCAATTCACCTTTTTCATCATATTCAGCTTTCCCTGCAATTTTTCCTATTTCATGAAATGAATTTTTATCTAACAGTAAATCTATTCTTTCACGAACATTTAATCTGTTATTATCCTTTTGTCGTTGAAGCTTTTCTTTGCCACCCATTTTTTCTGCCATGGCTTCTCTTTTCTTTAATTCTTCAATTTCTTTTTCCCAAGTCATAATTTATCGTCCCTAAACACCCAGTTATGAATTGATCTCGATAAAAGGATTAATATTAATCCAATAACTCCTGCACCAAGAGCAATATTGTTAAACAATCCCGGCATTGAGATTAAACCTTCCGTTGTGGCTTGACCAGATAACAGCCCTGCCAAAATTGCTCCAAGCGAGGAAGCTAAAAACCATATTCCCATCATCTGCCCTATAAATCTTTTAGGAGAAAGTGAAGATATCGCAGCTAAACCTATTGGGCTTATTACTAATTCGCCAATGGTATGAAATAAATAGGTTAGTAGTAGCCATTTTGCACTAGCCAAGGCTTCGCTATTTATTGCAGTATTTGCACCCATGGCAATAATAACAAACCCAATTCCCATAAAAATTAATCCTAATCCAAACTTAAATGGTAAAGAAGGGTCTAACATTCTTTTTCCAAGAAAAACCCATATATAAGCCATAATTGGGGATAGGATTACTACGAAGGCAGGGTTGACTATTTGCAACCAACTTGCTGGATATTCCCATCCACCAATTAATCTATTGGTATATTCTTTTGCAAAAATATTAAATGAACTGCCACCTTGATCAAAGCCAGACCAAAAAAAGGCAGCGCTAATGAAGAGAATAAATATTAAGAACATTTTTCTTCTTTCAGTTTCGTTAAGTTTTCCAAAAAGGAAGATAAATAAGAAATATGCCAAAGCTATAAGTGTTATAATTATTGTAACCAAACCAGCTAATGGCACAGGGTCAAAAGACCACACTCCAAAAACACCAGTAATAAATAAAAATAATATAACTGTTAAAGCCAACCATATTATTGCAAAAGCTCTATTTTTTATTTTATCATTTATATTTTCTTGAGGACTTATTCCTACGCTTCCTAGCTTATTTCTATATAAAATAAATTGTAATAACCCAAAGGCCATTCCTATACCTGCTGCTCCAAAACCATAGTGCCAACCGATATTTTCTCCCAAATAACCACATATAAAAAAACCTAATATACTTCCAATATTTATAGCCATATAAAAAATTGTAAAACCAGCCTCTTTCCTTTTGTCAGCATTATCATAAAGAGCGCCAACTATCGCTGATATGTTAGGTTTCAATAGCCCTGTTCCAAGAACAACAAACAGAAGACCAAAATAAAAAGTATTAATATTTGGTATAGCTAGGATGAAGTGACCAAGCATAATGATTATGCCGCCATATAAGATTGATCTTTGTTGACCGATTAATCTATCAGCTATCCAACCTCCTGGGAGAGTAACTAGATAAACACATGATGCATAAATTCCATAAATAGCACTTGCGGAGACTGGGTCTATATCAAGTCCGCCATCAGAAATTGAAGCTGTCATGAAGAGAACTAGAATTCCTCTCATTCCATAATAGGACATTCTTTCCCACATTTCCGTAAAAAATAAGGTTTTTAATCCTTCTGGATGATTATTAAGCAATTTGTTTCTGCCTTTTATGAAATTTAAACAAACAGTTTAACAATAAAATTTTAACAATGAAAATAAAATAACTATTTTAAGGTTGATGTTT
>Ga0066836_10001643_pt1 | contig 11781 bp, 6 predicted proteins | sample ETNtaG_18_FD_71568 | JGI IMG/M metagenome (GOLD analysis project Ga0066836, IMG submission 71568) | Marine microbial and viral communities from oxygen minimum zone, Eastern Pacific Ocean - ETNP201302SV91 | ecosystem: Environmental > Aquatic > Marine > Oceanic | place: Pacific Ocean: Eastern...
AGTACTATAACAAATAGGAATCGTCGTCCGAGGGCTAAGGAACGTGAGAATAGCAATGTTAGATAAGAAAATGACTGCAATGTTGATGACTCTCAGTATGCTCGCGGCTGCGTTCGCGGGTTGTCTGGGTGGAGATGACGAGCCCAAGTGGGAATTAACGCCAGCCGATGATATTTCGGCTGACATAGTTACTTCTGCTTGGGATCCGATTATTCCAAACTTGAATGGTGGCGAGATGTGCGATGCAATTATCTCGGCAATGACAAAGACGGATGCGCGCGAACAAGAAGTTGATTTCACCCGCGGTTACTACACAAGTAGCCAAGGTGTAATCGGAGCGTCTGGTTCAGCCGCAATCTCAGATGTCTCCGACTTGAATGCGGCTGGAACAAAAGTCGCAGTTCAAACCGGAACGACTTCTGACCTCTATGCTGCTGAAAACCTAGGGATGGCAACCATCGTTGCATACGATGATTTCCCATCTGTAACAGCAGCTGTCGGAAATGGAGAAGCGGACTATGCTATGGGTGATGCACCCGTACTTGCACTGTCTGGATCCCTAATGGCGACCTTCTCAGATGAGACTTTTGGAATCGCATTACCAGGAACAGATGATGATGATGCAGATAGAGATACAGAACTTCTAGATGCCCTTAATGTCGCAATAACTGCAATCGTCGATTCAGGTGAATATGACTCAATTTTCAATGATTGGTTCACTGGAAGCGTCGTCCTAACAGATGACCGCGATGCAGACACAGCAACAGAATACCCAAGTGCAAGCGAGGGTTCATCCCTAACTGCTGTTCTTGAGTCAGGTACACTACAATTCTGTTCAGACACAGCATACCCTCCATTCGAGAATCTTGATGAGAGTGGAAACGCTGTTGGATTCGATGTAGATATTGCAAATGCATTAGTCGATGAAATGGCCGCTCACTACATGGGCAGCGATAACCCAGAATTCCAAGGACGAGTTAAGATTGGATTCCTTTTGGACCAAACCTCACCTGCTATCTCTGCATATTCTGCTAACTTCATGGCTGCTGCTCAGATTGCAATTAATGATCTAAATGCAGATGGCGGCAACTTCGATTTAGTTGCAGCAGATACAGGTTGTAATGGCGATACTGCAGCAGGATCAGCAAGTATTCTAGCATCTTCTGGAGTAATAGGTGTTGCTGGAGCTGCTTGCTCTGGAGCTTCTATGGGTGCAAATGCTGTACTAAGTCCACTAGGAATTCCAATGGTTTCCTATGCAAGTACTAGCCCAGCTCTAAGTGATTCGACTGCATACCCTAACTTCTGGAGAGTAGTTCCAAGTGACGCTCTTCAAGGACCTGCAATGGCCTCAATGGTTGTAGCAGTAGGAATGCAAGGCGGAGCTCCTGACGCGGCTACATCAATGGCTGCCATGAATCCTGCCTTAGTCCATATGTCTAATGATTACGGAACTGGATTGGCTGGCGCCTTTGAGGCTGCATGGTTAGCATCTTCTGGTCAAACGGCACTTTGTGCAAAGATTAGTTATGATCCAGCAGATCAAACTACCGACTATGTTGCAATTGCAACTCAAGTCGATCAGGCAGGTTGCGGCTCCGCTGTGACTGTAACATATGCTGCTGATGGTGCTGCTTTCATGGAATCACTAAGAGGCATTGGATCTACTATACCTGCTTTCGGCGGCGATGGAATTGCTTCCGATGCGTGGACAACTGAATTTTCAGCCCCAGCAGCAGCTCACATGGTTTTTGCTACAAAACCTCGTGCGACTACTGGTTCAGGTACATTTGCCGCTTCTTGTGGAGCTGTTGATGAATGTGCATCTGGAATATACACCAGTGAAACTTATGATGCAATTACTATGATAGGTAAGGCATACATGATGGAAAATGGTGCAAATATGGCTAACCACTTGAATATGCTCGGCGATAACTATGCAGGTGCATCAGGAACAGTTGATTTTGATGCACATGGAGACATTCCAGGTGCTGGCTATGATATATGCATGCATGCTGTAATTTCATCCACTGACGTATATCTAAATTGCCAACACTACTGGACTGCTGATGGCGGAGTAGAGGAATATGACTTTGCTGGAGCAACAGTGAAAATTGGTTTCTTATTGGATTTAACATCTCCATATGTTTCTCCATATGCTCCAGGATTCATAGCAGCCCAAGCTATTGCACTTCAAATTATGAATGTTGCAGGATATAGTAATGGTCTACAATTTGAGGTAATTCAGGCAGATACTGCTTGTTCTGAAGCTGGTGGTCAATCAGGAGCTCAGGCTCTTGTCGCAGCTGGTGTAGTTGGAGTAGTTGGAGCAGCTTGTTCCGGTGCTTCAATGGGTGCCAATTCTGTATTGAGCCCACTTGGAATCCCAATGATATCCTATGCAAGCACTAGCCCTGCTCTGAGTGATTCGGAAGCTTATCCTACCTTTTGGAGAGTAGTTCCAAGCGATGCACTTCAGGGTCAAGCATTGGCTGCTGCAGTAACTGCAGGTTCATCCCCTGCTGTTCTTTATATGGCGAATGACTATGCTACAGGACTTGCAAATGCATTCAACAATTCATGGGCAGGAGCAGGAGAAGGTCTTTGTTCCGCAGGAATGATTTCATATGATCCAGCTTCCTTTGATGGTACTGCAATTGCTTCCCAGATAGTTAGTGCAGGTTGCGATAGTGTAGTATTGGCATCATATGCTGCTGACGGTACTCAGTTGATTAGTGATCTAAACACAGCAGGATTTACTGGTGCATTCTACGGTGGAGATGGAGTTGCTGATTCAGCATTCCCTGGTCCTGATGGAATGGTTGCTACTAAACCATCCGCTGGTTCAGGCACACCTTCAGAAAGAGCTCAAGCATTTACTGTGCTTTGTGCAGATGTTGCTGAATGTGATGGTGGAATCTATACTGGAGAAACCTTCGATGCTTTCATCGTTTTGGGTTACTCTATATTTGCTCAAGCCGGAACCCCTGAAATTCCATTGACTTCAATGGTACAGGCAGTAGGACAAGGATTTGTAGGCGCAACTGGAGATATCACCTTCATGACGAATGGAGATGTCCCTGGAAGCGGATACTGTGTTGGAACTTTCGATAGTGCTGGCGCATTCACTTGTGGCCAATATTGGAGCCCCACTGGCGGATTAGAAACAGCATCAGCATAGATCCTTTGAAGTAATTTTAGTATATTTCAAAGATTTACATAAAGCATCACGGTGGAGAAAAATCTCTGCCGTGATGCCTTCACAAACTCGATTTGTTTTCGGTGGATGAATAATGCATGGTATCTTATTTTTATTCTCCTCTCTAGTTATTTGTGTGGCCCTAATAATTAGTAAAAGATGGTCATCAATGCCTAGGCTTTGGACTAGGTTGATAATAGTCTCAATAATATTTTTTGATGCTTACTTTGGATTATTATATAATGAAGGATCGCTTAATTTATTTAACACACTGATAGATAATCGCCTTCCGGACCAAAAGGGATTTATTTGGCTATTACAATTGGTACAAGCGATTAGTGCGGGATTTGGATTTGTAAAAATAGCCTTTGATGATTTATCTGAAAGTTTATTCAGAACAATTTCTATATGTCTAACACCAATTTTTCTTATATTCATAATATGGATATCCAGCGATGCATTATTATCGGGAAGAAATTCAACAGCAGTAGCGTATTTAGATATCGTACAAATCACTACTTCTAGTATAAGATGGGCTGCAACATATCTTTCAATAGCTGTAGCTCTGACTCTGACATATAGAGTCCAAAGATACGGTAACTTTGCTCAGAGTGAATATTTCATGCTTGGCATGTATGTTGCAATGGCAATTATTTGGACAGATTATTTCCTACCATTGACAGTTTCTCCACCTGATGGTGTTTTAGTTTGGTCTGTTTTAGCATATACTTTAGTAGCTGCTTTTATTGTTACGGGATTAGTAGGATTAATGATAGATAGATTGGTGTACAAAGATTTCCGAAAGAAAAACGCATCTCCTCAAGTTATGATGATTGCTTCTTTAGGTGTAGCATTGATTCTAAGGGCAATAGTTTGGTTGCGATATAGTTCTAGAAATAGGCTATTTGAGCCCGATTCAGATTGGAGAATGACTACTGAAACACCTATTGCACAATTATGGAAAATTCCAACATACAAATTAAAGGTTAATTTTGGTAAAAATACGCTGGCTGAGGGTGAATATTATACCTCAGCACATTGTGAAATAAAGGATGGTGTTGCGAGTCAAATTCAATTAGATTACATTCCTTCTTTTGAATTATATAAATTAGATACAGACTGTGTATCACAACTGGAAACAGGCTTTTCATTCTATAATGCACCAACCCCAATTGTGATATTCGCTTCAGTATTTCTTCTCCTTCTTCTCTTGAAGAAAACTAGGCTTGGTCGTAGAATGCGTGCAGTTGCAGATAATCCAGAATTAGCAGCAAGTAGTGGTATTAACGTAGAAAGAATACACGGATATAGTGCTTTTCTTACTGCTGGGTTATGTGGTCTAGGAGGTGCTGCATTTGCAATGACTGTACGATTCTCTCCAGTAACTGCATTTACACTTCTATTGCCATCTTTTGCTGTAATAGTATTGGGGACAATAGGATCTATAGAAGGAGCAATTGTATCTTCACTAATTATTGGTTTCATTAGAGCTACATCATCCCCCATTCTTTCAGGTTTAGGCCAAAATTTGGGGCGCTCAACATATTCTTCATTCGAGGGAGTGACTCCATATATTTTCCTAATTGCCATATTATTGATAATGCCGGAGGGATTAGGTAATGCTTATGAGAAATGGAAAATAGATAGATTGAGAAAGCGTGCAGAAGAAGACACCACCCCCTCTAAAAATTTAGGTATTTTCCTTTCCGTATTTTTCGGATGGATTGGCCTTCACAATCTTCAACAAAAGAATCAATCACGTTTTTCAAGTATGGCATCATTAACAGGATTTGCATATATTTTCAGTAAGATTACAAATTTTATCGATACCCATTCATTTTCTCAAAATGCATCACCAATTAGAGATGAAGCAGGTTTTTCGTATGAATCAAATTTTGAAATGAGAACCGGCAGAGATGATTGGATATTTTCGCCCTCTGATTCTCAATTATCTCTTAATGATTTAACTAGTGAACCTCCCTCAGATCTTGCCCCCGAACTGCATGATGCATGGTATCAACACGCCCTCGAAACAATGCATAATTCATGGGCCGATTTGATGAATAATGAACTCATGTTTTTGGATATCATAACTCTCCTTGGAGATTTAATGTGGCCAATTGTACCCCTTCTAATATGGATTTTTGCTTTGGTTGAGGGATACTACCTTTACAAAGATAAAAAAGAAGATCCTATGCTAATCATCAAATCCTATGTCTCAAAATTAACTAGCCCAATCAGTCAACGAATTGCAAGCAAACCATCTTTACCCAAATCATTCAATTTCAAAACAATTAATTCAAAGATACCTAAATTTGAACTAAAAATAGACAAAATCGCCCAAAATTATGTTGAGCAATTAAAGACAAAATCAACATATGGGCGAGAAGGTCCATTCCTTTCTAACGTTACTTTTGCGATTTTTCTCATATTATTCATTCTAATTATTTTATGGATGCCTGTTGATGAAAGTGCTGCAAGGGCCAATCTAATCAGGGTATTTAATATCTCAAATATCATATTATCAATATCAATTTTCATATTAATGGGATTCTGTCTAAATTTACATACTGGAATCACCGGTATGGTCAATTTCGGTATCATATTCTTTGTCGCAATTGGTGCAATAGCCGTTGGAATACTGGCAGGCCCAGTAAAATATAACGGCTATGATTGGCCGATATTCTGGGCTGCATCATTTGGTATAGTTTCAGCAGCAACTTTTGGTTGGCTGCTCGCTTATCCAACTGCAAGATTAAGGACGGATTATTTTGCTATAGTCACCATATCTTTAGGTGAAATTCTTAGAGTTATTCTCACATCTGAACCCATGGTTCAATCATATAATACAGAGGCTTCTTGGTCTAGCCCAACCCCTGGAGTTTCTCAATATCCAATGCCTCTTGAAAAGTGGTGGTTTTGTGGTGATTCAACTCCTCTTGATTTTATTAATAGTGAACCATTGACTGCTTTTGGTCCAAGAGACTGTGAAACCGCAATTGGTGCCGTTACAATCGATGGGATTCCACAAAACATCGATAGCATGTCATCATATCTAATGGATATCTTAAGTCTTGAAGCTGCTGCACCTTATGTTATTTTATTATCAATTCTTTCTTTAATTTCCGTGATTATTGTTTGGATTCTCCTCAATACTCTTCTTAGTTCACCTTGGGGGAGGATCTTGAGATCAATAAGAGAAGATGAAGAAGTAACACAACACCACGGCCATGATGTACTTACTTACAAAGCCTCAAGTCTTGCATTAGGTGCAGCAATAGCCGCGTTAGCTGGTATGTTCTGGGCTTGGCAATTAAGAGGATTCCAACCAACTTTCATGAGCCCTGCTACTACTACGTTTTTAGTATGGGCCGCATTCATAATCGGTGGTTCTGGAAACAATAAAGGAGTAATAGTGGGGTCATCAATTATAATTCTCTCTCAATTTATTTTCCGAGTGTTAGATACTGGACAAACGTCAGCAGATCTACCTTTGCACGAAACTGCTGTTTTCATTGATGGTATTTTCAGATGGCTAGTTGTTGATTACTTTGAAGTGGTATTAGTTTCTATTGGAATAATGATATTTGGCATATTGTTCAATAAACATAATATTTCCGAAATTGGATTATGGGGGGCATTCATATTCTTCATTTATGGTAATTTAAACAGTCAATATTCTTTTCAAGAATCATTCATGGATATCAATTTCGATGGTAATGTTGACATCATTGCTGAAATGGCTTATGTTAATGTATTATTAGTTGGAATGGTGTTGTTACTTTCTCTGAAATATAATCCAAAAGGACTCTTACCAGAAATACCAAATCGTCCATTGAGACCCGAAACGGATGGTGATTTGTCATGAGTGAGGAAATCGTACTCAGAGTTAACAAATTAAAGAAAGAATTTGGTGGTTTAGTAGCGGTCAAAGAAGTTTCCTTTGAAATTAAATCAGGGGAGTTAGTAGGTCTAATTGGTCCAAATGGTTGTGGTAAATCAACCACTTTTAATTGCATCAGTGGTCTATTAAAACAAACATCTGGTGAAATCGAGGCATTTGGAATTGACATCTCAGACATGCGCCCAGACCAAATCCAAAAACTCGGTTTCACTCGTACATTCCAACATACTCGTTTATGGCGCCAAATGACTGTAATAGAAAATCTCATGGTTCCTCCTAGGAAGCAATTTTCACCAAATATATTGTCATCTCTATTATTACCTAAATCACGTCCTAATGAAAAAATAAGACTCACTAATGCTTATGATGCATTAGACCAATTAGAAGTTCCTCATATGGCTCATAATTTAGCAAGTGAATTGTCAGGTGGTCAGAGTAAACTAGTAGATATCGGGCGCTCTTTGATGGGTAATCCGAAGTTGCTTTTACTCGACGAACCAGTCGCTGGAGTCGCCGGCCCTCTTGCCATGAAGATATTCAACAATCTTAGAAAAATAGTTGATGAAACTGGGATATCCGTCCTTATTATTGAACACAATATGGATTTTATTCTGCGTCAAGGAGTTGACAGAATCGTTGTGATGAATGAGGGCGAGATATTGATGGTAGGAACTCCGGATGAAGTAAGAAGTAACAGAGCGGTTATTGAGGCATATCTTGGGGCTGCTGGCGAAGAAGAAGGCGGTGAAGAGGAATGAGCAATCGAGTACTAGATGTCAAGGGCCTCAGTGGAGGGTATGGTTCAGTACAGATTCTCTATGACATTGATCTCTATGTAGATGAAGGAGAGTTTGTTACTATAATCGGCCCTAATGGTTGTGGTAAGTCAACTTTCATAAAGACAATTTTCGGGATTGCAACACATTATTCTGGTTCAGTTCAACACAATGGAGAGGAGGTTTCTGGATGGCGTACCGACCAACTTGTGAATCGCGGTATTGCATATGTTCCTCAGGTTAACAATGTATTTCCTTCGCTAACCGTACATGAAAATCTACAGATGGGGGGTAATTCACTTTCTACCAAAATTCTCAATGAAAGGATTGAGCGTGCTTTGACAATGTTCCCTGATTTAGAAGATAGAACTCACGATCTCGCAGCTTCTCTCTCAGGCGGTGAGCGGCAGATGCTCGCTATCTCAAGAGCGTTAATTTCCGACCCGAAATTCCTCTTGCTCGACGAACCGACAGCAGCTCTTTCACCATTGTATCAACAGCAAATAATTGAACGAATAGATTCTTTACGCGCTGAGGGCATTACAGTTCTCATAGTTGAGCAAAATGCCCGCCTTTCTCTAGCTCGTTCTGATAGAGGTTATATCTTGGCGAGTGGAAAAGTTGTACATACAAGCGATGCACAACATATCTTGACCGATCCCGAAATCGGTGAGTACTTCCTTGGGTCTCACTAATTCAATGACTCAACACTCGCTCTACTGCTAGTGGTATGTGGTGCAGAGATTCGGATAATCGATGACCATCCTCAACTTCAATAAGTTCAATCATATCATTATTTGCTGCAATTTGGCGCGAATAATCGATGGGTACTATATCATCATTAACTCCATGTATGATAGTTGTAGGATGTTTAATCTTGGGCCATGACATTTCATCTGCAGAGGTCATAAAATCCCAAGAGAAATTTACTTCATGACCAAATCCATGATGAAAATAGGCATACGAGTCAGTTTCTTCCCATTCGATTATGCCTTCAACTCCAACGGTATTACGAAAGTTTTCAGCAAGACCAAAGGCAGGAGCCAATAACACAAGTCTGAGACTAGAATTGGTCATTCTTGCAGCAGCATTAGCCACCGCCAATCCTCCATAAGAAGATCCCATGATGACCTCTAAGTCAGGATTTTTTTCAATTGCTTGGATAACAATTGAGACATGCTCTGCTATAGCCCAACCTTGAGAATTCATTTCAGGTGAGACTACATCCCATCCTAATTCATTCGCTAGGTAAGTTGGTTTTGTTCCGTCTGGTCGACCTTCCAATCCATGAGCCCAGAGAACTTTCACTGATTCACCCCTGTTGACAAAGGTTCAATGCAACAAATTCGCTCTGTGTGGGCTTTCGTTTCATTATTTCAGGATTCAATACTCTAAGATGAATTTCTGCAACAACATGGACGGTTGCTTCGAACAAATGTCCACCATGAACAATATGCCCATTATCGGATAGCAACATGTGAATGTGGGTGAATGGGCCATCTGGCCCTGGTGCTAAATTTCCTTGTGTTGAAAGCAATTCCATGGAATCACTATGCGTAACAGTCTGGTAAATTCCATTTGAATCTAAGTAACCTATTTTGATATCCCGAACACGACCAATTCCACTAGTAATTGAGGCACAGGTTATTCCATGCTCGGAGAGGCTTTTGATTGAGGCATGGATCTCATCTCCGGGATCGAGCCTTAAAATCACATCATCACCGTCTCTAACATGTTCCATGCCATCCGATTGGGGGGTCATCCTTTCAATCCCACTCAAGGTCTTCTTCCTCTGCATTTGGCGTTTAATTGAAACAACTTGCAGTGGAAGCGCGCAGACTTGCATTTTAACGCCGTCCTACGAGAAAAACCTCCAATGGAAATGTAGGGGTGGAATTTAGTATCCAAACTGTTCATAGACTGCGTCGGAACACTTCCGATGCCCGGCGGCGATAATCGATGACAATGGCAGCACATGATTCATCTGCGCGGTGGCGAACTTTCCTTACTGAGGCAAAGGAATCCGAGATAGCATTACTACTCTCTAAACAGGCCGATTCTCCTGTACTCATTGTAGATTTTCATGAGTTACAAACTTTCGATCCCGAGTTCGCTGAAGATGTTCTTTCCGATCCTAGAAAAATTCTCAATAATGGCCGCAATACTCTGAATGAGATATGCCGTGAGCGTGGCGAGGATATTGATTGTTTACTTCGAGTTGGTGAATTACCAAAAGACAGCCGTCGCGAATTACGAGATGTGGGTAGTTCTGATATTGAACGATTGAGGAGTGCAGAAGTTATTATCACAAAAATCAGTGAAATCAAACCTCGCATTCATCGAGCGGTATTCCAGTGTGAGAATTGTGGACACACAGTAGAAATGATACAGGAGAATGAGAGGGAATTGAGGGAACCTCTTCGCTGCCCCCCTGAAACTGGTTGTGGAGAGGCAGTGGGCCGTAGTGGAGGGACCCGTTTCAACCTTGTAATGAACATCTCAAGAATGGTAAATAATCAGTGGGTTGAGGTTCAGGAGGTTCCTGAAAATGTGCCTAGTGGGGCTCAACCTTCTCGTGCTCATGTACTCGTTGAAGGGGACATGGTGAACAAGCATCTTCCAGGTCAAAGAGTGGTTGTGAATGTAATTCCAGTAGTTCATTCTGAAGTCAAACGTAATCGCAAGACACCGATGTTTGATATCATCTATCACCTTGTAAGTTCAGAGCATGAAAGTACGCCTTTTACAGAAATAAAAATCTCCGACGAAGATCGTGAAACTATTATTGAAATTTCGAATCGACCAGATTTACTTCAGATAATGCAACGCTCAATCGCTCCTTCAGTATATGCAACAGGCGTAATGCACTTCGTAAAACGTTCTTTGGCTCTGCAGTTATTCGGTGGTGTGTCACGTATTAATCGAGATGCAACAAGGTCACGAGGAGATATTCACATTCTATTAATGGGAGATCCGGGCGTTGCGAAATCTCAATTATTGACTTACATGTCTAAACTTTCACCTCGAGGAATGTTTGCTACCGGAGGAGGAGTATCAGGAGCTGGACTTACAGCTGCTGCTGTGCGAGACGATTTTGGTGGAGGAGGGCGCTTCGCTCTAGAAGCAGGAGTATTACCTCTATCCGATCGTGGTATGGCTGCTATTGATGAGTTTGACAAAATCAGCGAAGAGGATCGTCGAACCATGCATCCTGCTATGGAACAACAACGTCTTGATGTGTCAAAGGGAGGCGTCAAAGCAACCTTGAATACTCGTTGTTCCATTCTTGCCGCGGCTAATCCTAAAGAAGGCAGATTTACCAAACGTGGACCTAATGAGAGTGTAATGAGGTCATTCAATGAAACCGGTCTTCCACCACCTTTGGCATCCCGATTCGATATAATTTGGATGCTTAGAGATGAGGTCAGAGTCGAAGATGATGAAAGAATTGCGAGACACATTCTCACAGTTCGAACTGATGGAGTTAGTGAAATGAAAATAGATGAGGCGATGGAATATGACCTCCGCGAAGAAAACGAAGGTAAAATTTTCATGCAAGGTATAGATGGCTCTGATCATCTCTCAATCGAATTTCTAAGAAAATATATTGCATATGCAAAGCGAAATATCCACCCTGATTTGAATGATGACGCCAAAGCAATGATTCTTGAATATTATACTAATGAGCGCCAATCTTTTGGAAGGGAAGATCAGTATGGAGAAGCAGAGGTAATTCCAATCACTCCTCGTGCTCTTGAAGCACTTATTCGACTGACTGAAGCCAATGCTCGCATGAATCTCCGCCAAACTGCAACCGCTGATGATGCCAAAATGTCACTTGCAGTATTCCGTCATTGGCGCGAAGAATCAGGAATCGAAGACGAATCAGAATTAATCTCCGG
>Ga0066836_10001644_pt1 | contig 11779 bp, 10 predicted proteins | sample ETNtaG_18_FD_71568 | JGI IMG/M metagenome (GOLD analysis project Ga0066836, IMG submission 71568) | Marine microbial and viral communities from oxygen minimum zone, Eastern Pacific Ocean - ETNP201302SV91 | ecosystem: Environmental > Aquatic > Marine > Oceanic | place: Pacific Ocean: Eastern...
AAGATAGGCGAGAATCAATCAGGTGTGGCAGAAAGTGATGAGGACCTGCGCTTTAATCGAATCGAGTCCCTTCCGGAGTTTTTCGGATAGGTTTGCATTAGCATCATGATACGGTTTAATGATGCTTAACACTTCAAAGGGCCAAATACTACAGAGTATCTGTATACAAAGTCTATTTTAAATTATCACAATTATGTTTAAAGTCAAACTTTTTCAACTACTTAACATGAATGTAATGACATCAAATTTCGGAGGGACTCATCAATGCCTGTTTGAGGGACTCTTCAAAGTTTGATTTAACTATTTTTTCATAATCGTCAGGAGTGATGTAAAAGGTGTCGATGACTTGATGCCCAATTGTTGTAATGACAGCTTGCTGAATAGGCACCCCAACCCGATCAAAAGCGCTGACCATTTTGTAATAAACCAGAGGTGCGTCTTCGGCAGTAATTTTGATGCGTAGATAATGCTTGTCACTTCTCGAAAATTCAGTTTTATCACGTGAAGACCCCTTCCAAACTGGGAAATCAGCTGAAGACGCTTCATTATTTTCATTGACCATGTAACCTTTTTTATCATCTTTGAGGTGCTCCAGCTGAAACTTTGTATTGTATAGAAAAGTCGGTGGTTTTATTTTCAGAGCAGGCGGATTATTTCTTCTGATGGAAGTTTCCAGTTCTAATGGAAAGATCAAGTTGTCCTCTCTCCCCTTCGAAACTTTGATATAATAACAAAAAGCAACTTTACCACTGGCGAATTTTATTTGGTTAATCTTTGCGGATTCAATGTTGAGGTGTTTCAAATTTAAGGTATAAGCAATTTTACTGTGTATCTGAGGCATATCATGTACATAAATCAAAAGGCCGTTTAGCCGTCCTCTTGAGTTGGTAATGACATTTACAATTGCGGGAAGTTCAAGTTTGTTAAAAATTGTAAGATTCTCCGCAACCATACCCGGAGGTGAGCTCAGCAGGAAACGATTTGGAAATGAAGCAAAAAACCAGTTGATTAAGGGACTGTAAAGTTCTGTTAGCTCGACCAAGGTTTTGTTACTTAGAGATTGCCGAATGATGCGTATAATTTTTTCCGTAGTTTGGTCTGTGCCATGTTTATCAAGAGAGCCCAGTTTAAGATCTCGCCACAGGACTTGTAATTCAATTTCTGATTTTTCAAGAAGTTTCCTTTCTTTTTTATTTATGCGTTCCAATGGTTTCAGCAATACAGATTCTATATTTTCCCGGAGACTTCTTTTTATCAAAAGATCAATACGTGTATCGGATGTAAGATCAGTCTTTTTAATATCCAGATATGTTTGGATAAAATCCATTGAATCTTCCTGCTTCTGAGAGGATCGCATTTCGGCAAAAACCCGATAAGTCTCTTCAAAAAATGTTCTCAAACTCCGTGTAGAGTGGGCATTGCTTTCACTAACAGAAATGTAATCTGAGATATTGCAGAGGAAGAGCAGGATAACATTGATTAGATTCCGGTCTGCAATTTCAAAAAAACTTTGCAAAGCCTGATCGAAATAGGCAGAAGTTTTACTGAGCTGAACAACCGTTGAGTGATGTACAATTAGAAGAGATACGAGGGTGAAAAATTCCTGATCATCATAACCAATCCGCTCCAGTGCTTCTACAGCAATCGATGTTCCAGAAACCTCATGATCTGTTTGCGGATCAATTTTTCCAACATCATGAAATATAATGCCCCATTTGAGTGCTAAAATATGTTTTGGTTCCAGATATTGAAATAATTCCTGATAATCTTTTTTTAGCCGATCCAGTTCTTTTTGCGTACGATCAAGTGCATTGAGGGTATGAGTACAGACTGGATGTTGGTGATAAGCAAGATTCCTAAGCAAGAAACGCATTTTGTTAGTTTCAGGAATGAAACAACCCATTAAAGTACTAGGTTGACTTTCAGCATTAATTGGTTCGCAAATTTCAAACATTATCCTCCAAGCATTTGCAGCAAATGGAGTCAACATCAGTTTAGTAAAACATTTAGCAATCTGTGTTCGGTTTGAAAAAATCACATCCGGTGTTATGATACGAATCAAGTCGGCCATATCATCTTTGAGATCAAATGATAAATCGTATTCTGATTGTCCCACATATTCAAAAAGCTCCAGTAAAGCGGTGGGATCGTTGAAAATCAACGAAATCGGAACCTGAGGTAAGCCTTCCAGAGCATTTACCTCTACTATTTGACGTTTCCCCAGATGCACAACGACTTGGAAATTAGAGAAAGTCCTTACTATGGTACGATCTAGAAGTCGTTGCAAAATCGCCTTAGAGAGATCTTGAATATAATTCAACATTTGTTGACGATAGCGGTCAAAATCGTCAACACTCTGAAAGCGTTTTTTCTTGAGGAGGTATAGTCTCTCCGTTGCATCATTGATGATGTTAATCTCGATGTCTTTTTCAGAAACTCCTCCTTCACGTGCTTCATCATCTAAATGAAACTTCACTGCAGTCGCAGAAAAGTTGCGTAAATCGTAAAGAAATTCGAGGGCCTGACAAAGTTTGAAACCCTGACGTGGTGAAATTATACGTTTTTTAATTAGCAGGGCCAGCATATCAGCTGTTTGATTTGGAAATACACCAAAAGTCGCAGCCGCCAACCAAAGTGGGATTTGCAATGATCGTAACCCACCTTGATCTTCCTTTAGATTCATATTACTCAACCCAGGAACTGTTTGATCATGGTAATCACGTATTTGGCTTAGGACGAATGTTTCATATGGCAGGATTTGAAAAAATCTGCGCTTAAGGGCATTAGCTAAATGATTACTTCCAAGCAAAACTCTGCTTTCTAAAATAGCCGGTATGGTATGGATGGTAGAAGGATCCTCAAAACGAGATAAATCCTCGTTCAATTCAAAGTATTGGTGAGCAGTTTCTATACCTGCTATCCGCAGTAAATGCTCAATATGAATGATGAGTTGCCTGCAAATTTCAGCCTCTCCGGAACTTAGTTGCTGTGTATCCAAGCAATAACCAAGATCCCTGTCTGAGGCGAAACTAAGTTCTGCCCGCCCGTATCCTCCTCTGGCAAAAATTACCAAATGATTAAGTAAATAATCACGTTTGAACTCACCATTTTGAGCCTGAGGAATCTGCTCTTTCAAGTCCTTCAAACTTTCACTTAGCCTCTTTATTTCCCGAGTCAAATCTGCCTCAATACTATTGTAATATTTTAGCTGCTGCCTTTGGTCAGGATCTTCCGAATTTGATTCAATCTTTTCGATTTGTTTCTGCGTGAGTGTGAGTTTTTGTATATTTTTGGGAAGTTTTCGTGTTTTTAATCGATATTCTTTTTTGAGTTCTTCTATTGTCTTTTCTTTCAGGATTGGTAAATCTTTAAAAGCATATTCGAAAGCAGTAAGGATGATACTGTCCAATAGGCGTGTATTTTGGGCAAGTGTCTCAAAAGAGCTTTTGGTACTTAGACTCTTATCTACAATTATTTGATACTGCTCTTCAAAATATTCTGAAGTAACTGTTGCAAACACTCTTTCGCGTGAAGCGAGATATTCCAATATCTGGCTGTCATTAATTTGCAAAGGTCGCCAAACTTTAAGCAGTTTTTTCTGTAAGTTTTTTTTGTGTTTTTCAATTTTTTGAGCATCCTCTGTGAAGAGGAACGGAGAAAGAAAGGGATAATTCTCTATCGGAGAAAAATTTGTATCCATGATGTATTAACAGGTTGCTAAAAACTGTTGACGGGGTTTAAATAGCACGATAAAACAACTTTTTAACCCTCATTGATGGGTTAGTCAGAATCTAGATCAGTCATCGAAATTTAAATTTGACTCAAAGTAAATTTCCCCGTAACAAAATTTTCAAAAAAGATCTGCCTGAGATTTTTTAGGTGCTGAAATATCTAAATGTTGATAAGCTCGTTCAGTCGCTATTCTACCTCGAGGAGTACGCTGCAAAAATCCCTTAAGCAATAAAAAAGGCTCATATACATCTTCAATTGTATCTTTTTCATCTGAGACTGCCGCTGAAAGAGTATTTAAACCTACTGGGCCACCACCAAATTTTTCAATAATAGTTTCCAAAATATGACGATCCATTTGATCAAGGCCTTCCAAATCAATTCTCATTCTTTCCAGACTTCGCTCAACCAAAGGCAAAGTAATTACTCCATGTGTCTCCATATCCGCAAAATCCCGACAACGCTTCAATAAGCGGTTTGCAATTCTTGGTGTACCTCTAGCTCTGCGTGCCAGCTCCATGGAAGCTTCTTCTACGATTTCAATTCCAAGTAATGACGCTGCACGTAAAATAATAGTTTTCAGATCTTCCACATTATAAAAATTCAACCTAAACTGAATTCCAAAACGCTCCCTCAAAGGTGAGGAAAGTAGCCCCGCACGTGTTGTAGCTCCAACTAAAGTAAAATGTGGCAAATCAATTTTTACTGTTCGTGCAGCAGGACCTTCCCCAATAATAATGTCAAGAGTAAAATCTTCCATAGCACCATAAAGAACTTCTTCCACTACCCTGTTTAATCTATGTATTTCATCAATAAACAAAATGCTACCAGGATCCATGTTAGTAAGAATTGCAGCTAAGTCCCCTTGACGCTCAATCACTGGTCCAGAAGTGGATCGTAATTGCACCTCCATTTCTCGAGCAAAGATATTTGCGAGCGTCGTTTTTCCCAATCCCGGTGGACCACTCAAAAGAACGTGATCCAAAGCATGTTTACGTTTTTTTGCGGCACCAATAAAAACTTCAAGATTTTCCTTAATTTCGCTTTGACCAATATAGTCCTGTAAACGTTCTGGACGTAAAGATTGGTCAAATTGCTCCCCTTGTTGGATTTCTGATGATACCATTCTTACCTCAGAGTTTTCCGTAGAATCGAGAGCCTCAGTCTCCACAGTTTGATCCTGCATAGGTTTATGAAGAAGTAGGAAGTTTATCCAGGTGTTGTTCCTGGGAAGCTATATCCGGACTAATGCGCCATGTGTATAAAGGAGAAAAAACATACAAAATGAGGTATACAAGTGCAACATGACCGAAAAATGGTGTAAACGCGAAGCCAATGATAAGAACAATGGTAAAAATTAAAAATTTTCGACTTCGGCTCATTAAACGGCCAATGTGTAAATAGCGGATTGGGAAACTTACCATCAAGATTCCCGCAACTATCATCAGAAAAAAACTGAATTTTGACCAAAACAAAAGATCCGGAGTATTTGATTCAAGCGCTTTTCCAATCATAATGAAAGGTGCTGCAACTAACAGTGCAGCACCTGGAACAGGAATCCCTTTGAAAAAACCAGGAATACTGTTTTTATCCAAAATAAAGAAAACTAATCTTGTAATTCCCAGAGTGACGTATAAAATGGCAACCCACCCATATGGGAGTGATTGAACAGATTCATCCGCAACCCGTCCCAGCAAAATGTAAAAAATTACTGCGGGTGCTATACAGAAACTGACGGTGTCAGAAACGTCGTCAAGAACACTCCCCAAAGTAATATTATATTTTTTGGGTTTTGCTGTTGGAAGAGGCTTTGTCAGCCCCAATTTTCTAGCAACTGCACCGTCTATTTTGTCAAAAAATCCTGCACCAAGTAAAATTAGATATGCTTCCTGAATCCGTCCTTGATATGAAAACAGTATTGCTAAAATTCCCATTAGCGCATTCATTACGGTCAAGGCATTTGGGAATACAGCTAAAATACGGCGACGCAAAAGTTCATCGTTCAAACAAAGATCGTCCAGACAAGCCGTACCGTATTTTTTACAATAACCAGCAATAGAACCAAAATTGATGATGAGGAACAATATTTCCAAAAAGAAAAGCTGCTGAATTGGAATTTCTCCCAACCAACTTATCCAGGAATATAGGGAAGACTCTGGACCGCCAGGGACATAAAAAGCGTGAATATAGAGCACAACTCCAACCGGCGCAGCAACCATTGTCCGCAGTCGAGTTACTTCCTTCATTTCTTCTTCCTCACCTTTGCGGAGCGAAAAATTTCGCATAAAGTGTGCAAAATTATCCCGCATTAAGACTGTCACGCACAGGACAAGCACAAAGACAACATGTAACATTTCCAGTCGAAAATTAGAACTCTCTGGTAGATACTGATAACGCCACATCATTCCCACTGCAACCATTGGGAAAACAATGGAATACACAACTTTATCCATGATCCTGTCTGCTAAATGAGCTAGTTTTGCTTGCGGTCGATATCGGGCTGCAAACCAACCGTCAATTATATCAAGGATCATTGCTATAAGCAGAAAAATAACTCCAATGAAGTATACCAGAGGTCCATGATCAAGCATTACGCCTATGGCACAAATCATACCTGCAAAGACCATCGGTGGACGACCATAAACAAGTAAAGCGGCAACATTTGTAGAAAGGAATTTTGGTTTAGACATTTTTGTTATTCAATAAAAATACTTTTTTATAAAAATTCTGTTTCTACTATTTAACTAGCAACAACAATTATTTTAATACTCCTTTAGCCGATGTGCAACATTGAAGACATAAAGTAGAAGTGCTGCCCTTATATATACACCGTTACGCAGTTGCCTCCAGTACATGGCTCGTGGATTTGCATCTACCTCAGTTGAAATTTCATGTCTCCTTGGCAGAGGATGTAAAATAATTGCATCGGATTTCATTTGATTTACATTGTTGGTCGTCAAACAAAATTTGGAGAAATCAATTAAGTTTGATTCTCCAGAAAGATCATACTCATCCTGAAGACGGGTCATATAAACACAATCCACACCTGAAAGTATACTGTCCAAGTTATCAGTTTTGCAAAATTTTATGTTTTGAGTACGTAAAATTTCCTCCAAATCTTCAGCAATCTGAAAAGATGATGGAGCAACAAAAGCCATCTCAACATCTTTATATTGACTTAATAACATCACAGAAGAGCGTACTGCTCTGCCACGAAGTAGGTCCCCCACAAATGCATATTTTTTTTTACTGATCCCTCCTCTATGAAAAAATGATCTGTGCATAGTGTAAAGGTCAAGTAGAGCCTGAGTGGGGTGTTGATCCTTACCACTTCCTCCGTTGATAATGGGGACACTTCTTCCGGTATTGTCTAGCAAATAAGCCATAAATTCGCAAAACCCCGGTTTTGGATCACGCATGATTATCAAATCAAAGTAACTACTAAAGACCCGTAACCCATCCTCCTGACTTTCTCCTTTATATTCAGATGACAAAGAGGGATCACGAACTTCTCCGGTATCCATTCCTACCATTTGACATGCCGTCAAAAAGGAAAGAAAGGTCCGTGTTGAGGGTTGGGTAAAATAAAGCATTGCCTTTTTGTGGCTTAACAGCGATTTCAAAAATTCAATGCCGTTGGGTTTACGAGTCAATCCTTTAACCTGATCTGCAATATAAAATAATTCTTCCATCAACTTAATGGGGAATTGATGGGAGAGCATCACATGCTGGATACGACCATCTTTTTCATAATGCTTCTTACGCACTTCCACTGACTGTGAAAAATATTCTTCGTAGGTTTTTAGTGAGAATTCCATTAAAGAGAAACTTATAATATATTTTTTAAAAAAAGCTTTATTGTAGCCTAAAATTCTATCCAGAAACAGTCCAGTGGAAAGGTAATGAATGATTTATTAAGAATTAAAAATTATAACTTGGGAGGTGTTTTTAGGGATTTTAGACAGGTAGGTAGAAATTCTAAAGCATAGGGTAACTATGTAATGACCGTGCCCATTATAGGACACGCTCATTAAAAATATTACTTGATTTCTGCGCTTGCCCCGGCTTCTTCAAGTTTCTTTTTGACTTCTTCAGCTTCTTCCTTTGAAACACCTTCTTTAATTGCTTTAGGTGCAGACTCAACAGCTTCTTTAGCTTCTTTAAGACCCAAACCAGTTATTGAGCGGACTTCTTTAATGACATTTATTTTTTTCTCACCAAAGCCTGTAAGAATTACATTAAATTCCGTTTTATCATCTGTAGTGGGTTCAGCACCTCCCTCCACTGTAGAAGGTAAAGCTACCGCAGCTGCAGCTGCACTCACACCAAATTTTTCTTCCATTTCCTTCACCAATTCAGACATTTCCAGAACGGACATGTTTGCAATGAATTCAACTACTTGATCTTTTGTTATATCTGCCATTTTTTTTCTCATATAAAGGTTAAAGTCTCCTCCCATTTTAGCTTAGGGAGGAATATAAAAAACCGGTTTTATTATTTGCTATCCCGGATTGCAGCCAAAATGCGAACAAATTTCACAGGGACTGCATTTAGAGTCTGAACGAATTTAGTTGCCGGAGCCTCCAAAAGAAACAACATCTTCACAATTAAATCTTCTCTTGAAGGTAGTTTTGAAAGTGCTTCCACTTCACCAGTATTGAGTATACTTGTTTTACTATCTCCAACAAGAATTCCTGCAAGAATTTTTAAATTTTCTATATTTTTTGCTGCCTTCGAAAGTACTTTTGCTTGCACTACTGGATCTCCATCACAATATATTATCGCACGAGTTTGTGTGAATTGATCTGCAAGCTCCGAAAATGGTGTGTCTTTAGCTGCAATACGAGCCAGAGAGTTTTTAATCACCTTCATTGTGGAAGTTGCCTCGTTCAACTGCTTACGTAGTTCAACTACCTGGTTGGCTTCGATACCTCGGTAATCAACCAAAACTCCTGCTGACATATTTTCAAAAATTGATCTAAGCTCGTTGACTTGAGCTTCCTTTTGGCTTCTTTCCATAGCTCCATTTAAAATAATTAGGTTAAATATTTTGCTTATTCAGTGTTTTTACACATGTTTGAAAAATCATGTGATTCAAATAGAAAAGGATAAAAACCCATTTCTATGGAAACTGAGGGTTGCGATTTTATAAATTGAAAAAGACAGCGGAAGAGACACAAAACAATATTTCAATGTCACTTGAAGAAGTGGTGTCTCGGCAGGGCATGAATTAAGCCATTAGGCCCCTACTGTCTCAGACAATCAAACTAAATGATTTTATTTTCTATGTTTTCTATTATTATGCAGTTTGTGGATCTACTTTAATTCCTGGACCCATGGTTGAACTCAAACTAAAACTACGAAGATAAATTCCTTTTGAAGAGGATGGTTTCAATCTCTTCACATTGTCAACTAAAGCACTGACATTTTCACAGAGCTTTTCCGCATCAAATGAAATTTTTCCAACAGAAACTTGTAAATTCCCCAATTTATCTGCTCGAAATTCTACCTGACCAGCTTTGATATTCTTTATGACCGATTCAACCTCAAAAGTTACTGTACCAGTCTTGGGATTTGGCATCAAACCACGGGGCCCAAGAATTTTCCCTATTCGGCCAACTACTGCCATCATATCAGGCGTAGCAACGACACGATCAAATTCTAGCCAACCATCCTGAATTTTTTTGGCATAATCATCGCCCCCCACAAAATCTGCACCTGCTTCTTGAGCTGCAATTGCCTTTTCTCCCTTGGCAAAAACAAGTACACTTACTTCCTTACCAAGACCATTTGGCATAGCACAGGTGCCCCTCACCATTTGTTCAGCTTTACGGGGGTCTACTCCAAGCCTTAAGGCCACATCTACGCTCTCATCAAATTTGGTGGATTTGACTTCCTTAAGTAAATTCACTGCTTCAGAAAGAGTGTAAAATTTTTCGGAAACTACTTTATCTTGAATAATTTTTGTTCGTTTACTTTGTTTAATCATGTTCCCTCGGTCATAACGCCCATGCTGCGGGCAGTTCCAGCTACAGACTTCACAGCAGCTTCCAAATCATAACAATTCAGGTCCGGCATCTTCTGCCTGGCAATGTCCTCTATCTGAGCTTTACTTAGAGTACCAACTTTTGACTCATGGGGTGTTGACGAGCCTTTATTCAGTTTAAGTGCTTTTTTAATCAAAACTGGTGCAGGAGGAGTTTTAGTAATAAAGGTAAAAGAACGATCATTGTAAACAGTAATCACCACCGGAATAATAGTATCATCACCTTGAGTTTGGGCATTGAAGGATTTACAAAACTCCATAATATTTACTCCATGCTGACCTAGTGCAGGGCCAATAGGAGGTGATGGATTTGCTTTCCCAGCAGGAATTTGGAGTTTTATAAAAGAAGAAATGTCCTTTGCCATGATTTTACCTTATTCTAATACATGTTTTACATTTTCGAACTCCACCTCTACTGGGGTTGGTCGACCAAAGATACTTACTAATACCTTTAATTTCCTACGTTCGAGATTAACCTCATCTATTGTTCCACTAAAATTTCCGAATGAGCCTTCTAGGATAGTAACTTTCTGTCCAACTGTGAATTCATCTTCAGTTGCCTTTTGCTGAAAACCTTCGTTGACTTGGAAGCGAATTTCTTCTAATTCCTTCTCCTCTAAAGGAAGAGGGTTTTTCGGTGTTCCACCAATAAATCCGGAAACCCTATTAACTTCCATCAAAAGATGCCACAACTCAGGAGTTAATTCCATGTGAATCAGTACATATCCAGGAAAATATTTTTGATTGACTTTCCTTTTCTTTCCATCTTTGGTGCGAATAATATCCTCTGAGGGAATAAAAATCTCATCCACCAAATGTTCAATACCTTTAATCTTTAATTTTTCTCTGATTGTTTGTTCAACTCGTCCTTCGTAACCAGAATATGCCTGAAGTATATACCATTTTACATTTGGGTTTGTCGCTTTTTTCTCCACTTGTGATTCTGCGCCCGCTTTCTGATTCGCTATTTCCACTGAATCCTCAATAGTTTCTACTTTTTCAATATCACTTGTATTATCATGCTCACCAAGATGAGTTTCATCTTTTTTCGCAGAATTTTCTTTCGCTTCAAGATCCTCTTGCCCCATTTCCACTGTATTACCCTGTTTCTCATGTTCCAAACTTTTCTCCCCAAGATCTTCCAAAATGGCCCCTTGTGTTTCTGAATTTATTTCCTGTTCTTCAAAAATCATATCTGTTCCAGTTTCTTCTTCCACTATTATTATCCAGCAATGATCATCTGCATAATGTCTGAAAGACCTAAATCTGCAATTCCTAAATATAGAGCCACAGCCAAAGAGACACAAACAACCACAGATGTTGACTTTATTGTAGCCTCACGCGTTGGCCATTGCACACGCTTAAATTCTGCAATGACATCTTTAAAGAACTGTCGAATTCTCTTAATCATAATTAGTTCGAAATCAATTTTTTCTGCTATTCTGCTTATATACTTTTAAGTCAAAACCGAAAATTACAATTTTGGCAGGGCAGACAGGGGTCGAACCTGCGACCTTCGGTTTTGGAGACCGATGCTCTACCAACTGAGCTACTGCCCTTTCTGGACTTAAAACTAAGTTAGGAACCGCGAATTATTTCGTTTCTTTATGTAATATGTGCCTGCGATCCCACTTGCAATATTTACGTACTTCCATACGTTCTGTTTTTAATTTTTTGTTGCGGGAAGCAGTATAATTCCTGCGTTTACACTCTGTGCATTCTAAGTGGATCGTGTCTCTCATTTTTTCGTTACCATCAAAACTACTAAAATAAACTGGAGCCTGAGAGCAGGATTGAACTGCCGACCTCTTCCTTACCAAGGAAACGCTCTACCACTGAGCTACCCAGGCTCGATACTCACACCGTTAAAAGCTTTTGAAGCTATGGTGGGGAGAGAAGGATTCGAACCTTCGAAGGCGTAGCCGTCAGATTTACAGTCTGATCCCGTTGACCGCTTGGGTATCTCCCCATGCTGGAGCTGGCAATAGGACTTGAACCTACAAC
>Ga0066836_10001648_pt1 | contig 11776 bp, 6 predicted proteins | sample ETNtaG_18_FD_71568 | JGI IMG/M metagenome (GOLD analysis project Ga0066836, IMG submission 71568) | Marine microbial and viral communities from oxygen minimum zone, Eastern Pacific Ocean - ETNP201302SV91 | ecosystem: Environmental > Aquatic > Marine > Oceanic | place: Pacific Ocean: Eastern...
AATTTAGGTACTACATTAAAAATACCCGAAAAAGGTATGATAAAATTTAGGAATACTATTAACCTTGAATTTGATATCTTTTTTTGGAGAAAAGATCCTTTTGGATTCATCATTAGTGGTGGCAATGGTAAAAACCCCGATATCCTAGTTCTTTCATATTCAGATTACAAAAACCTTGATACTAGCTACATTGAATTAACATACAATAACAGACCATCCATCATATCAATACCTATAGTTGACAAGGATCAGGGATGGAAAAAATGGAAAAATATTAAACTTTATCTGGAGTCAGAAAGACAAAGGGTTGGCCTATCTTTTAATTTTGAACCTATCATATGGCATAGCGTTGATAAAGCCATTACAGAGAGAATTAATTTTCGTTTCGGTACTACTTCTCGATCTATCGAACCACCACGAATGGCAATTAGAAATATTATAATGAATAGAGATAATGAAGAGACAAAAGTTTGGAAACTGAATGAAAATAGTGGTGATGTCGCTCATCAGAAAAATAAAAATGATAAATCTTGGAATGGAATAGTAACTGATGGTATTTGGATGAAAGAATTACACAGCTCTTGGCGTAAAACTGGCTCCTACTCAATTATATCAGATAGATTAACAATAATTGGACTAAATAGATTAGAGAATGAATTTATCTTTTCTAGTGACGATTCTTTATACTATATAGATTTGATGGCCAATGAAATAGTCAAGGTACACCCATTCTCATACGTAATTGATAAAAACTATAATTATTTTTACAACCAGATTACTGATGAAATTTGTGCGACTCATGGTGGAGGTGGTGGACCGATCATTCGTTTTGATTCTGAATCTAATAATTGGCAAGGATATAATTCTGATTTTGAGTCAGATGATCTTTATTATCAAAGTCAGTTATTATTTGATTTGCATGGTGGCGATATATTTGCGATTGGAGGATATGGATGGTATGAACAAAAAAATATTTTACAAAAATATAATACAAATACCCGTTCTTGGGATGCAATTAAATATAAGATTATAGGGTCGCATAATTTTTTTCCTAGATCAAGATTACATGTTAATTTTGATCCACAGGGAGGGAAATATCTTATTTATGGTGGTGGAGGAAATGAAAGTGGAAAGCAGCAACAGGGTTTCAGGCAATTGAATGACTTGTGGTCCTTTGACCTTGAAACAATGACCTTGAAAAACATTTGGGAAGATGAATCAGAACACATCAATAAAAAAACTATATATGACAATTATTTAATTCTACCTAAAATGGATAGAGTTTTTAATATTCAGGGATTGGATAGTGATATGGGTAATCTTAAGATCACGTTGAGACAATCCCTAATGAGCTCTAAAAATTTCACTGATACAAGAATCGGTTTCAATTTAGATGAATCAAATACTTCAAGTATAATTTATTCTGATCTTTTATATGATAGTGATAAACTAATCATTGGTGTTCTCAATAAAAAAAGAAATAGAAAAAAAAAATTAGATTTCTATACAATTAGTTTGCCATTACTTATGCCAAATATTGAAGAGAAGAATTTTGCAGGAATAATATTGTTTGTTTTTCTTTTTATAGGGATTGCAGGATTATTATTTAGTAAACCTAAAAAAGTTAATAATAACCAACAAGTATCTATTATAGATAAGATTGATACGCAAAATCAAATTTTTAAAAAACCAATCCTTAAAAGAGGAGTGACAGTCCATTTCTTGGGAGGTTTTAGGCTTTGGATTGATGAAAAAGAAATACAGATTTCTAAATGGGGATCAAAAAAAGCCAGAGAATTATTTATTTATATTTTATTAAAGAATGGGCGGGGTGCCTCTTTAGTAGATATCAATGCAATATTTTGGCCAGATGTTAAATTATCGAGTGCAAGAAATAGTAGATCTGTAGCACTGAGCCGAATACGAGATACAATCTACCCATATGGGAAAATGATAAAAAAAATTGATGATAGAATCGCTATAATTGATAATCCTCATTTATTTTCTGATTACCGTGAATTATTGATAAAATTAAATAATATTGATTATAAAGAAACTAAATTATATCCACTAGATCCGCTCCAGGCTTATGGGAAAAATGGTTTATTGCCTGATTTGAGTCAAGAATGGTTAGATTTTCATAGAATAGATCTTTCAGAGTCTATCTATAAATATGCTGCTATGATATCTGAAAAATTTATTGATGAAAAGAATTGGGAGGATTTAGAATGGGTTGGGAGTCGATTATTGCGATTGAATCAGTTTAATGATAATGGGTTGGCTTTTTCTGTATTAGCAAATAAAAAAATGAGTAAAGATGGATTAGCACACCAAATTTATGATGATTTTATTAAAAAATATGAAATGGAGATGGGAGAAAAATATCCAACATCCTATGATAATCTTATATCTTCCTAAAAGAAAATTATTATCATTAGAAATATTATTATTTTAATTAAATCTCGTAAAAATTAAAATGGACTATAGAATTATTTAAGGAGTGGTTATGGATTTTCAGGATAGAAAATATTTTTTGTGTATATTATTTATATTTAGCACTTTTTTAGGTTGCTCAAAAAAAACTAATATTTTTCCTTCACCCAATAAAAGTCCTGAAGACCCGGCACGTAAATTTATAGATGTTCATGATTTGGGAAGAAAAATTACACTCCACTCAGAATTCAATGACTTTTTAAGTCATATTCCAGATGGAAAATGGAAATCAAGGGTCTACTTAGCAAGGATAGATGATTTCCCTATTGGTCTTGGATATAATGGTCTTGACAAATGGGATATGGCATTAGAGACAGGTTTTATTGACGGACTCATAAGAAAGGGACTTACTATTGCAGAAAAATTAGACCATGTCAACCCAAGAGACTCAGCAGAGTTTATAGGTACTTCACCCGAGGATGCATTTTACATGCATGGTATCAGTTTAGATGCACTCAACCTTATAAGAGAAGAAATACAGGCCCCTCTTTTATTAACTTACCAGATTATGGATTTTTCTGAAGAAGATCTAGTTGTTGTTATTTATTTACGAATGATTGATTTGAGTACAATGAAAATCCTCACATCCTCAATGATAAAAATCGGAGACCCTGTGGATTTTTTAGCTGGGAAAGACATGGATGCTTTCAATGAAGTTTACGAGATTGTTAAAAACATAGGTGATTTTCCATCATATATTTTTGGTAAAAAAGTTTCTTTAGGTATTCTGAATGCAGACATATTAAATATTTCGGGTAGTTATAAAAGCCCACCATCCAAAAAGGTAATGGCTATTGAGAATGGGATTGTAACAGGATTAGTACATAATGAAAAATATAAAGATAATAGTCCTGTTATTATGGAAAAAACAAAAGGATTTAAACTAAAATACCCGTCAGTATATAATAGTATTGTATTTAATACAAGCCCAATAATTTACGAAGAGTGGTCAGAATTTGTAAATGAAACAAGCTGTAATATCTTGATGATGTATCGTCATATACCTGGAAATGGATTATACATAAAAATAATTGATGCTAAAAATAATGGGAGAATATTTTATTCTAATGCATTTGTATTTAATGGAAGAATGGATCAAGGTATTATTGAAAACCATGATATGGTATCTGAACAGTTTAAGGCAAATGTAGACATTTCTTTTTTAAAGGATAAAAGGGTAATGATTGTTGACGGTGACAAGCAAGCAGTAGAATCTGAGGAATATTTTAATATCCAGCCTGCATTTAATGAGATGAATTTGATTATCGAAGAAGGTATGATGACCGCACTTGTTGAGCAGAGAGTCCCTCTTTATGAAAAATTGAAAACTTTATATCTAAAAAGACCATGGATGTATAATGAAAAGGTTTTCAACCTAAATCCTTTATATCTTGATAATTGGAGACAGTTAAATCAATTTGGTATTGAAACTTTGGTAGTGTACAATAATTTAATTCCTTATGAAGATCTTACACCATCAGATAGTGATTATAAAAAGATCGCTATTGGTATTAGGATTATTGATGTAAATACTGGTGATATTTTACATGTAAGTGAACTTAACAGTCTAAATTAATTTATTATTGTATTAAGTACACGGAGAGAAAAAGTATGAAAAAATTAATTTTAATTCTATCGTATGGAATTTCAATAATTATAGGAAAAACCTTCACTGTTTCTGAACCGCCAATGGTATATATATATCACTTTGTAAGTTATGATACCACTTCTGTTATCATGCATGGTGGTGATGCAGATGAAAGTCAGAATAAAATGCTAAGATTACCAATGTTTAACGAGTATGATATTCCAGAAGATAAATGGTATGATAAAAAGAATAATAATGTAATGTTGGGGAAACCTTTGAATCCAAAGTTAGTCTCAGCAATGTTAACATCTGCAGTCGCAAGAAATAAACATATCAGTATCGCAGGTGAGTCAATGCAGGAAAGAATAAAAGTAGACAATTTTATGACTATACTTAAATCCTATGAATATCCCAAACATACAGATTTCATTTTTATAGGAGAGATAAATACAGTTGCTGCACAGTATGAAATTGATCTCAAACTGATTGACGTCTCAAGACAGCATATAGTTGCTTCCAATTCATTTCACATTCCCTTTGAAGAAATAAGTGGTTTAAGAAACTATATTGATGAATTGGTGGAACCTTTAATGGAAAAAATAGTCAAACCATTTATTGGCTCAGTTTATATTCGGGTAGATTCAACAAGTCGTGAGAAAATAAGATGGGATGATATATCTATCAGACCTCTAAAAAAAGTAGTTGGTTTTAATCTAAGTAATACTGTTGATTCAGATTTTACTCCATACAAGACAATAACTATGGATCCTGATTTTTATGAATCACATTTTGCAATATTGGAGCAGTATGATGAAGATGATTATAGACTTGTGGTGGATACTGATGAGCGTAGGTCCTTTCTATCGGGTAATTATCATTTCAGAGCATTTTTAAAAAATAATGAAGAGCCATTTGAAACAGATTTTATTGTTAAGGCCGGTGATCTGAATGAAATTCATATTTCTTTACCCTATATTCCTCCTCCACAAGACACAGATGGAGATGGTATCATTGATGATTTGGATGCATGCCCAGATTTAGTAGGATTACCAAATGATAATCCTGATCTGCATGGGTGTCCTCAAGAGTTATATGGAAATATTAAAATTACTAATATATGGGATGGGGTTGCTTTTGAACTATTAAAATTATCAGATAGTATCGAGGATTCGGTAATCGCATTTGGAAAATTCCAAAATAATTTATTGGATATAAATACAGGGTCATTTAATTATATATATGATGACCAAAATAATTCTATTACTATTTATGATTTACCTTTAGGAAAATATTTTAGAATTGGTTCAGCTGTACCTGTGGAAGCTTTTCCTGGGAAATATTATGTTAATATGTTTTTTGATAGTGATACAATATCTCTAGATAAAAAAGGAATCACCCGTAAGACAAATATTGCAGATCAAAGCAAAATCGATGGAAGAGAGGTTATTATTTATTTTGATCCTTTTACGCCTTTGCCTGAAGATGCCTATAAACTTTATTTTGATGATAATCTTACATATTTTACTATTGTGAAGGTATTGGGGGAATTACATGTAGTTGGATTCCCTATCAATTATTCAGGCAATATTAGAGTTAAGCGTGAAGGGTTTCTAGATTCTGAAATTTTTATTGAAGCAGGTAGTAAAAAAGCATACTATGTTGCAGATTTAACTATACCTGAAAATGGAAAAATAAATCAGAAAGTAGTTGATAAACCATTAGAAGTAAAACGTAAAAAGAATAACAAATTTTTGAAATTATTAAGAAGAATTAGAAACAGTTGCTCAAATATTTTAACATTAATTACTCTTGGTACTATTGTTATTTAAGATTATGAATAAGGGTTTATTAATTATTTAATTCATATGACTGAAGATATTAATAACTTATGTAATATCTTCTTTAATGATCTAATAAAATGCTCAACCAATCAGCAATGACGAAATTATTATATAATATTATATTTTTTTCCTGTTTACTTAGATCACAGCAATCTTATGAAGATTTTTTACTACAACAACAGCAAGGATTTGATCAATATAGACAGTCAATTACTAATGAATATTTAGCTTATGAAAAAGCTGAAAAAGATGCATTTGATCAATTTAAAAAAGATGTAGAGCTCCAGTGGAATCAATTTAAAGGATCCACATCAAAAACATATGTTTCTTACGATGATGATTTGCAATCTAGAGCATCTATTGATTACGAAAATGGGAAATTGTTAGTTGAAGTTATTCTTGATAAAAATATTTTCGAATCTGAAGAGATTAACCATTTTGATGGCGGTATATTACCACCCCACAGGATGGGAAGTAGAAATCCAACAATAATAGGAAATTATTTATCAATAATGTGTTCATTTGTGATTCCACTATTACAGAATGCAGATCATGTTAAGCAAGAATTGGCAGAGAATGAAACCCGCCCACTGTTTCAAGGTCTTGCGAAAACAAAAATAATTCAGAAACTTGTTAAAGTATTAGCTGAGAAAGATGATGATGGGAATGTTATTTTAGATAAACAATTAGCTGATATAAATGGAAATAATATCAATAGTAATAATGTAGAAAACTTTGCAGAAAGACATCTCAAAAAACAGCTGAAAACCTCAAAAGATTATAAAGCAAAAAATGGCAAAGGAAAGAAACTATTTACCCTTTCATTAAATCTAAAAAGTGATCATTTAGATTCAAGAATAAAAAAATATGGCAAAGAAATTATTAAGCAAGCTAATAGATTTAACATAGATCCGGCAATAGCACTGGCAATTACTGAGACTGAGTCAAGTTTTAATCCAAAAGCTACATCTCATATCCCTGCATACGGATTAATGCAGTTGGTGCCTAGCTCTGGAGCAAGAGATGCATACAGATATGTTTATAAAAAAGATAAAGTTCTTAAAAAAGGATTTCTTTATAAACCAAAAAATAATATTGAGCTTGGTTGTGCATATCTAGCGAAAATTCGCTATGATTATTTTAAAAGTGTTAGAGATGATAATAGTGCATACATGTGTACTATTGCTGCGTACAATACCGGCATTGGTAATGTTGCTAAAGCATTGACAGGTAAGGGGAAAATTAAACCTGCCACTACTAGAGCTAATCAATTAAACTCAAACCAAGTTTACAATACATTAATTAGAGATCTTAAATATGAAGAAACCAGGAATTATCTAAAAAAGGTATGGGCTCGCAAGGATAAGTATTTGTAAAGGCATTAAAATAAATATTAATAGCTTATTATAGTATTATTATTCTTCCCATGCAGGACATGCTAAGAATTTATAGTCACACCAGTCACAGTGTTTTCCCGTTTTAGGAGCAAAATCTCTATTTCGAATCCCTGAAGCAACTTCAATAATTTTTTCCTTTTTTTCACCGAGTTCATCTCTTGTAAACTCATGGGCACGTATCGGTTTTTCTTCATCTCTTAGAAAGTGTAGCGTTGAAGAAGATGGTATTCCACCGATTAATTCATCATCCAATTGTTCTAGATACATCGAATAAATTGCTAATTGCAGACTGGATTTAGCAGGTGTTGAAGATTTACTTGTTTTATAATCAATAATAGAAATTCCATCAGACGTTTTATCTATCCTGTCTATGAAGCCTCTGATTGTAATCTTACCAATATTAAATGAAAAAGGTTCTTCTCTTTTAATAACATTTGGTGGATTGCTGAAAACGAGTGATTGGTATCTTTTTAAAATATCTTGACCTTGCTCTCTGAATTTTTCTTCACGTACTAAATAGTCGAAATCTCCACTCTTCCATTCTTCATCTAAAATTCGCATGATCCGTCCTTCAGTTAAATCTTTTTCTGGTTCATGAAATCTTTGTAAAACTAAGTGAATGATATTACCAAAAATCAACTCAGGTTTTTTTGCTGTTTGTGGTATGCCATCTATCCTTCCTAGTCTGAATTTCAACGGACATTTTTCATACATATCGATCGCACTCGCAGATAAGTTAATAAAATCAGCAACCTTAGGTTGGAATTCTTGTTTAAGATCATTCTTTAATTCTTTTTCCCATGCAGTGTTACCTAGTTTAATTGACAATCCTTTTTCATGTTGATGTATAATACCAAGTGCAACTGAATAATCTCTGGCAACATCATATTCTTCTCTTGATAGTGCTTTTTGTAGGTATTTTTCATATTTTATTTTTAAATCAGAGTGGGTTTTAATATCAGATTGTATTTTTGTCATAGGTTGTTTTTCCATTAGATTGTGAGGTAATTCTTTAATAAATGGTGATGTTGCACTTGTAGGTGCTAGGATAAAAAGTCTTTTTTGTGCACGTGTAACAGCAACGTAAAAAAGACGGCGCTCCTCTTGTATATGATGCTCCCTTGGTGAGAGTTGGGAGCTTTGAGAATACTTCAGCCATTCATCTGGAGGGCGTTTGATCTTTTTATCTGTACGGAAATTTAATGGAAAACTACTTTGTCTAAGAAAAGGTAGAAAGACAATAGGAAACTCAGCACCTTTTACCCCATGAATTGTATTAACAATAACACCTAATTGTTTCCTATATGATGCAGGTGTAATAGCAGGCAACCCACCAGAACGCATTATAGCTTCTACATATATTACAAAGGATTTCAGGTTATTATTTTGTTTATTTCGTCGAGAAAATTCTTGTGCTCTTTTTAAGAAATTTCCAACGTTTAATAAAATATAATGATCATCTAAGGAGTATCGTTGTGCGCTTATTTTTAGTGTTTTAAGATATTCGGTAATCTCCCAAACCAATTCACCGGCTGATCTTTTTTGAATGAGTGCTTTAAATCGTTGAATGGTTTTAATAATTATCTTTAACTGTGGAAAACTACCAATGACTAATTTATTCTGTTCAATCTGCTTAAAGCAATTATGATCTTTTGTATTGCAATAATTTGAATAAATTTCATATGCAGTCTTTTCACTACAATTTCTTTTTATTATTCTATAAAGAGCAGAATCTTGATATGTCCCTTCTGCAATTACCTGACACCAGGCAAGTATGTCCCTTATTTCTTTACAGTTAAATAAGCCTAGGTAATGAGGTATCACTGGAATACCTGATTTACTAAGATTTGTAATAACATTTTTTACCTGACCATGTGTACGACAAAGAACTGCAATATTATTTAACGGTGTATTATCAGAGTATAGATTATTAATCTCACTTATTAAAAATTCTAACTGATCATCTTTTGTCCCCCAGAAAATTGATGGTTTAATTGGATCTATTTTCAGAGCAGATTTTAAAGTTTTTTCCATTCTATCTTTATTATGGTTTATGCTAGCATTAGCCAGATCCAGAATGGGTTGTGAAGACCTGTAGTTACTTTCAAGGGCAATGGAACCATACTTTTGATGGTTACCATATTGCATTTCAAAAGCTTTAATATTATAAGAATTTGCTCCTCTAAAACTATAAATTACTTGATCATCATCTCCAACAACTGTAATAAATTTTCTGTTACCTGAGATAAGATTAATTATTTCGTTCAAAGCAAAATTATTATCCTGGAACTCATCTACTATAATATGGCGAAATTGATTTTGGACAGTTTTTAAAATATCAGAGTTAGATGATAACATGTCATAGGTTAAAAGAATCATATCTCCATAATCCACTACATTCATTTTCTTTTTCCAAGATTGGAAAAGGGGAAAAATTCTTTTTAAATCTTTTAATTGGTTAGCTATCTCAAGTGTAATTGGTCCTTTATCAGAGTACTCTGGTACTAGCATCATCTTAGGATCAATGAGCTCATCTCTCATTCGATTGAAAAAAGGTATAAAACTTTCTGTTACAGCTCTCTGTGGGTCCATGGGGAATTCATCAGAAGAAAATGGTTGAAGCTTATCGAATTTCTCCAAAAACATATGAATCGCTTCGCTTGTATCGAGAAGCTGAGGTGTGATTTTATATCCAAACTCTTTTAATAACTTAAAACAAAAGGAGTGGAAAGTATTTACATTCATGTTATTAGCATGTGGTATTTCATTTATAATACGGCTTTTTAATTCTCTTGCTGCCTTTTCTGTGTAGGTGATTGCTAAAATATGTTTTGGATCTACATTGTAATATTGAATTAGGTATAGTATTCTTTTTTCAAGTGTAAAAGTTTTTCCGGTTCCCGCTCCAGCAAGAATCATAAGAGGTCCTGGTGGATGTGTTATAGCAGCCAGTTGTGTTTTATTTGGAGATTGTAAATTGGTCGTGACTTTCATTATGTATTCTAATAAATAAGTGGGTAAAAATAATTACAATTTGCATTAAGAAAGAAATGAGAATAGTACATGTAGAATAAATTATTTAACCTTTAGCACATATCTGAGTCTAATCTTAGGAAATGATATGCAAAATGACCATGAACTTATCAAAGCATACCAAAACGGGGATAGATCCGCTTATGATCAAATTGTTAGACGTTACCTATCCAGCACAATTGGTTTTTTTTACAATATTACAGGCAATAAAATGTCTGCCGAAGATCTTGCACAGGATGTTTTTTTCAAATTATATAGACACCTTAAAAATTTTCGTTTTGGATCAGCTTTCTCGACATATCTTTACAGAGTCAACCTTAATACAGCGAATAGCTGGCTTAAAAGAAATAAATGGAAAAATATATTACATCTTGACCAAACTCCGGATAAAGGAGAGAGGGATACTGAACTCGAACAAGAATGGACCCGGAAAGAATTATGGGATGCAGTTGCTAAACTACCAAACAAACAACGTATCGTTGTGATCATGCGGATAGCTAAAGAAATGCCTTACAAAGAGATCTCAGAGGTGACTGGTATGACTGAAGGGACTTCAAAGGTGAATTTTCACCATGCCGTGAGAACTTTAAAAGAATGGCTTAATAATGATTGATTTTGAAAAAAAGTTAATGAACTCTTATTTGGACGGTCCTAAAGAGACCAATGCAGATGATTTTTTGGCTAAGCTTCATAATAGAGTATCTGAATCAAAAGATAACCGCCGGACGGTCATAACATCGTTATGTATGTTAATTATGGTCAGTTTAATGACCATTACCCAATTTGGAGCTCCAGGTATCCCAACAGACTACTTTTATGATGAAGATATAGAAACTTTCTTTGAAACAGACTTTTGGACAATCAACAGTGATTCTTTGGACCATGATATTTCCTACACATATGATATAGCTTATTTTCTTTTACAGGAAGGTTATATATGGGATACTGTTGAACTGTTAGATGAATTAGAACTAGAAGAGGAGATAGCATTATGAAACATATCTTATTATTATTCATGTTATGTGACCTTATGGCTCAGGAGCATGACCGCTACGAGAAAGATCGTTGGGAGGAAGCACCCGTGCGTTCTGAAAGGATGGAAAGTATGGTGATCTGGCGTTTGACAGAACATTTAGAACTCTCTTCTGATCAGGCCGAGAAATTCTTTCCCCGTTTTCGTGAACATCGGGAAGATATCAAACAATTAGGAAAAGACGAAAGAGAGATATATGAGTCAATACGTGAACAGATAGCTGATGATAAAGAACTGTCTAAGGCTGATGTGAAAAAGACCATTGATCGGGTTGCTAAATCGCGTAAGGAACGAGTTGAACTTGAAACAAAATTCGTATTAGGGATGGATGATATATTGACCCCTAACCAGATGGTAAAGCTTGGTGTATTCAAAGAACGTATGATGCATG
>Ga0066836_10001650_pt1 | contig 11770 bp, 11 predicted proteins | sample ETNtaG_18_FD_71568 | JGI IMG/M metagenome (GOLD analysis project Ga0066836, IMG submission 71568) | Marine microbial and viral communities from oxygen minimum zone, Eastern Pacific Ocean - ETNP201302SV91 | ecosystem: Environmental > Aquatic > Marine > Oceanic | place: Pacific Ocean: Eastern...
CAACGAAAGATTCCCTTAAAATTTGTGGCAATCCTAATATAAATTTAAAAAAAACTATTCAAATTTCTTCAAATTTAGATCATCGAGTTGCAATGGCTGCTTTCGTAGCGGGGCAAGTCACGGGATGTAAAATTTTCATTAAAGATTTTGAAACAGTATCAAGTTCTTTTCCAAATTTTTTAAAATTTCAAAAAAAAATTGGTGCCAAATATGAAATTAAATAAAAAAATTAAAGTTGGCATTGATTCGCCAAGCGCTGCTGGCGCAGGTACAATATCTAAAATGGTAGCAAAACATTATAATTTATTGTATTGCGACACTGGAAAAATTTATAGATTCCTGGCTAAAAGTATAATGCAGACAAAACCAAATAATAATTTTTTATATTTAAAAAAAATAAGTAAAAAAATAAATCTAAAAAATTTAAAAAATAAAAATTTACTTAATGACGATGTTGCGTATTTTGCATCACAAATTGCAAAAGATCTTAGAGTAAGAAAATTAGTTGTAAAATTTCAAAAAAACTTAGCTTATAATCCTCCAAAAAAATTTAATGGCTCAATTTTAGATGGCAGAGATATAAACTCAAAAATTGTCAAAAATGCTGATTTTAAATTTTATATTACCGCTAGTTTAAAATGCAGAACAAAGAGACGTTTCCTAGAATTAAAGAAATTGGGTAAAAAGGTCAAATTTGCTGATGTTTTAAGAATGATGAAAAAGAGAGACAGAGAAGATCGCAATAGAAAGCATTCTAAACTCAAAAAAACTAAGGATTCTCACTTGATAAATACAACTAACCTATCTATAAAAAGTAGCTTTCTAAAAGTTAAAAAAATAATGGATAGAAAGCTAAAATAAAAAATGGAAGAAATATTAAAACAAAATAAAAGCCCATCCCATGAGGAGTTTGAAAAACTTCTGTCAAAAGACTTAGGCAATAGAAAACTTAAAGAAGGTGAAATCATAACTGGAACTGTCAGTAAAATAGGGAAAAAATTTATTTATGTAGACATTGCTGCAAAATCTGAAGGCGCAATATCAATCGATGAATTTAAACTTGCAAAAGAAGAGGTTTCTTTAGGAGCAAAAATTGATGTTCTTCTTGAAAGAATAGAAAATAAATATGGTGATGTCGTTATCTCAAGAGAAAAAGCTAGAAAAGTTTATTCATGGAAAAAAATGGAAAAAAGTTTTGAAACAAAAGAACCGGTAACAGGAAATGTGGTAGGACGTGTTAAAGGGGGTTTTTGTGTTGATGTTTCTTCCTGTCTTTGTTTTTTGCCCGGATCACAAGTTTCGATGAAGCCGCTGAACGGTAGTGAAATTAATAAAATGATGAAAGAGCCTCAAACATTTGAAGTGGTTAAGATGGACACTAAAAGAGGAAATATTGTTTTATCAAGAAGATCTATAATGGAAAAAGCTAGAGATCATGATAGAGATAAAATTGTATCCAAATTAAAAGTTGGAGATGTAATTGATGGAACTGTAAAAGCATTAGTAGAATGGGGTTGCTTTGTTGATTTGAATGGGGTTGATAGTTTACTTCACATTACTGATATAAGTTATTCAAGAATTAGTAAACCATCTGACCTACTTTCTATTGGTCAAACTATAAAAGTTAAAATAACAAAAATTTCAGAAGATAAAAAAATTTCTGTTAGTGTAAAAGATTTATCAGAAGATCCATATATTAATGAAATTGATAAATTTGAAATTGGAAAAAATTATCCTGCTACTATTACCAAAGTTGTAGAATATGGCGCCTTTGCTTCTTTGTCTTCTGGACTTGAAGGCTTAATTCATTCTAGTGAAATGAGCCACACAAAAAAGAATATGCATCCTGGAAAAATTTTGTCGACTTCACAAAAGGTACAAGTTCAAATTTTAGATAAAGACACGGAAAAAAGACGAATCTCTTTAAGCTATAAAAACACGCTACCAAATCCTTGGACTGAATTTATGAAAAAATACAAAAAAGATGATATTGTAGAAGGAAATGTAAAAAGCATAACAAATTTTGCAATTTTCTTTACAATAAAAAATTTTGAATTGGATTCAATGATACACTATAAAAATTTAAGTTATAGTGAAAAAGAATCTGAATTAGAAAAATACAAAAAAGGACAAAGTATAAAAGCTAAAATTTTAGAAATAAGTGAAGAACAAGCAAAAATTAGATGTGGCATAAGAGAACTTCAAGCTGACCCTTTTGAAACAAATTTTGCAGATAAAAAAGTTTCAGATGTTATTACAGTTTTTGTTCATTCAATATCTAAAAATGGTATTCAAGTTTATATTAGCAACAAGAAAGATTTAGTATTATCAATTAAAAAAAATCAGTTAGCGAAAGACATTGAAAACCAAAGAGAAACAAGATTTACCCCGGGTCAAAAAGTTGATTGTTTAATTTCTAAACTAGACAAGAAAAAACGTGAGGTATCCTTAAGTATAAAAGCCCTCGAAGAAAAAGAAAGTAAAGAAGCTTTGAAGAAATATGGTAGTGAAGATTCGGGTATGAAATTAAAAGATATATTAGGACCTCTAATTAATAAAAAGAAAAAAAAAGATAATTAGTTAATTTTTACTTATGACTAAAAGCAAGTTAGTTGCAAATCTTGCAAATCATTACCCAACATTGCTACACAAAGATGTTGTAAAAATGATTGATATAATTTTGTCAGATATTATAAACGCACTTCGTAAAGATGAATTTGGGTCAGTTGAGTTAAGAAATTTCGGAAGATTTTCCCTTAGAATACAAAATGCAAGATCAGGAAGAAATCCAGCTACTGGCGACAAAGTAAATATACCTATGAAAAAAAAAGTTCACTTTAAAGCATCTTCAGTATTATTAAAAAGATTGAACCAAAATTAATATCTGTTAAAAATTAATTTGTGAGTAAAAAAATAATTCTTGCCCTAGACACAGCAAATCTGGATGAGGCAATCAATATTACAAAAAAAATTAAAAATAAAATTTTTACTGTAAAACTTGGTCTAGAATTTTTTAATGCACATGGCAAAGAAGGCATTAGAAAATTCAATGAAATTGGCATAACTAATTTAATGCTCGATCTCAAACTTAAAGACATAGGTCAAACTGTTTATAAAGCGATTAAAGCTATTGATGATATTTCGTTTGGTTTTTTGACCGTACACGGACAAGGTGGAAAGAAAATGATAGAAGAAGCAAAAAAAGCCACAAATGAAATTAAATGCAAACCAAAAATTATGATGGTTACTATTCTTACTTCTCTAAGCAACGAAGATTTAAAGGATATGGGAAATGAAAACTCCGTAGTTAAACAAGTTGAAGATTTAGCAAAAGTTGCCAGAGAAAAAGAAGTTGGCGTTGTATGTTCTGGACAAGAAGCAAAAACAGTTAGAAAAATTATCGGACCCGATCTTTTAATTTTTACGCCAGGTGTTCGAATGGAAACTGATGATAAAAATGATCAAAAGCGTATATGCACACCTTCAGAAAGTATAAAAAATGGTGCTGATAAAGTAATCATGGGCAGAAGTTTAATTAAAGGAAACGTTGAAGAAAATTTAATTAAAGTGTCTAATTCAATCAAAATATAAACTGATGATTAAAATTAAAAAAGGTAAGTCATTAATTGATCAGCACGACAAAAATGGCTTTTGGGGAGGTAAATTTGGTGGAAATTTTATACCTGAAACCTTGAAAAAACCTGTAGAAGATCTCAGCATCTTATTTGAAAAATTAAGAAAAGATAAAAAATTTATTCAAGAAAGAGATTATTATTTTAAAAATTGGGTTGGAGCACCAACTCCTTTTATAAAACTACACAATTTAACAGAACATTTGGGAGGCGCACAAATATGGGCAAAAGTTGTATCTGATGCTAACGGTGGTGCCCATAAAATTTATAATGCTACTGTTCATAGCCTCATTGCCAAAAAAGCTGGAAAAAAATACATAGTTGGAGACACGGGAGCCGGGTATGCTGGAAAGATGTTGAGTATGGCAGCAAAAAAATTTGATTTGAAATGTAAAATATTTATGGGTGCGAAAGATATCAAAAGACAAAAACCTAACTGTGACGCTATGAGAAAAAATGGAGCTGAAATTGTTCCGGTTTATACGGGCAGTCAAACTCTTGTAGATGCTGTTAGTGAGTGTATGAGATACTGGGTTTCAAATTGCGATACTACTCATATGTGTGTTGGTTCCACTGTAGGACCAAATATTTTCGTAAAAATTTGTGGCTGGAGCACATCACAAATATCTAGAGAGTTAATAATTCAAATAAAAAAAGAGTTCGGATCAATTCCAAAAAAATTAAAGCTATTTAACTGTGTTGGAGGAGGAAGTTCAAGTTATGGTTTTTGGAATGAATTTATGCATTACAACAAAAAACAAGTTGAATTTATTGGTGTTGAAGCTGGTGGTCCAAAAAATTCAAAAAAACATGCTGCTCCATTAACGTTTGGATCTAAAATTGGAATACTCCATGGTGCTGCACAATATGTAAATCAGAATAGTGAAGGACAAATTGAAGAAACAGAATCTATAAGCGCAGGATTGGATTATCCTGGCGTTTCCCCTTTGCACTGTTTTTTAAAAGATACAAAAAGAGCAAGATACACCGCGGCGTCGGATGAAGCTGCTTTAGATGCATATAAATTAGTTACAAAATATGAAGATTTAAACCCAAGCCTCGAACCAAGTCACGCTTTTGCAGAAGCAATAAAAGCAGCGCCAAAATTAAGCAAAGAAACAATTATAATTGTAAATTCCTGTGGAGATGCCCAAAAAGATAGGGACATTTTAAAACAAAGATTAGGAAAATATTAAATGAGTACATCAGCAATAAGCGCAGCATTCAATAAATCAAAAAAAGAAAAGAGACCCGCTTTACTCACCTACACGGTGGCCGGAGATAATACTAAGAAAAAATCATTAGAAATATTAAAATCAATTTCAAGTTTTGTAGACATAGTCGAAATTGGTTGGGCGCATAATTGTCCAATTGCAGATGGGGGACAAATTCAAACTAGCGCTTACAGGGCAATAAAAAATGGATTTAAAATGAGAGATATTTTTGAAATTGTTAAAAATTTTAAAAAAAATAAAAATGTAAAACCGGTAATCTTAATGGGTTATTACAATATGATTTACCAATACGGTGAAAATAGATTTTTAAAAAAATGCAAAAAAACTGGTGTAGATGGTTTAATTGTAGTTGATCTTCCGTGGCCAGATAACAGAATTTTTGCTAAAAAGTGTAAAAAAAATCATATTTGTTTTGTACAACTTTTATCACCTACTACATCAAAAAAAAGAATGAGAAAAATCATAGGAGATTCACATTCTATGCTTTACTACATTAGCATGTTAAGCACCACTGGTGGAAAACTTAAAACCTCACCAAGGAATATTTTACAAAATTATAATAAAATTAAAAAAATGATTAAAAACAAAAGTAAAAATCTAGTAATAGGATTTGGAATAACTAGTAAAAATATTTCATCATTCAAATCTTCAGATGGTTGTGTTGTTGGCAGTGAAATATGCAAAAAAATTTCTGAATCCATCAAAAAAAGACAAAATCCTGTCACAAATGTGAATAATATGGTAAAAAAACTAAAATATAAAATAATATGAATTCTTGGATTACAAACTGGAAAAAACTTAAAATAAAAGTAAAAAAAATATTTAAAAAACAGCCCGAGGGCGATGGTGGAACTGATTGGAAAACGTGCCCCCAGTGTAAAAAAATTAATTACAAACCTGACTTATTTTCAAACAATTATATCTGTGAATGTTCATACCATTTCGATCTTCCTCCTAAAATTCGTTTAGAAAATTTATTTGATTCCAATTATGAAATTATAGAACCTCCAAAAAATATTGATCCTGATCCTTTAAATTTTAAAGTTGAAGGTAGATATGATTATATTGATAAAATAAAAAAATATAGAAAAACAACAGGGCAGGAAACGGCTTTGATTTGTGCTTCAGGGTTAATTGAAGGTTTGCAATCTGTTGTAGTTTGTTTTAATCCAAAATTTGGTGCTGGTCGTTTTGGACCTGCTGAAAATGAGTATTTTTTGAGTGCAGCTAATTTTGCCACTGAAAAAAAAGTTGATATGTGGGTTGTTGTTTACCAAAGTTCTGGAATTGATGTTCATACGGGAATAACCGGGTTAGCCGGAATGACAAAAAGTATTGTCGCAATGGACCAAATTAAAAAAGCAGGTATTCCAACTTTTGCAGTTGCTGCGCGCGCTGTGGCAGGTGGTACATATGCAAGCAATTTCTTTCAACATGATTTTATAATTATTGAATCTAAATGCGTTGAAAATTTACTTTTTTCTGGAAAAAGAGTAACGGCAAACATACTAAAAGGAACAGATCAAATTCCAGAAGATTTTGGTACTGGGCCTGGAGTTATGAAATCTGGCTTAGCAGATATCACTCTTGAAAATAGGAAAGAATTGAAAGACACTCTTTCAAAATTAGCAAAAATAATACTGAAAAAAGAAGATTTGAATGCAGAAAAAAAATATGAAAATCCAGAAGATTTTGAAAAGACTGCTTCAACTTCATCCTAAAAGTATAGATTTATCTCTTGATAGAATTAAAAGATTACTAAAAGATCTTAATAATCCAGAAAAAAAATTATCCAATGTTATCCAGGTAGTGGGCACTAATGGAAAACATAGCATTTGCTCAACTTTAAGAGAAATATTTGAAACGGCTGGCTATTCTGTAAACATGAATACAAGTCCCTCGATTAGAAAATTCAACGAAAGATACTATTTAATGGGGAAACATATTTCAGATGCGGAGCTTTATGACTTGCTGTCTGAGGTAGAAAAAGTTAATGATAAAAAAAATATCACTTTTCATGAATTCATTTGTGCATGTTTTTTTCTTGCTGCATCAAGAAAAAAAAGTGATTTGAATATTTTAGAATCTGGACTTTTTTTTCGACTGGATGCCAGCAATGTAATAGAAAAAAACATAGCGTCAATAATTACGCCCATAGGTATAGATCATAAAGATTTTTTGAAAAAAGGAACTATTGATGAAATAGTTTATGAAAAATGCTCATCTTTACTAAATAAATCAAAGATTGTAATTTCAGAACAGCAAAATAATGTATTAAATAAAATTAAAAAAACTATTGTCAAAAATAGTTCTGAAAAAATTATTTTCGGCAAAGATTTTAATTACAAAAATAAAATTAAAGGATTTCTTTATAAAGATAACTTGGGTCAAATAGAATTACCACTGCCTAATTTATTGGGAAATTTTCAAATTAGCAATATATCTACCGCGATTGCAACTGTTCGAAAACTTAATCAATTTAAAATAAGCGATTCTCATATAAAAAAATCTATAACAAAAATAAGAAGTGAAGGAAGATTACAAAAAATCACTAATGGAAAAATAAGAAAATTTGTATCAGCAAACAATCAAATTTTGTTAGATGGAGCTCATAATTTAATGGCTGCAACAGCTGTTGAGAAATACTTAGAAACTCTTAATTCACAAAAAAAAATTATCATGCTCCTTGGAATGATGTCAAATAAAGATCACAAAGAATTTATTAAAAAATTTAAGAATAGAGTTCATTCAATAATTACCTTGGATATTCCTAATCAAATAAATTTTATGAGTAAGGAAAAATTATCAAAAATTGCACTATCTTGCGGCATACCTTCTAAAACAGAAAATTCCATTCAGTCAGCACTAAGTAATATTGCAAAAGAAAATAATGAAGCAATTATATTTTGTACAGGTAGTCTGTATTTTTGCGGAGAAATATTGAATTTAAATTAAATGTTTTCTTTGATCCACGAAACTATATTCGATTTTGTTGTGGCCCCAACTTTTGTAGCTTTTAATTCGCCGCCCTTAAAAAGTAGCATTGTTGGTATACCTCGAACTCCATATTTTGTTGGCTGATTTGGATGTTCGTCAATATTATGTTTTGCAATTACAATATCACTGCTCATTTCGTTAGAGATTTCTTCGAGTATTGGACCTATTTGCTTACATGGTCCACACCATTCTGCCCAAAAATCTACCAGCGTGGGTTTAGGAGATTTTAAAACCTCAGTTTCGAAATTTTCATCTGTAACATTTTTGGTGGTCATAGGATAATTTCAATGTAATAATTTTTTTTCTAATGTCAACTAGCCTTTTGATATACTTTTTCAATTTCTTCTATATATGAATTAATATCGTCTAGTGATTTTAGTTTTTCTTTATCTTCTTTAAATTTGTTTCTTAAAGTGTCTATCTCTGAATAAGTTCGTGGAATGGTATTCCATTTTTCTTGATTAGTGCTTAAAATTCTTGCTGCAATCTCTTTATGCATCGAATCATACTGCTCTTTTGGAAGAGATTGAGGACTTTCTTCATATAATATCTTTTTTCCAAAATATTGCATGCGCTCATCTTTGAATTTTTGAATTACTGAAAATTTACTATTCCATTCAACTTTGTGAAATTCTGGCATGATTTTGTTATCCTGAGCTGGAGCAAATTTCATATATATTGATTCTTCAGGATACACATCTAATTGTGAATCTAATTCCTTTTTCTCTGTTGCTTCATCGTTTAACACAAAGCTAACTTTTTTAGCAAATTCTTTGTTTTCCCTCACTAATTTAGATCTTTCTTTTAGTTTTTTAATTCCAAGTTGTTTATAATTGACAAAATTCATTCCATACTTTGGATTCATTATAATGGGATGTTTTTTATGTTTAATTGTTCTTATTACTTTTGGTTTTTTAGATAATTCCTTTTTAAGTTCTTGAATCGATAAATTAAAATAGTATTCCGGATCCGATTTAAGATCAAAACACATTGGGTATCCCCATTGAGGGTGCTGACAAACAAAGGTCAAAACAAAAGGAACTGATTTTCCGTAATAAAAAAAATCTGTACAAAATAATTGTTCATCTTGAATAAGCTTAAAAGTTTTATCTTTATTTGTAGTCATTAAACTTGCTTTCCAGACGCTGGGTGCTTTTTTGTTTAAAAGTTTTGCAATTTCAATTGTCGCTAAAACGTCACCTATAGCTGAATGTGCATCTTTATGCTTTATATCATTCATTGGTGCTAACTTTTCAAGTTTAAATACAGGATTATTTTTATCGCTTATTGGTGTCTTTATACAATCGGGATAATAAAGATGAGAAGCTCTAGCTAAACCAAAAAGATCTCCTCTCTCGCTACCATTTGTATTTGTTAAATAAGGATATTCTAAATTTTTCCAAAGTGTGCGTCTTAAAAATTCTTCATCAAAATTTATCGAATTGTAGCCAATGAAAATTGAATTTTTCCACTGTTTAAATTTACCAACTAGTTGCCTAATCATTTGATAATGAGATAGATTTGTTTCTTTCAACATTTTTGGCGTAGTTTTGTTAACCAATAAAGCCATGGCTTCTGGAACCACGCCAGGGCTTAATTTGCATCTGGCTTCAAAGCGATCTAGTTCTTGAAAATTATCATTAACAAGTACTGCTGCAGCTTGAATAATTTGTCCATATGAAACGTTTGAAGAGCTGGTTTCAAAATCATAAAAAACTAAATTTGTCATTAGAAAGTATTACTTATTCAGTACCTTTATTTTATCAACTTCTTCCTTAATTGCATTTTCAATTTGTTCGGGGTCTTTAATATTTTCTAAAGTTCTCATAATGGATCTAGCATCGCGCCCAAAATCATCGGTTACTCTCATTGCTTCTTCTAATTTTTTTCTAAGATTTTTAATACCATCAAAATGTTTTGAAAATCTTGTGGTAATATTTTTTAAATCATCATGGATTTGAGTAGCATGTTTTTGAACTTTGAGTGTTTGAAAGCCTAAATGATATGCCTGCAAAATTGCACACAAAGTATTGGGACCAGCTATAGTAATTTTATATTTGGTTCTCAACTCTTCCATTAATAACTCTTTAGTTTTTGGATCTCTGTAGCTTGCTAGTTCTGCATAAAGGCCTTCCACAGGCGCATATATAATTGCAAAGTCTGTACTTTTCGGAGGCATTATATATTTTTCTGACACTTTCTTAGCTTTAGTCCTAAAAGCCGAGGCAAGATCACTTCTTGCGCTCGCTAAAGTATCTTTGTCTTTTGCTTGGTAAGCATCATCTATAGCTTTATATTTTTCAATTGGCCAATGACTATCAATTGGGCAAAGAACATCGTTCTGCAATTTTACAGCAAATTCTACTACATCTCTAGTATCGTCAGGCTTCATTTTAACATTCGCAATATATTGAGCAGCGGGTAATAAATCTTTTAGTAAAGATGCTAATGAGAATTCTGCGAGACCTCCATACTGTTTTACTCCAGCCAAAATCCTACTAAAACTTTCTTGGCTTTTATTTATAGCTTCAACCTGTTGATTAAAAACACTGACCTTTTCATCTACCTTGGTCAATGCTTGCGTCATGTCGCGCGTTACATCTTTTGATAAATTGTTAAATGAAGTGGACATGGTGTTTATGGAGCCACTTAGTGAATTTTTTAATTGGTTTAGTTCTTCGTTATTTTTACTCTCAAACCTATTTTTTCTCTGAACAATTAAGAGATAGATCACAACACAAAGTAGTATCAAAACTATATATAAAACTGATTCTTGCATATTCTTATAAAATAAACCTCTAATATCAAAATTTCTAGTACAAAATGAAAGTTAGGTCTGCACTTGATCTTTTTTTTGCCTTTCCCTGTCAATATGAGATGTCATTGCATCAACGAGATAGTCAGAATATGAAAATATTTCTTTAGTTTCAAAAGATTTAGTCTCATGTTTTTCTGAATTAGCTTTATTTTCAACAATGATTCTTCCTTTCTTAGCATCAGAATCTTCTAAATAAATTAAAATTAACCAATCTTCATCGGGGCTATCGTCATATCTAATGAAGCATTCATTAGATTCATATCTTCTATCTATCACTCTAAGGATACTCTTATGTTTTGGAATATATTTTTTATTTAATTGAAAAATCAAAGAATTTGCAGACCGATAAAAAGATTCTAAAATAAGTTCTATAACCTGTCTTTGTTCAGCATATTCTTTTTCTTTTCTGAGTAAATCTTCCTTGGTATCGACGTCTGAAATATCAACGCCCAAGGACTCCACTCTCTCTCTAATTTTTTGTTCCCTTATTAATTTGTATTTTTCCTTAATTTTTTCAATTCTTTCCTCTACTCCTGTACGATAATCCTGCACCTCTTCCCTTAAAGCAAATTTTTCTAAATTTTTTATTTCTAGCAATTCCCTTTTTCTAAAGGATTCAATTTTTTTCTCTAATTTTATTTCTTCAAGAAATTTTTTTCTTTTCTTTGCCTGTTCTCTTCTTAAAATTGCCTGTTCTTCTCTTAAAAATTTCTTTAAATCTAGTTCTCTTTCTTTAGCCAATTTTATTTCATCTCTAAGAGCTTGTTTTCTAGACTCATATCTGAGACGTTTTTCTTCTTTTATTTGCTCTTCTCTTTCTTTCTTTTCTAATGCAATTTTTCTTAATTTTTCAATTTTTCTTTTTTCTCTAAAATTTTCATATGCAGTAAAAACAGGTTCTAGAATAAAATCTATAATACTTTGAAATTTTATCCTTTTAAATGCAATTACCTTTTTAGATTTTATCTGTACTTTTGGTATTTTAATTTTTTTTAATTTAAAGTTGAATAAGCTAATATTTTGTAGGCGCTTTATATATTTCTTGGAAAATTTTTTTTTAATTTTTAATTTGTTTTTCTTTTTTCGAG
>Ga0066836_10001651_pt1 | contig 11769 bp, 8 predicted proteins | sample ETNtaG_18_FD_71568 | JGI IMG/M metagenome (GOLD analysis project Ga0066836, IMG submission 71568) | Marine microbial and viral communities from oxygen minimum zone, Eastern Pacific Ocean - ETNP201302SV91 | ecosystem: Environmental > Aquatic > Marine > Oceanic | place: Pacific Ocean: Eastern...
AAAACGTCAACGTTTGGAAATTTATTGAATGGGAAAACAGCTTCTTTAACAGCAAAAATATTTTTATTTTTATCTTTTAAATTAAATTTTTTTAATTTTTCTCCTGCCATTATTCTCGAAGCAATTTTGGCCAAAGGAATTCCTTTAGCTTTAGAAACAAAAGGTACAGTTCTACTGGCTCTTGGATTAACTTCAATTATATAAATTTCATCATTTTTAATTGCAAACTGCACGTTCATAAAACCTTTAACATTTAAGGCTAATGCTAATTTTTTAGTTTGATTATTAATTTCATCAATTAATTCTTTCTTAATCGCTACAGGAGGTATACAACATGCTGAATCTCCAGAATGAATTCCAGCTTCTTCAATATGTTGCATAACTCCTGCAACAAAAACATCCTTACCATCAGATATCGCATCAACATCAACTTCCATTGCGTTATTAATAAACCTATCAATTAAAATTGGATTATTTTCTGCAGCCTTAAATGCTTCTTGAACAAAATCTTTTAGTTGGCTTTTTTCATGGACTATTTCCATGGCTCTACCTCCTAATACATAAGAAGGTCGAACAACAAGCGGTAAGCCAATTTCAGATGCTATTTTTATGGCTTCATTGTATGTTTTAGCAATTCCACTATCTGCTTGTTTTAATTTTAATTTAATTAAAAGTTTTCTAAATCTATCTCTGTCCTCAGCTAAATCAATTGATGAATATTGAGTGCCTATAATTGGCAAAGAGTTATCATGAAGAAATTTTGCTAGTTTAATAGGAGTTTGACCACCAAATTGTGCAATTATTCCTATTAAATTTCCTTTTGATTTTTCTTTTAAAATTATGTTGTGAACATATTCTTCAATCAAAGGCTCAAAATATAATCTATCACTTGTATCGTAATCAGTTGAAACAGTTTCTGGATTACAGTTGATCATTATTGTTTCAAATCCAGCTTCTTTTAAAGAATAACTTGCTTGACAACAACAGTAATCAAACTCAATTCCTTGACCTATTCTATTTGGTCCACCGCCTAGAATAATAATTTTATTTTTTTTAGAAGGGTCTGCTTCACATTCTGCATTTAATGAAAAATTTCTTTGATATGTAGAGTACATATAAGGAGTGAAAGATTTAAATTCAGCAGCACATGTATCTACTTTTTTAAATACAGGCAAAACTTTTAAAGCAATTCTTTTTCTTCTAACAATTTTTTCTTTTAAATTAGTTAGTTGAGATAATTTCTTATCAGAGAATCCTATTGATTTAATTCGATTAAACTCATTAAAGTTTTTAGGAAGACCTTTTTTAGAGATTTTATTTTCTTCATCTACGATTTCTTTAATTTGTTCTAAGAACCAAGGATCTACTTTTGATAATTTATATATTTTTTTTAAATTAATTTTTTTTCGTATTGCTTCAGCAATTAGTAAAATTTTATTTGGGATATTAATTTTTAATTTTTTTTCTATTTCATTTTTATTTAAATTAAAGATTCTATCTAAACCAGAAAAACCAACCTCTAAGGATATTAATGCTTTCTGAAGAGACTCTTTAAAATTTCTTCCTATTGCCATGGCCTCACCAACAGATTTCATCGAAGTGCCTAATATTGCGGGTGAATTAGAAAATTTTTCAAAAGTAAATCTAGGAATTTTAGTAACTACATAATCTATTGTTGGTTCAAAAGATGCCGGAGTAACTTTAGTAATCTCATTTTTTAATTCGTCAAGTGTATAACCAATTGCTAGTTTTGCTGCAACTTTTGCAATTGGAAAACCAGTGGCTTTTGACGCAAGTGCTGAAGACCTAGAAACTCTAGGATTCATTTCTATAATTACCATTCTTCCATTTTTTGGGTTAATAGCAAATTGGACATTAGAGCCTCCGGTTTCTACTCCAATTTTTCTTAAGCACGCGATAGAAGCGTTTCTCATAAGCTGGTACTCTTTGTCTGTAAGAGTTAAGGCTGGCGCTATAGTAATTGAGTCGCCTGTGTGAATTCCCATAGGGTCTAAATTTTCAATTGAACATATGATGATGCAGTTATCTTTTCTGTCTCTAACAACTTCCATTTCAAATTCTTTCCAGCCTTCCAAGCACTCTTCTACTAGGACTTGATTTACCGGTGACGCATCAAGTCCTTCTCTAACACGCTTGAAAAAATCTTTTTTAGTTTTTGCTATACCACTTCCCAGGCCACCAAGAGTAAATGCAGGCCTGATTATTGCCGGTAGTCCAACTTTATTTAAACTTTTTTTAATTTGTTTAATATTGTTAACTATTTCTGATTTTGGAAGATTTAATCCAATATCGCTCATATTTTTTCTAAATTTTTTTCTATCTTCTGCATTAGAAATAGCTTTTGAATTTGCACCAATTAGTTCAATTTTATATTTTTTTAGCAATCCATTTTTTTCTGCTTTGATTGCTAAATTTAGTGCTGTTTGCCCTCCCATAGTTGGTAAAATTGCATCAGGCTTTTCTTTTACTAAAATTTTTTCTAGAATATCTATTGTTATTGGTTCAACGTAAGTTTTATCAGCAACATCAGGGTCAGTCATAATTGTTGCAGGATTTGAGTTTATTAATATTACTTTATAACCTTCATCTTTTAATGCTTTGCATGCTTGAGTGCCAGAGTAATCAAATTCACAGGCTTGGCCAATAATTATTGGGCCCGCACCTACTACTAAAATTTTTTTAATATCTTTTCTTTTTGGCATTTTTTTTTACTTCATTAATGAATTGATTAAATAAATAGTGACTATCTTGGGGGCCTGGATTTGACTCTGGATGATATTGAACAGAAAAAACAGGTTTATTTTTTAATTTTATTCCTTCTACACAATCATCAAATAAAGATTTATGAGTCATCTCAACATTTTTTGGCAAACTTTCTTTAACTACTTCAAATCCATGATTTTGACTTGTTATCTCAACTTTACTATTAGTTAGATTTTTTACTGGATGATTTGCACCTCTGTGACCCAATTTCATTTTTTTTGTTTTTGCTTTAAGTGCTAAAGCTAATAATTGATGTCCGAGACATATTCCAAATATTGGAATATTTGTTTTAATTAATTTTTGAATTATATTTATTGCGTATTTTCCTGTTGCGGCAGGATCTCCAGGGCCATTTGATAAAAAAACACCATCAGGTTTTAATTTAATAATTTCCTTAGCTGCAAGATTGCAAGGAATTATAATTACTTCACAATTATAGTTAGAAAAATATCTTAAAATATTTTTTTTAATTCCATAATCAATTGCAACAATTTTATATTTTTTCTTTTTGTTTTTTTCAAAACCTTTTTCTTTTTTCCAAGTTTTAAAACCTTTCCATACATATTTCTTTTTGGTCGTAACTACTTTTGCTAAATCAAGACCGTTTAATCCTGGCCATTTAATAGAACTATTAATTAATTTTTTTAGATTAAAAATACCTTTATTATTGTTAGAAATAGTACCTTTTGGTGCTCCCTTATCTCTTATAAAATTAGTTAAGCTTCGGGTGTCTAATCCTGTTATTCCTACAATTTTATTTTTTTTTAGCCATGTATCCAATTTTTTTAAGGATCTATAATTTGAAGGATTGGTTATTTCTGTATTAAAAATAACTCCTTTTGTCCAAATCTTGTCCGACTCGTGGTCTTCTTCGTTAGTGCCAACATTTCCAATGTGTGGAAAGGTAAAATTAATAATCTGCCCAGCGTAAGATGGATCAGATATAATTTCTTGATAACCTGTTAAAGAGGTATTGAAGCAAACCTCTCCTGTTGCATTTCCTTGGTAACCGATGCCGATACCTTTGAATATTGTTTTATTTTCAAGAACTAAAATGCCCGTTGATAAATGTGAAAAGTTTGCTGAGTTTAGTTTTTGCTTTTTGTTCAATTACAACTCATGAGTTAAAGGTTAATACAATAAAACCTATTTTTCCGCAACAGGTCTACTGTATATTTTTAAAAAAATTTTTTCTTTTCAACAAAATTTTTTATAGAGTAGCGGAAAAAAAATAATGCCATTAAGAGTTAAAATTGAAACAGACTACAAAAACAGTCTAAAATCTAAAGATAAAGCGAAAATATCAACTTATAGGTTAATTCTAGCAGGTATAAAAGATTTGGATATTATTAATCGTTCAAGCCCAGAAAAAAAAGATACCAATGATGAAGACATTAAAAAGCTATTGAAAAAAATGATCAAGCAAAGATCGGAGTCTATAGAGATGTATAAAAAAAATAATAGAAATGACCTGTTTGAGATTGAAGAGAAGGAAGTTAAAGTTTTATCAGAATATTTACCAAAACAACTATCAGAAGAAGAAACAAGAAATATATGCAGCGAATTAGTGAAAAAAATAGGAGCTTCATCAATTAAAGATATGGGCAAAGTAATGGGAGAATTAAAGAAAAATTATTCTGATAGTATAAACTTTTCTAAAGCTGGCGGTATCTTAAAAGAGATTTTAAATAAATGAAATATCCAAAAGAATATTTAGATGAAATAAAATCTAGACTTAAAGTTTCATCAGTAGTTTCTAGAACTGTTAATTTAAAAAAAAGAGGAAAAGAATTTGTAGGACTTTCACCATTTAAAAATGAAAAAACACCTTCATTTACAGTAAATGATGAAAAAGGTTTTTATCATTGTTTTAGCACATCTGAACATGGAAATATTTTTGATTTTTTAATGAAGACTCAAAATTTAAAATTTGGAGAAGCTGTTAAAAGTTTAGCAAGCCTTGCTGGAATGCAGCCCTATACGTTTTCTAAAGCTGACGAGGAAAGAGAAAAAAATCGAGAAAAATATTCTTCAATTTACAATAAATATGTTGAGCACTATCATAATGAGTTGATTAATAATGAAAATTTAAAATATGCAATTGAATATTTAGAAAAAAGAAAAATTCCTATTGAGCAAATAAAAAAATTTAAAATAGGTTTTGTTGAAAAAAATCCAAATTTTTTTGAAACTCTTAAAAAAGATTTCGAAGAGGAAAATATTATTGATAGTGGTTTATTTTATTTTGATGAAAAAAGAAAAAAGTATATTGAAAGATTTAGAGAAAGAATTATTTTTCCAATAAAAAATATTTCAGGAAAACCGATTGCCTTAGGTGGTAGAACAATTCAGAGTAGCAACTATTTAGCGAAATATATTAATTCTCCAGAAACAGTTTTTTTTAAGAAGGGTTCAAACTTATATAACTTAGATTTTGTAAGAAAATTATCAAACAAAGTAAGCAATGTTTTTTTAGTAGAAGGATATATGGATGTTATTGGTTTAAGCAATAATGGAATTGAAAATGCTGTAGCAAATTTAGGAACTTCATTAACCGAAAGACAAATTTTAGTTTTAAATCAATTTTTTGAACATGTTATTATTTGTTTTGATGGAGATGAAAGCGGATATAAGGCAGCGTTAAGAGCTGCCGAAAGCGCAATAAAGGAACTGCAACCTGAAAAGAAAATTTCTTTCCTTTTTTTGCCTGATAACGAAGATCCAGATAGTTTTTCTAATAAAAAAGGTAAAGAATACTTTTTAAACTATGCAAAAGATAACTCTATTGCAATTCATAAGTTTATTTTTAATCACTATAGCAATCAAACGGACAATAATCCTTCATCATTAGCTATATTTGAAAAAAAACTAAGATCAATATCTAACTCAATTAAGGATGAGTTCATTAGAAAATATATAATTGAATATTTTTTAGAAAAAATTTCTGACTTAACTCCATATTCAAATAATAGAAGCAAATTCAAAAATAAAAAATCAAGATCATTAAATTCAACTAAAAAACATATGGATGAGACAAAATCTTTAAGCCCAATAGAGTTAAAGGAATTTTCTTTTTTATATTTGGTTCTTGATAATATTGAACTTGTCAAAAATAATACAAAGTTAATTGAAAATGTAAAAATATTTACCAGGGAAAATAAATTGGTCTTTGATGAATTTGTAAATAATTTAAAAAATAAAGAAGAATTTTCTTTTAATAATCTATCTATTGATAAACAATTAATCGATAGAATATTTAAATTTGCCTCTATAAAGCATATAGTTAAGAAGAATAAATCTAATGATCAACAAATCCTTGATTTACTAGAAGAGATAATCAGAGACCTAAAAAATTATGAGCTAGAATTTAGAATAGAGCAGCTAGAATCAAAATTTTCCAAGGATTTAAGCGAGAGTACTTTTAATGAATTAAGAGAACTCAAAAAATTGCAAAAAACCAATTAAAATATTCAAATTAGATATAGATTTTTTCAAATATAGCATTATATAAGTCTTCCGAACTTTAAATTGTTGTGGAAAGAATTATTACCAAATCATTTGCAAGACTCATGGGAAGAGGAATCCATAGAGGTTTCATAACTCATGAAGAATTAAATAAATCATTAGGAAAAAGAAATTTATCACAAGAGAATTTAAATCAGGCATTTATTCATATTTTAGATGAAAAAATTATTCTAGTTGAAAAAAAATCTGATTTTAAAGTTTTAAGAAAGAAAGAATCTTCATCAAAAGAAGATGGCAAAACATCTGAAAAAAGCGATGATCCTATAAGAATGTACCTAAGAGAGATGGGAGGGGTTGAGCTTCTTTCAAGAGAAGGTGAAATTGCAATTGCAAAAAGAATTGAGGCCGGGAAAGATGTAATGTTAAATGCTTTATCTCAAAGTCCAATTACTGCTCAGCAATTTTTTGAATGGAATGAAAAGCTTCAAAAAGATGAAATTTTAGTTAGAGAAATTATAGATATCGACACAAATTATATGGAGGACGAAGAAGACGATAGTGAATCAAAAAACAAAAAATCTAATGACGACAAAAAAGAAGAAGGATCCAACTCAGCAAACAACAATGAAGAAGATGAATTCAACCCAACTCTTGCGGCAATGGAATCTGAAATTAAACCAAAAGTTTTGCAAACTGTAAATGATTTAACTAAAGAGTACAATAAACTTATAAAATATCAGAAAGAGAAATTAGATTCAATTTTAAATTCTAAAACATTTTCTTCATCAAAAGAAAAAAACTATTTAAATATTGTTGAAAAAATTTTAGTTCAAATAAAAACTTTGCAGCTTTCTCCTTCTGTTTTAGAAGAGTTAGTTCAAAAACACTACATAGAGAATAAAAAAATTATTTCTTTAGAGGGAAATTTACTAAGACTAGCTTTAAACCAAAAGATTTCTAGAGAAGAATTTGTTAAATTTTATATTGGTAACGAAATAAATCCTAATTTAAAAACATTTCTAGATACCAACGAGTCATGGAAAAAATTTTTTCAAAAAAATAAAAATGAATTTAAAAATATAAGAGAAAGACTGATAGAAATAAGTAATAAACTTGGAATATCTGTTACAGATTACAAAAAATTAGTTAGTAGAATTCAAAAAGGTGAAAAGGAGTCCAGAATAGCAAAAAAAGAAATGGTAGAAGCTAATTTAAGGTTGGTAATATCTATTGCAAAAAAATATACAAATAGAGGGTTACAATTTTTAGATCTAATTCAAGAAGGTAATATTGGATTAATGAAAGCTGTAGATAAATTTGAATATAGAAGAGGTTATAAGTTTTCCACATATGCCACATGGTGGATCAGACAAGCAATTACAAGATCAATCGCTGACCAAGCTAGAACAATTAGAATTCCAGTACACATGATAGAAACAATTAATAAGATAGTTAGAACTCAAAGACTAATATTGAGTGAATTTGGAAGAGAAGCAACACCAGAGGAACTGGCTAAAAAATTAAGAATGCCATTAGATAAAGTCAGAAAAGTTTTAAAAATTTCTAAAGAACCAGTTTCATTAGAAAAACCAGTTGGAGATGAAGAAGATAGTAGTTTAGGTGATTTCATTGAAGACACAAAAGCTCTAGACCCATTAGATCAGGCTGTAAAATCTAATTTAAGTGAAGCAACCACAAAAATTCTTTCTACATTAACTCCAAGAGAAGAAAGAGTTTTAAGAATGAGATTTGGAGTAGGGATGAATACCGATCATACTTTAGAAGAGGTTGGACTACAATTTTCAGTGACAAGAGAAAGAATAAGACAAATTGAAGCCAAGGCACTTAGAAAACTTAAACATCCTAGCAGATCAAAACAGCTAAAAAGTTTCTTAGAAAGCTAAGGGCCGTTAGCTCAATAGTAGAGTACTGCATTGACATTGCAGGGGTAGTTGGAGCGTAACCAACACGGCCCACCATTTAATATTTATCTTCAATTGATAACTATATGAAAATGATATAAAAAAAATATTTTTGGGCGATTAGCTCAGTTGGTTAGAGCAGTACACTCATAATGTATTGGTCCCAGGTTCGAGTCCTGGATCGCCCACCATCAAATATTTAAATATTTTTTTATTATTTCTTCCCAATTTATTGTTGGAGCCAACCAATGAAGATCCATATGAGATGAATAGCTGGGAATTGATGAAATCAGGCTAGAACCATTTTTCCATAGATCTAAAAACATTTCGTGGTCTTTAGTTTTGCCAGACTCAATAGAATTGAACTTTTTATAAATTTCATAATGTTTTTTAAAAGTTTTAAATTTTACTGCAAAAGAAAGTGTTGTTGATGGCACAGTACGCCAATGACAAGATTTTCCTAATAAAATTTTTGATTGCAATTTTTGATATATTGGTAATTTATATTTGTCAGGATGGTCGTAAAGACTTATATATTCTGGCTTTAATTCAAATCCTTCAAGTAAAATTTTGTTCCAATTGTCTAAATGTAAATAATCATCTTCAATGAAATAAATTATTTGCTCATCTGAAAAATTATTATTTTTAACATGCTCCAGGGTGCTTTCCCAACTTTTTGCCTGAGAGCCACCTTCTATTTTAACTACTTTAAATTCCTTTTCATCTTTCAAAAAATGTTCATCTAAATTTCCATCCATAAGGAAAGTTATATTTGATACATTTCTATCAATTGTGCTCTTTAAGTTTTTGTAACAAGCTTCTTTAGAAAAACCTTTTAATCTTTCTCTGTCTTCACTAAATTTAGAGGAATTACAGTGTCTTGAAAATATTTCAATTTTTTTCATTTTAGATTAAAATTATCACTATCAATTAATGTCATTGCTTCGTTAGCTTCAATATATTTAATTTCACTATTTATTTCTAAAAAATCGTTAAATTTTAATTTTTTCAGATTTGAATAATTTTCAAAATAATTAACTTTTTCTTTAATTTTTTTAACAAGACCAACCCCGTGATCAGCTTTTATAACGTAAAATTCTATACCATCCGTTTTGCAAAGTTCCTGCCCTACCTTCCAAACATCTCCAGACCAAGGAGTTCCCATAGGAGGAACAAATTCTTCCATAAAATTTCTCGGCATTAAATCGTGCACGAACAAATAACCACCTACTTTCAAAAAATTTATTGAATTTATTATGTCTTTTCTACATTGTTCAAAAGTATGTAGTCCATCCACAAACACAACATCAAAAATTTTTTTATTATTAATAAAAAAATCATCAGATGTAGATCTGACATTGCCACCTTGTTTTGGATCTACGCCTGTTTTGTCAATTACAGGAATAGAGTTAAAGCAGTGATTATGGTCTGATCCAATTTCTAAATATTTACAATCTTTAAACTTTTGTGTAGCTCGAGAAATAAAAGAAATTCTATTATAAAGGATATTGTACCAATTTATATCAACAACTGTATCGCAAAATTTATCTTCTAATTCTGCTTTTAAGACACAAGACGATGGAAAGCTTTCTCTTTTAAATTTTTTATAATGTTTTTTTAACATAATTAAATTTTATTTTTTCATTTTTATAAATCTATCTTTAAAATATCTTCTTAAATGTTTTCCATGAAAACCAAAGACATTTTCATTATTTATTCCAAATTCTTTATTTGTTTCAGGGTGTTCTAGCGAAAATTTTGAAGCCAATTCTATTGGTGCAAAATTGATATCTTGGTTTAATAAATCATCATAGAGATAATGGCACATAATTACATCTTCAGTTAATAAGGGAAAATTTAATTTTAATAAATCTATATTTTTTGTAGCAAGGGTAAGCTTTTTACTTCTAAGTGAAAATCCTCCGTTTCCAACTCTATTTTTTTTTAAATTTATCTCTAAATCTTTTTTTGGTTTTATTATTTTTGTCCAAGGAGCCCCAATATAATCATATTTTAAAAATTCATCTGACCATTGACTCGGATTCACAACAAAACTATCAGACTGAACAACAAGACAATGAGAGGTATCAAAATATTTCCATAGATCGTTGATCATTATTTTATTGTAACCATTAATATCTATCTTATGTATTTTTACATGTTCGATTTCTGGAAAATGGATTTTAGGTTTTTCTGATGACAAAAGTTTTATAGAAGCAAATTCTATTTCAAAAGAACTAATTTTTAAGGAATCCTGAGTATGATCAATTTCTACAGATGAGGCTGCAAGTAAAGTTACATTTGGTAATTTTATTTTTTTGATCAATTTTTATGTCTTTGGTAAATTTCAATTATGTTATTTGCTATTGTTTTTTTATTAAACTGTATTTTGTACTTTCTTCCATATTCTAAAGATTTTTCTCTATAATTGTTATATTCTTTTTCAACTTCTTCTATTTTTTTTACAAGTGATTTTGGATCTGGATCACAAAAAAATTCATTTGGAGCAAACTCTTTTGCTGTTAAGTTGTCAGAACACATTAAAGGAACCGAACCACATATCATTCCCTCTATCATTGACAAACCAATACCTTCAGCTTTAGACGGCAATAATACAAACTTTGATGAATTATATAATTCGCTTAGTTTTTCATCTTTTACAATTCCCAAATAATTTCCAAACTTAGGATCTTCTGGACCACAAAATATAATATTTTTAATTTCACTATTATTTTTAAAAGCTTCATAAATTAGCTTAACTCTTTTTACAGGATCGTTAGCTCTTCCCACATATAGAAAATTATTTGTTTTATTAATACTTTTATTAAAAGAAACATCTTTTGAAGGATTGTATATTACTTCAATTTTTTTATTGTAAAACTTTGATAAATCTTTTTTTACTTTATTGCTTATCACAGACACTATATCTGCATGCTCTCTCATTAAAGTTGACTCAATAGTTAGTTTTTTCATAACTCCCGGGAAGTGCCACGGAACATCTAAAAAATTAAAAAAAAGTGTTGCTGTAGGAAATTTCTTTTTAAGCTTTATGCCATTTAAATATTGCCCAGGATCATTACAATAAATTAAATCGGGATTATCATTATTTATTTCATGTCCTAATTCTTGAATACCCTCTCTAATTCTAGTGATTTGACCTGTAGGCCCTTCCCATCCCAGTCCTGTAAATTTTATTTTATTCATAAAATCTATTAATATTAAAAATAAACTTTATAATCAATTTTCTATGATTGTTGATTCTTTTCTTTATTTTAATGAAAAAGAACTAGCTGATTTAAGAATAAAGTATCTTAATGGTGTAATAGATAGCTTTGTTGTTATTGAGGCAAATGTCACTCACCAGGGAAAAGAAAAAGAATGGAATTTTTCAAGTTTGTTAGAAAATGAATTAAAAAGCTATAAAGATAAAATAAAATATTATCAGCTTAATATAGATATAAACAAAGTTAAAAATGATGATGGATGGATCTTTGAAAATGTTAAGGGTGGACTTTCATGGAAAATTGAAAACATGCAGAGAAATCATATTCAGATTGCATGTAAAAATTTTTCTAAAGAAGATATAATTCTTATCAGT
>Ga0066836_10001654_pt1 | contig 11752 bp, 7 predicted proteins | sample ETNtaG_18_FD_71568 | JGI IMG/M metagenome (GOLD analysis project Ga0066836, IMG submission 71568) | Marine microbial and viral communities from oxygen minimum zone, Eastern Pacific Ocean - ETNP201302SV91 | ecosystem: Environmental > Aquatic > Marine > Oceanic | place: Pacific Ocean: Eastern...
ATTGATGGATATGGAATCATGTATTCAATGGGTTCCACATTTCCAATACACTGGGCCTGGTAAATTTGTTTCTCAAGGTCTGTTTTCACGGTAAAAAATTAAGAGGTAAGAATCACCATGCAATTGGTAATTAATACATTAATTTAGGTCGGGCTCATAACCCGATTGGAGCTTTATTGATTCTAAGTGGGGTTTTTTGTTCGTGGGGATCTGGTAGATTTGGATAATTAGTTTAATCCTTTGAAAAAATAATTATAATTTCCTTAGGTTTATTATAATAACTTTTATTTTATTTTACCTATATAATGAAAGCATCAAACCACAATTGATAAATGGATCGTCTTCAGATTTACCGCAAGTTAGTTTTTTCATTCTTTTGTTTGTTATTTTATAAGCAAGAAGTGAATGCTCAGATGAATTATTCAGATGTCATGTTAAATATCGGTGACGCAAATTATGGAATATTTGATGGAGAAGCATCATATGATGAGGAAAAAGCACTAAATCATATTCGTCGCGAGAGGTTTTATCTTATATTACCGAGTGTTATGCGGGAAGCCAAAGTCGATATGTGGATACATGTGATTCGACCTTGGTCCTGGGGCGGAACTGATCCGCTTAGATATGAATTTGGAAGTAAATCTGGTGTATTTATTTTCACCGATCGAGGGGATGAAAATATAGAAAAGGCAGTTTTCCAAGGTGAAGTGCAAGATCCAAGTGCCTACGATATTATTGGTGAAAGGTATAAGTATCGCAGCCAGCAGGATTACGAATTCATGGATTGGTCAGAGGAGAATCCAGGAGAGTCGTATAAGTCGGAATTGGATTTTAGATTTGAAGGGATCGGTGAGTTTATTGCCGAACGCAATCCAAAGCGCATTGCAGTAAATTACATGGAAACTTTGTCTTTTTCTGAAGGATCAGAAACTTTCACGATGGCACTTACCGATGGCATTTCGTATACGGACTATATCCAATTATCCAAATCATTAGGAGATAAATATGCGAAACGGATGGTATCAGCTGAACATCTTATCTTAGACTACTTGTCAAGAAGAGTTGCCGCTGAAGTTGTGCTATACGGTTCGCTTCGCGCTCAAGGCGGGAAAACAAGAACCTTTGATAACATTGTGCCTGGAGTAACCACGCTAGGTGATATTGGTGGTGCCTCAGTAATCAACAAGGATGGCAATGAAAGAAACAGTGATAACTATTTGATACAACGAGGAGACCTTATTATAAGCTGGCAGGGCAACGCATATGTTCTTCGTAAAGGAGAGAAAGATTTACCTTGGTATGTGCGAAAGTTCTGGGATGATGATAAAAAAATTCGTGACATCTTACGTAGAAACATCAAGGTAGGTCTAACTGGAGGAGAAACCCTAAAACTTATCGCCAGTAAATTGGAAGATGCAGGATTTGTTTATACCGACTATCAGGAATACAATAAGTATATAAATCGCCCAAAAAAGACCCAGGTTCATATTGATATGCATGCTGAGGGGAAAGGCATTCTTGCACCTAGAATTTCACCTATGGGTCCTAAGTGGCATTGGGATGCGAAGATCCGACTCTTTCATACCTTTGCTGTCGAGTACATGACTTATATGTATATTCCTGAATGGGGAAGAGCAAATAATTTTAAGGGACAACATTTGTCTGGTTTTTTTCATGATGGTGGAGTGGTGACGGGACGTGGAATGGAAATCCCATACCCGGACCGATCCAACAAGATACAGATAATTCAGTAATACTCAGCCTACAAAAAGTCCATCAAGTATAGTATTAAAAAATGAAAATATAAATAATGAAGGAAAAGTCATGAATAAAGTGCAAATACTTCTGATATTTTTATCCATTCTTCTTCCCAAGAATCTCCACGGCCAGTTTGAGGAACCAAAAGCATCTCCGGAGCTTATGAAACTCATCCGTGAGCAGAAGTTTGATGTAATTCTCCCTAGTGTGATGCGAGATAATGAGATCGATATGTGGATTCATGTGAAAAGAAAACCAGATTTTTTTGATTTTGAGTTTGGAGATAAACCTGGTGTTTATATTTTTACCGATCGCGGTGGTAACCGAATTGAAAGAGCTGTTCTCGGTGGTCAAATTGATAGAGATCTCTATGATATTCTTGCTCCAGAGAGTAGTCTGGGGAAATTCGTTTCTGAGCGCAATCCCAAACATATTGCGTTGAATTACACTGAACGATCTTCCAGTTTCAAGACTATATCGTTGAATGATTATAAAAAAACACTTAAGACTTTAGGGAAAAAATACAGCAAGAGAGTCGTACCATCTGATCGCTTAGCAGCAGACTATCTTGCAGGGAGGGTTATTGCAGAAATAGCACTTTTTGGTAGATTATTAATGATAAGTACAGAGATCATAGAAAGAGAGTTTAATAAGATTATACCAGGGAAAACGCGTCTAAGTGACATCTCGGGGAATGTATTTGTCCGAGATTACAATGGGAACGAAGAGAATAATACTGATTATATTGTCCAACCAGGTGATTTAATAGGCATACTACACGACGCGAATATGATGGATTTTAGTGAACACAATGGTGGGATTGGCTATGTTTTGCGTAAAGGAGAAACAAACTTGCCACCAGAAGTCAAGAGAATCTGGGAACACGCACTTATAACACGTAATATTTTTCGGAAAAATATTACTGCTGGAGCCACAGGGGTAGAACAGTTAGAGATTTTAATTGATAAGTTAGAAGAAGCGGGTTATGTATATATAGATAAGGATCAGTATGATAAGACGGCGGATCCAGAAAAAACACAAGTCCATATCGACTTCCATGCTATGGGTAGAATCATATCACAGGAAGAGGCACCTAGAATTTCACCTACGGGCTGGGGAAAAGATCTTAAGATACCGCTCTATCATACCTTTACTTTTGAATATATGATTCACATGCCTGTGCCTGAGTTCGGAAAGGGAAAACATTTGTATATATGTATCCATGATGGTGTAATTGTTACCGAACGTGGGGTGGAGTTCCCTGCTGCCCCTATCCAAGGTATTAGAATTATCCGATAATATAAAGGTTAAACGAATAGAGAAAACTATATTATGAAAAAAGTAACAATTTTTCCTACTATTGCTTTCATATCCTTCCTTTTCTGGGAACTGGATGCTCAGACTGACTATCCCGAAGCAATGGTTGGTATCAGTCATGCATACTATACTTCATTCGATAGTGACAATCCTTTTGCTACTAAAGAAATGCTAGATCATATACGTCGCGAGAAGTTCGATCTAGTTTTACCTCGGGTAATGCGCGAACACCAAATCGATATGTGGATTCATGTGATCCGGCCTTGGACATGGAGTGGAAATGAATTTCGTAGGCTAGAACATATGAATTTAAATTATAAGAGTATTGATAGTTCAGATCCCCTCAGATATGAGTTTGGTAGCAATGCTGCTGTACTCGTTTTTACTGATCTAGGGGGTGATAGAATTGAACGAGTAGTTTTTGAAGGAGAAGTAGAAGATCCCAGTGCATTTGACATTATTCGTGGTCAATCCACATTTATTAACCAAGAAAACTATGAGATTATGGATTACGTGAAAGAAAACCCAGATCTGGTTCCAGGGTCGGAGATGGGCTATCGTTTTATGGGGCTTGGGGAATTTGTTGCCAAAAGAGATCCAAAACGTATTGGCGTAAATTATGCAGAGACACTTTCTCTTGCTGAGGGTTCGGAGACCTATACACTAGCACTTACGGACGGCATATCCTTTGCAGACCACCTTCACTTATCAAAAACGCTAGGAAATGAGTATGCTAGGAGAATGGTATCGGCCGAACATTTAATATTAGACTATCTTACCAGAAGTGTTCTGGGGGAAATTGTCCTTTTTGGTGGGTCAGGACAGGGATCAGAAGAGGGAAGAATACAGCAATATAATCCGATTGTTCCTGGAGTAACGACACTTATGGATGTAGATGGAGGTTGGTATTGTACGAGAGAATGGGATCATGATGAAGAAGCTTTCACTAGTGTTCCACTACAGAGGGGGGATATGTTTCAAAGTGGACAGATTCCCTACTATATCCTGAAAAAAGGAGAAGAAAAACCGCCTCAAGATGTCTTGAGATTTTGGGATGAAGTTGTTAAAGTTAGAAAAATAATTAGTAGAAATGTCAGAGTTGGTGAAACAGGACGTAAGGCACTACAGCGAATTATAGATAAGCTCGAGGAAGCAGGAATGGCCTACATTGATAGGGACCGATTTGATGTAACCTTGGATCCTGAGAAGACTCAGGTTCATCTTGACCTCCATCAGGTTGGAAAGGGTGTGCTTGCTCCAAGGATTTCTCCTATGGGTCCGCGGTGGCATTCAGATAAAAAGATACCACTCCTTTTAACTTTAGGAGTTGAATATATGGTTCATATGCCTGTTCCCGATTGGGGTAAAGGTAAACATTTATATTACTGCAGTCTTCATGAACGAGGCGTAGTTACAGAGCGTGGAGTGGAGTTTGCTCTTCCACCAGTTTCAGGTATTGAAAGCATACGGTAAAGTTAGCAATGACTGTTTATTAAAGTGATTTTTTAAAATAATAACCCAAATGTATTACAAAGTAATGAACACCGTATCGGGGAACAATTTAATGAGTTTATTTCGGGATTTATTTTCCCTAAGAAGAACTCTGAAAATCTTCATTAGACTACAGATAGTTCTTCTAATGAGGAACCATATATAAAAAGCTCAGACCAACCAGATTATAAATTTAGAGATTATACTACTTAGTGAATATATAACTTCCGCCCAGTAGCGGGGTTTTTTGTTTGTGGGATGATGTGTAGATTTACCTAATGAAAAAAATATTGAATGTAACATTAATTAAGTGCCGAGTTTTTTGATATATTACTCGCTCCATGTTCCATATTTGTTAGGGATAATGAAATAAAACAACTAGAATAAGTTTTTAAAATTGAAAATTGTGAAACAGAGATAAATTACTTTTGATTCATTTTATAAAGATCGTAACTGTTTTTATTTTATTTTTATATAATAAAAACAGTTATCCTAAGAATACTAAAGAGCAGTATGAAACTCTTCGGTTAATACGTCAGGAAAAGTTTAATCATATTCTGCCTGATGCAATGAGGGATGCAGGCGTTGATATGTGGATTCATTCTGTCCAAGGAGGTATACGTGACCCACTAGCTTTAGATATTGGAGGACAAATTTCATTTGGAGTAGAAGATTCTTTAGGATATTATATTTTTACAGATCGAGGTGGTGATAGAATCGAAAGGGCTATTTTAGGTGGTTATGGTGATGAAAGTATTTATGATTATTTTGGTTCTGAAAAGGAATTATTTGAATTTGTGAAAATTAGAAATCCAAATGTAATAGCTGTAAATATGTCACTTGCTTTGCCAATTGCTAATGGTCTATCGCACATAGCGTATTTAAGAATGACTGATGCTTTAGGGAAAAAATATACTAAAAGGATTATTTCAGCTGAAAATGTAATTACAAATTTCCGTGTAAGAAGAGTGCAAAAAGAAATTATAGTATTTGCAAATATTTGCGAAATACAAAGACAGGTAATGGAGTCTTCTCTATTGAATATCTCCCCTAGAATTACAACACGAGGGGAAATCGGTTGGTCAGCAAATGATAAATTAGCGATAAAAGGGTTTCCTCCATCATTTGAAGCAGAGTCATTGTTTTTACCATATATGCCTAGGATTGTTCATTCAGAAGTTTCTGATAATTTTGAAATAAATAATATAGATTATCGATTTCAACCAGGAGATTTCTTATCTTGGGATATGGGTGTAGGTTATTTGAATTTTGGTACTGATTTTAAAAGAGCTGCATATGTATTAAAGGATGATGAGAAAAATGAACCAGTCGGATTAAAACGTGCTTGGTTAAAAGGTTTAAATGCGCGAGAAATCATACGTAAAAACTTTCAAATTGATTTCAATGCTGATGAATCGCTAAAAAATATAGTACATGCTTTAGAAAAAGAAGGTTATATATATACGCCTTCTATGGATGTAGGGACGCAATATAGAGATTTAATAAATAAACTTGGAGATTCAGATGAAATTGGGTTTACCATTGATATGCACGCCACTGGTAATACGAGTATAGGTGATGTTACGGCTGGTCCATCAGTTGCACCTTGGCGCTTTGGGAGATCACATATAAGAGTAGATGAAAATTATATATTTGCCTTGGAATTTGTAATAAATAGTTGGATACCCGAATGGAGTAAGCGTATCAGTATTTCCTACGAAGAAAATGCAATTGTGACAGGTAGAGGAGTTGAGTATATTTATCCTCCTCAAGAAAAAATAATCTTAATCTCAGGAAAATAAAATCATGAGAATATTTAATATTTTTCTTTTAGTATTATTGACTAATATAATTGCAGATGAAATAACGAACATGCCAAATCTACCTGATCCAGTTTATAATGTTAATATACAAAAAAGCCAGATGGTTCCAATGCGGGATAATATTCGTCTTTCAACTGATCTTTATGTCCCCGAAAAAATAGAAGGGGAGTTGCCTGTTATACTTATAAGGACACCTTATAATAAAAACGCCTTTAGAAATAAAGAAGAAAAACAGATAGCATATTTTTTTTCTTCACAAGGGTATATAGTAGCAATCCAAGATTGTAGAGGCAAATTTGAGTCTGAAGGTATTTACTCTCCTCCAGCAGGGAACGAAGCTAATGATGGTTATGATACTGTAGATTGGCTAACAAAGCAGACTTGGAGCAATGGTAAAGTAGGCACATTTGGTTGTTCATATCCAGGAGAAATGCAAATGGTACAGGCCCCATTAATGCACCCCGGTCTTGCTGCTATGATACCGCAAGCAGCCGGAGGAGTCATTGGTGCTGCAAATGGTCGCTATAATTACTGGGCTGGATTTAAAGGTGGGGTATTAGATCATGCTTCAAGTATATCTTGGTATTTCAGAGCAGCTCACAAATACTCCTATAAACCACCACCAGGATTGACAGATGAAGAAATTCTTAATATACGCGAATTTTTTAATCCAGCTGTTACTGTACTACCGGATGTTGATTTTGAAAAATTAAATTGGTATTTACCACTTATTGACGTTATGAATGAAGCTGGAGCGCCTCCTAATGATTGGGTTGATTTAATTACAACAGATTTTGGTGACCCTTGGTGGCATGATGTCATGGGTTTTTATGACGGTGATGAGAAATTTAATGCTCCAGCTATACACATGAGTTCTTGGTATGATTTTAGTGTTGAAGAAACACTTTTTGCTTCTAATTATTTTAGTGATAATGCAGTTACAAAATCTGTTGCTGAAAATCAGTTTGTAATTATTGCTCCTACTGGTCATTGTGACTTTGATGGAGCTGACGAAAATACACAGGTAGGGGATCTGAATATAGGAGATGCCAGATTTGATTATTTTGGTACATACCTAAAGTGGTTTGATTATTGGCTTAAGGGTCAAAATAATTCTGTAACGGATATGCCAAAAGTACAATATTATACAATTGGTAAAAACGAATGGCAATCAGCGGATGCATGGCCGTTACCCGAAACAAAGTTTACAAAATATTATCTTCACAGCAGTGGAAATGCAAACAGCCGCTATGGAGATGGGAACCTTTCTCAAAAACCACCAAAAATTGAAATCTCAGATAAGTATATATATGACCCCGGAAATCCGGTTCCGACAATAGGAGGTTCAAGAAGCGAGCCAGCAGGCGCATTTGACCAAGCAGAAATTGAAATACGGAATGATGTCTTAGTTTATTCGACTCCTGTCCTCAAGGAAGGTATTGAAATCACAGGTCCAATTACTTTAATTCTCTTTGTTTCTTCTTCTGCTAAGGATACTGATTTTACAGCAAAATTAGTTGACGTCTATCCTGATGGTAAGGCTTATAATATTCAGGATGCAATATTTCGTTCTAGATATAGGGAGGGTTTTACTAAGAAAGTTTGGATGGAAAAGGACAAAGTTTATAAGGTTCAGTTAAATCTGAATGCTGCAAGTAATTATTTTGCAAGTGGCCATGTTATCCGTTTGCAGATTTCAAGCAGTAATTTCCCAATGTATGAGCGAAATTTGAACACTGGTGGAAATAATTATGACGAAACTGAATGGATTATAGCTGAAAATACCATACACCATTCCAAAGAAAATCCTTCGCACCTTATTTTACCAATTATAGAAAAATAGATTTACTAACATTTATCTTATCTCAATTTAAAAATATTAATGGGTTTAAATATGAATAAATCTCTGTCAGATTACCATTCTTTGATTGATTTGTTCGAGGAATTTAGGGAAAATATAAAGCCAGTGGTTATAAATGGCTTACCTGATTTCACAACTTCCACAATGGAAAATCAGTATAATGATTTAAAATTACTTCAAGAGCGTTTTGGGAATATTCAAATAAGTGATTGGGATGTTTCAAAACAAGTGGACTATCATGTACTACGTTCGGAGATGAATGGTGTTGAGTTTGATCATAGAGTGCTCAAACAATGGTCGCGTGATCCCGGTTTTTATAATCTGACCGATGGTATTTATCCTCGTCTATTAGTTCACCATTCACGTAGTCTTTCTGATTGGGGTTTATATGAGCCTGAATTCCCACTTCCAACAAAAGATTATGAAGATTTTAAAACAAAGTTGAAAGTAATACCAAAATTATTTGATCAGGCAAAGCATAATCTTACCAATGCTGTTCCAGAACTAGCAGAAATTGCAATACGGGTTAAGGAAAAAGATATCCAACTGTTGGATGGGTTCAAGATTGAATTTTTACATCATCATCAAGAATTAGTGCCCATAGTTGAAGAAGCAATAATAGCTACGAAAGATTTTCGTAATTGGCTCAATGAAAAAAAAAGTGCCATGGTAGGCAAAGTTGGGATTGGTAAGGAAAACTATAATTGGTGGATGAAAAATGTTCATCTTATTCCATATGGATGGGACGAATTTTACACTATGATTCAAAGTGATTATAATCGAGCAATATCTTTTTTAAAAATAGAAGAAAATAAAAATAAGAGTAAACCAGAATATCATATTACATCTACTGAAGATGAGAATTTAGCACGACAAGGAGATGCTGCTCTAAAACTAATGAAATTCCTTAGTGATGAAGAAATAATAAGTATTCCTGATCAATTAGAACCCCTGCCTATAGATCAATATCCACGAGTTTGGGGTTCAAGCGCATATAAGAGACCTGATCATATGGGATTTTTTGAACAGACAAATGATCGTGAACCAATGACAAATATAGCACATGTTTTTTTTGGACATTATTATGTTGGTGATCGAAAAATTTGGTATCAAAAAAGTGATGGACGCTATATTAGAGGTAAAATACGTTTATATGATATACATGAAGCTCGATCAGAAGCATTGGCATTTGGTATTGAAGAGTGGCTGATGCAAGCAGGGCTTTTTGATGATCGCCCAAGATCTAGAGAGATTAATTATGTATGGCAGGCTTTTAGAAATGCTAGGGCATTGGCAGATTTAAAAATGCACAGTAATGAATTTAGTTTGGAAGATGGGATTAACTTTTTTTCTGATAATGTACCGAATAATTGGGCTGAAAAAGATGATGATGCAGTATGGTGGGATATTGAAGAAACTCTAAGGGCACCAGGCCATAGTACAAATTATATAGTAGGTAAAAATATGATACATCAATTAATGATGGAACGCTCAAAACAGTTAGGTTCTGATTTTACATTAAAATTATTTTTTGATGAATTTATGGATGGTGGAATTATTCCTATATCCCTGACTCGCTGGGAACTAACAGGGTATACAGATCAGATAGACGAATTATTGTCTATATAATCTATTAAAAGGAATGATTGAAGAATGTTGATAGATTGGATCATTATTTTTATATATTTGATTGTAGTCCTAGTCATTGGTGCGTCTTCAGCAAAAAAAATATCATCTACTTCAGATTATTTTATAAGTGACCGAAAATTTGGTAAAGGTATGATGGTGCTCTTTACTTTTGGTACGGGAACAAACACTGATCAAGCTGTGACAGTTGCTTCAAAAACTTATACATCAGGTGCTTCTGGGATCTGGTACCAGTGGTTGTGGTTATTTGCAACGCCTTTTTATTGGTTACTCGCACCCCTATTTAGACGAATGCGTGCGGTGACAACAGCCGATTATTTACAAAAAAGATATGGCCAAAGTGTTGCTGTTTTATTTGCAATTACAGGGATAGCGCAATTATCTGTAAATATTGGCGTAGTTCTTAAGGCAACTAGTGCATTGATATATCCTGTCTCCGGAGGCTCTATAAGCCCTGAATTTGCTATAATTGCTACAACAATATTATTTGTGTCCTATGGTGTTTTAGGAGGATTAAACGCAGCCATCATTACGGATGCATTACAGGGCGTCCTAACAGTCATCTTATCATTTTTAATTCTACCATTTGCATTAGATGCGGTCGGAGGTATCGAAGGTTTGAAATTATCTATTAGCGATCCTTCAGTTTTTAAAGTTGTTGCTCCAGGTGAGATTACAACACTATATATTATTGTTATTGCAGTGAATGGTCTAATTGGCTGGGTTACATCACCTTACTCTATGGCTATGTGCGGTGCAGGAAAGACAGAAAAAGAATCGCGTATAGGTCTCGTTGGTGGTATGTTACTTAAACGAGTATGTACAATTGCATGGGTACTGTCAGGACTTTGTGCAATCGGATTATATGCAAATAATTCAATAAATGTTGATCATGTATATGGTCTAATGGCGCATGATTTATTGCCAACTATTGCCCCAGGTTTGATCGGTTTATTTATTGCTTCAATGTTGGCTGCAGTAATGAGTTCTTGTGATGCATTAATGGTCTCAGCATCAGCATTATTCACTGAAAATATTTATAAAACATTCATTAAACCCAATCAAAGTGTGAAACACTATTTGATGGTGGGCAGACTAACTTCAATTTTTGTTGTTTTTTGTGGAATTACCATAGCATTTGGATTATCAAGTGTAGTTAGTGGGCTAGAAATGTTTTGGAAAATTCAGGCAATGATGGGTATTGCAATTTGGGTTAGTTTTTTTTGGAGAAGGGCTACTGCTATAGGTGCATGGGCATCAACAATATGCGGATTTTTAACTTGGTCTTTTACTAGTAAAATTGAATTAATAGGCTGGGATTTTAACGCTCAATTTGCTTCTAGCTTGCCTGAAGTCATGCTTTTTAAAGGCCAATTATCTCTTCCATGGCAAATGATTATATATTTAACATTTTCATTATTTACAATGATAATTATAAGTATTATTACTAAGCCTAGGGATAAGGAAGATTTAGATCGTGTTTACGAATGTCTCCGTACGCCTGTCCTTCCAGGCGAGCCAGAAGTCGAGCCGTTAACACTTCCAACTACTACTAAGCCGGCACCGAGAACAGTTTTAATTAACCATCCTGATTTTGAGATTAATAAACCATCCAAAGAAAGTGTTATGGGGTTTATTGGTGCTTGGATCGCTGTAGCTATATTGATCAAGCTGTTTATTTGGTTAGTATCATAACATTATAAATATCCCGGTCATGCATGGTATACATACAATGATAAAACATATTAATATGGATGTTAAATAGACGAATACTTTTATTAGGTAATTACATAAATTTTTGGAGCACAAGAATTTTCTGAAAGGTTTTATCAAATTCAATATAAATGGAAATTAA
>Ga0066836_10001657_pt1 | contig 11748 bp, 9 predicted proteins | sample ETNtaG_18_FD_71568 | JGI IMG/M metagenome (GOLD analysis project Ga0066836, IMG submission 71568) | Marine microbial and viral communities from oxygen minimum zone, Eastern Pacific Ocean - ETNP201302SV91 | ecosystem: Environmental > Aquatic > Marine > Oceanic | place: Pacific Ocean: Eastern...
GTTATTTCAGAGGTGAATTCCAGTATTATGCAACAATAAAGAGCGAATGGCTTTTTCTGGTTTTTTTAATTAAATGAATTAGTATTTTTTTAAGTCTGCTGCTGTAGCGTGAACTGTTATCTAATTATTGCGGATGAGATTCTATATTTTAAATCATCTCAGTGTGGTGTTTTTTTATATGACTTTTTGTGTGTGTTAGTTTGAAATCATTTATTTAATGAAAAGAAATCTTGGATTTACCTTAATTGAGCTTTTAGTGGTCATAGCTATAATTGCGATCCTAGCAGGAATGTTATTACCTGCTTTGGCCAAGTCGAAAGGAAAGGCTCGGCAGACGGTTTGCATGAGCAATCAAAAACAACTAGGTCTTTCTACCGCTATGTACGCTGAAGACTATGATGACAAGTTTCCGGTTTCAGTGACTCCTCATACAGTACAAAACCATGCGAAATGGCTGACAAGCATGCATGATGTCGGGTATTTGAGCTCTATGGATTTATTTTCAGATCCAGCGGATGTGGAAAGTCCACATAATATGATAAAGCTAAGGAAGCGGAAAATATTAATAGGTAAGAAAAGTCGAGATGTAGTGTTTTCTTATGGCGCAAACGAACAAATGATTGGCCCTTCGAATCAAATTTATAAAAAGATTAATCAAGTGCCTCAGCCTGATAAGATTTTTTTCTTTGGATGCGCAACTTATATGGTTGTTCCATCATGGGATCACGAGCGTGTTTACAATGCAAGTGGTCCACATCAGCCGAGTTCTTCGTCAAATCCTCCAAACGAGCTGTATGCACGTCACAGTTCAGGTAAAAGCAATCGGGCAGGGGAGAAAAGTAAAGGGGGAAGTAATATTACTTTTGTTGATTTGCACTACGAATATAAAAATCAATATTTTATTGATAGGAAATTATGGTGGTTTAAAGATCACAAACCGCTTTAATTGTTATTATTATCAATAAACAAATAATTTTAATTTTCGAATGTATATAGCCCCTTTTCTAAGCTTATTTTCGCCCTCTTAATAGTGCTCTGATAGATTAAAGATTATGGTTCGAGGTGGCGGGTACGATGTTGTAATCCTTGGGGCTGGTGCGGCTGGTTTGTTTTGTGCGATTACAGCTGCAAAGAGAGGGCTTAGTGTCTTAGTTCTGGAGAAGTCCAACAAGGTGGGAAAAAAAATACTTATGTCTGGTGGGGGGCGTTGTAATTTTACCAATCGCTATATTAGCGCTGATAATTTCGTTTCTTCTAATCCTCACTTTTGCAAGTCGGCACTAGCACGTTTTACGCAGTGGGATTTTATCGATATGGTCGAGAGGCATAAGATACAGTATGAGGAGCGAAAACATGGGCAATTATTTTGTGTTAATTCGGCTAAGGATATTCTGGGCATGTTGCTAAGTGAGTGCGAGGCATATGGCGTTCAAATAGAAACTCATATAGAATTGGATTCCTTAGAGAGCGTAAAAGGCACTGGAAGTAGTAGTTTTAAGCTTTGCGTTGCGCAATCAAATCATGGTGTCAATAAGTGCGAACTGTTTGGGAATTCGATTATTGTAGCTACTGGAGCACTTTCCGTTCCCACGCTGGGCGGTAGTGGTAAAGGTTATGATATAGCAAAGCAGTTTGGCCTTAGGGTGCGACCTAGGAGTGCAGGTTTAGTTCCGCTAATGCTCGAAGGGTCAATGAAAGCATTATGCGAGGCGCTTTCTGGTGTTTCTCTTGAGGTTGAGGTTAGTTGTGGGGATAAGATTTTTTTGGAGCAGTTGCTTTTTACTCATCGAGGAATTAGTGGGCCTGCTGTTCTTCAAATATCTAATTATTGGCAACCGGGTTGTGCTGTTGAAATCAATTTGATGCCATCTCTAGATGCAATTCAGATACTTCAGTCTCTTAAGAAGGAACAACCGTCTAGCATGTTGCGAACTGCATTGAAATCGTATCTTCCTAAAGCGTTAGTTTTAGAGCTCCAGCAGTTATTGTGGTCAGGCTTAGCGGATCGTCCATTGGCGGAATTTACTAACAAACGACTTGAGGCTATTGGCAGAAGTTTAAATGGTTGGGTGCTCAAACCTTCAGCCAGTGAAGGCTATCGTACTGCAGAGGTGACTCTTGGTGGTGTGGACACAAATGAATTAAGCTCGCAGAGTATGGAGGCCAAGCGGCAAACAGGTTTGTTTTTTATTGGTGAGGTGGTTGATGTATCCGGTCATTTGGGAGGTTTTAATTTTCAATGGGCATGGTCATCTGGTCATGCTGCTGGATTGTCTGTTTGATTTTTCAATTAAAACCGAGTGAGTTATTTCTAAGCTGCTTTAAAAGCACTTTCAGTTTAGGGTGCGGAAAGGGTTAGGGAGGAAAGTAGTACTGAGGCAATGCCTCAAAAGTTCTTAGCGCCTTAATGTCGCTTTAGTAAATAATTTAACACAATGGAAAAAAGTATTATTCAATCTCGATTATCAGAATTATCAAGAGACAATGAACATCTTTCGAGGTTAGTTGATTTAACTATCTACGATGTTAGTCGTATTGTTTCTTGGGAGCAGAAAAGTAATTATGGTGTGAGTTTTTATGTTTTAGAGCATTTTAATAATAAGCCTGAAAATGCTCTTCATACTATTCATAGATATAACGAAGCAGATATATACGAGATATTGTCAATATTGATCCGATTAGAAAAGCAATTCGACAAAATGAGGAATGCTTATATATCTGTAGAATGGAAATAGTTTTCAATAACTAATAGAAAATTGAAGCCTAGAGTTAGCCTTGCTACAGCCAAAGCCAGAAATGGTTTGGAAGTCTTGTTGTATCAGCATGATGATGCATTTGGGATTTCCATTGGAGGGAAAGAGTTGATGCATTCAAAAGTATCTGCATCTGAAATTTGCCTTGGAGAAATTGGCGTAGAGAATTTAGTTGATGGCATGCAAGCTCATATCCTTATAGGTGGTCTAGGTCTTGGGTTTACTCTTAAAAGCGTTTTAGATCATATCTCACCATTAGTTAAGGTTGATATATTTGAAATAATTCCAGAAATAATTAATTGGAATAAAACATTTTTATACAACTTGAACGGGGCCTTGCTTGATGACTCTAGAGTAAGTGTTGTGAGTGCTGACGTTTCAGATGCTATATTTAATGCTGAGCCAAGTTGTTATGATGTAATAATTTTAGATCTAGACAACGGTCCTGTAGCGATGGTCGATGAAAACAATGCTAAACTGTATTCATATTCGGGAATTAAAAGTATAAATAGAACATTAAAAAACAATGGTAGACTTGCGATATGGTCTGCAGGACCAGATTTAAATTTTGAGAATATTCTGAAGGCACATTCTGTAAGATATTGTACGGTTAAGCCTAAAGTGTACAGAGGGGCTAAGCGAGCTAGGCATTTAATTTATGTGATGGAAAAGCAATAAATCAGTGTTTATGGCTGTAACTGCTCAGTGTTTATTGCGCCTTTGAAACAACAATATCACAAGTGATGCTGACATCGTTAATCCAATAAATAAAATTGGAAGAGAGACTACAACTGAGGCTGTTTGCAATAATTCAAGTGCGCCATTTTGATCATTGCTTCCAGTCAGTTTGCCGAGTGATAGCAGTATGAGAGGCAGGATGCCAAGACCAATTGCCCAGATAACCCGATGCCAGCGGGCGGGATGCTCATGGGGCTTTAGTTTTCTGGTAGCGCATGCTGCTAAAGTATAAGAAGCTGAATCATAGGTTGTTGCGGCAAAGGAGACGCAAAGTAAAAAAAACAGAGGAAGAATCCATTTTCCAGGCGGCAGTGAAGTTATCACCTGGATCACGGTGGCATGCTTGTTTTGGTTGAAGGATTCAATGATGTTTAATCCTTGCTCTTGTTCAAGATGCAAAGAAAACCCTCCGAGAATTATTATGCAGATAGTGCAGCCAGTTGTTCCGAAAAACAAAACCCCCAAGATAAGTTGGCGTAATGTACGGCCGCGAGAAATTTTGCATATGAACATTCCTACAAACGGACCAAGTGCAAGCCACCATGCCCAGTAAAAAACTGTCCACTTTTCGGTGAATTCTCTATTCTGATAGGGATAGCTAATTCCGCTCATTTCTGGAAGATGGGTTAACATAAACAGTAGGCTATTAAGGCCTTCTTTCGCGATATATTTTGTCGGGCCCCATACTAAAATGAATATCATCAGAGCGAACACTAAAAGAATATTTATGTTAGAGAGCTGTTTTATGCCTCGTTCTAGTCCGGCATAGACGCTAAGTGCGATTATGATGACAACTAAAGTGACGGCGCTTAAGGTAAGTTTAAATGATTGTTCTATTTTGAAAAATTCGCCAAAAGATTCTGTGATCAGTGGCGTGGTTAGTCCAATACCTGTTGTTGCTGACCCTATTAGCCCGATCATGAACAAACTATCAATGATTCTTCCTGGTGCTTTTTGTGTGCTGTTTTGTAAAATAGGCCGGCAAGCTGAAGAAAGATTCAGCGATAATTCATTGCGAACGTGATATGAGTAGCCAATACAAACTGCGGGTAAGCAATAGAGTGCCCAGCCGATAATGCCCCAATGAAACATCCCGTATGAGACTGACCATTTTAGTGCGTTTTCTGAAAATGGTTCTATTTTGTAGGGTGGGGCCTTGTAATATTCGATCCATTCTATTGTTCCCCAGTAAAGTATCGTAGTGCCAATGCCAGTTGAAAATAACATAGCAATCCAGCTTGAGGTGGAATGTTCGGGTTTTTCATTTGGAGGCCCAAGCTTTATTGATCCAAATCGGCTTAACGCAATGATTAATAAAAAAAACAGTACGACGATGCCGAACCAAATATAAAGCACGCCTGTTTTACTTGTAACAAACGACAGTGCCCACTTGAGGGCATGCTGGCTATCCTGTGGGGCTATAAGCAGCAGCAGTGTTACAACTGTAATAACAATTCCTGTTAATATAAAAACAAACCAATCTGTCTTAGGTCCCGTGTGTTGCATGGTTGACTGTGGGATTGTTAATCCCCAATGCCATCCCTGTTTTTATCAATAACACCAGACATCGGATTGTTAATGACAGCTTCCCATGCAATCTTCCGGAAAAGTAGATCCACTTTTTTGTTGGGCGGTTTAAGTTTGCCGAGTTTCTTGTCAACTAATGGCTTAAAGGGGATTTCGCCCTCGATGAGTGCAGGTGACTTTTTATAAATAGTAGCATAGAACACATATCCCTCTAGGCGTTCAAAGCCTGGTCCTAGATGCCCAAGTTTATCGCGCCAAATACTGTAGGTCTTGCCTGATAACCATCGATTGATGCCATTAATGCCTGGTAGTTTGCCTTCGTAATAAGCCTTAACCGCCAACACCATGGCATCAGATGTTGGCATTACGTGAACTTTTTTCGGATACTTTTGGTCTAGATTTTTAATTAGTTTCTTAAGCTCAATATCCTTCTCGTTATTTAGTTTAACGAAGGTTTCAATACTTAGATCATCCTCACTCTTAGGCGAAGGTTTCATCTGGCGAAGAGAGGGCCAGGCATCACTAAGATAAAATTCCATATTAGGATTGTGTTTAAGACTGAAATCGATCCAACAGGTGTAATATTCAGGGCGGTCTGCATAATAAGGCCCCCACATCATTGCGTCCCAGCTTCCCGTGGAAATGGCCGCCATAAGTTTGGGTCTAGGTTTGCCTTCGAAATCAAAAATCCCATTCTCCTGTTCCCATTTATAACGAGCACTACCAGTTATTCCTCCCCCAGTATGTGTTCGTAGTGGTTGCTCGAATCCAGCTGCCCGGCAGATTACAGGGAATGTTCTATAGCCTGGGGCCATGAAACTGTGCCCAGTGCCGACGATTCTTAGGGCTCTATCAGGTTTTGGTATCTGAAAGATAGGTTTTAAATCTTTAGGAAACACGCTTTGATATATCTCTTGAATCTTAGCTGGGGTCATATAACAGACTGCATCATCTGGAAAACTTTGCTTTTGCCAGCCGGGGTGGACTTGAAAATCGATTGGCACACCCTGCCTTCGAGATTCCATAAAAGACTTAGCTTCTTTGCTTGTAAGCTTTCCGTTCCCGTCTTTATCAGCTTTAGGAAAGCGTTTAAGCAACTGTTGTAGTTGGGGGGGCGTCTGTGAAAAAGCCAATGATGTTAAAAAAAAGAAGCAACTAAAGATGTTTGTGATCTTCATGATTTGATAAAGTAATGAGTGCAGGGTTAATGGCAGTTAGTCTATAAAAGGTGAATATAGTTGCTCTTAAAAAAGCATAACTGAACGGTGTTGGGTTATATTCATTTTAGCTGGAGAGTTAGTTTTTACTAGGTGGATTTATGTCGACTTTCCAATTTTCATTACGACGCAAGCCGTAGTATGGATAATAGTCCCAAGGGGCATTCAGGCCAAGCGCTCTAGGGTCCTTAGTTTTAACTAAATGCTTCTGTAGTAGTGTTTTCATTTTTTTAAGAACGCTATTAAAGTTAGGATTTTCAGCTAAGTTTACTAGCTGGCCGGGGTCAGCTTTGATGGAATAAAGTTCTTCGGCAGGTTTTTTTTCAAAAGCTAAATCATAAAAATGTTTTAATTTTGGTTCATTTTTACCTTTCATAATCAATGTTTTGGTAGGGGAAGTGTCGACTTCTCCAAATGGTATGTAGCGAGCGCAGTGTTCTCGATCTGGATTGCCAGCCGGCCAACGGTTAGGTTTGTGGTTTTTGATGTATAAAAAATCCTCTGTGCGAATCGCTCGACTTGGAAATCCCTTGCCTCCTTTGCGGCAGCCATCGTGGCGTTCCATTGCTATATAGGCGCTTGTGCGCTCGCGCACTTGGTTGTTTTTAAAAACCTTCATCAAGCTATTGGCTATCATCATTTTGGGGGGGCGCAATCCTGATGCTTCCAGAAAAGTTGGAGCAAGATCGCTTAGGTTTACAAAGGAATTAATAATGCGACCGCTATTTTGAATGCCTTTGGGCCAACGGATTGCTAAGGGTACGCGAGTGCCATCATCATATAAGCTTGCCTTTGCTCTCGGGAAAGGCATGCCGTGATCACTGGTAACTACAACAATAGTGTTATCAAGCTTCCCAGTTGCTTCCAGTGTTTTAATTGCCCTGTCTACCATTCTGTCGAAATGTTCGATCTCCATGTAGTAATCAAGAATATCACTTCTTACAATTGGATCATCAGGGAAAATTGGCGGAACTATAACTTTGGCGGGGTCTTTTCCAGACTTTAATCCTGATCCGTTTTCAAAGCTTCTATGCGGTTCATGTGTTCCTAGCCAAAAACAAAAAGGCTGATTATTGGAAACCTGTTTTAGGAAGACTTCAAAGTTTGCTGCATAATCTTTTTTTGAGACACTTTTCAACAAGGTTGATGACTTCTTGCCCTCATATGCTATTCCCGCTGGATTTACAGTTCGGCCGCCTGGCTCAAGTCGGCCCGGGCTCCAGCCTTTTCCTGTGAACCCGACCGCGTAACCGGCCTCCTCGAGGACTTTAGTATAAGTGGTGAACTTAGCTGGTAATGTGCTGTGGATATTACCTGCCTCTTCTAATCGCCAAATTGGTTGGCCAGTGAGAATTGCACTCCTTGAAGGCCCGCACGTTGGCGCATCACAAAAAGCATTAATAAATCGTAATCCTTCGCGCGCGACTCGATCAAATCCCGGTGTTTTTACGATTGGATCACCATTAGCTGCAGTATGAGCATAGGATTGGTCGTCGGAGATGCAAAATAGAATATTAGGCCGAGAGCTTGTCGCCTGAGTATTAATAGTCTGCACAAACACAGTGGCGATTATCATTATTGAAATATGTTTTATCATATGAAGCAATATGCGTTTATATTTGAATTAATTAAATTTATTTACCAGCAAAAGTAAGTGGCGTTGCTTTATCTGTCATTGATATGAGTTAGAATTCCTGATTATATATTCTTTTGCCTGTTGGCATGATATTTTAGGTTTTTCTAGAAAGAATATATAATGCGAGTTTTTGTGCTGATTTTAATTTGTTTAGTAACTGATAGTTTATTTGCTGATAAACAATTGGTCGTTTGGCCTCAGTTTCGAGGCCCAAATGGTAATGGTAATATTGGTCAATTAAAACATCCTACGAAGTGGTCCATGCAACACAACTTAGCATGGAGTCAGTCGATTCCAGGTGGGGGTTGGTCTTCTCCGGTTGTCGTTGGAGACCGTGTGTTTGTAACAACTGCAGTTGACTCTAATAACACTAAGCCGCTGAATCATGCTGGCGGCGTGCGAAACATGCGGGGCAAGAAGGCTTCAGAACCGTTCGATTTTAAGCTTATGTGTATTGGGATTAAAGATGGTTCTGTTCAGTGGGAAACGAATATAGCCGTTGAGAAACCGAAGTTTCCAATTCATCCTTCTAACACTTATGCAACCGAATCACCTGTTACCAACGGTAAACACGTTTTTTGTTATTTTGCAGCTATTGGCAGAGTGGTAGCCGTTGATATGAATGGTAAGACAGCTTGGGCTGTGGATGTAGGTGCTTTCCCTGGAGGCAATGGTTTTGGAACTGGTAGCTCTCTAGGATACAGTGATGGGAGATTGTTTCTGCAATGTGATAACGACAAGGATTCTTTTGTGTTGTCTCTTGACGCGAATACAGGGAAGGAGTCTTGGAAAAGGAAACGGTCTTCTAGTACAAGTTGGTCTTCGCCTTTTATATGGAAAAATAGCAAGCGAACCGATCTTGTTGTTTGTGGTTCTGGCACTGTTACTGGTTATGATCCTATAACTGGGAAAACTCAGTGGAGACTAACGAATGTTAGTACCGCCTTTACTGCATCACCCGCATCGGATGCATCGCACATATTCCTTGGGAATAGTAGCCCGAGAGGACAAGGCCCTCTCATTGCTATTAATTCTCAGATTAAGGGGGAGTCTAGACTTGATATTAGTAATCTTACAAAAGGTGTGACTTGGGGGCATTTGCGAGGAGGTCCGGGCATGGCTTCACCTGTTGTTAGTGGAGGTTATCTTTATGTATGTAGTCGCGGCTTTTTATCTTGTTACAACGCCAAGAGTGGTGAACGCGTCTATAAGTCTCGCTTACCAAGCGCAAAGTCAATTGCAGCTAGTTCATGGGCCAATGACAAACATATTTTTTTGATGGATGAATCAGGTAAGGCATTTGTTATTGAGTCTGGTGCCAAGTTTAAAGTTATTGAAGAGAACCAGCTAGATGACTTGTTTTGGGCGACACCTGCTGTAGCTAGTGGGGTATTATTGCTTCGTGGCGCTAATAAACTATATTGTGTTAGGGAATGATAAGTGAATTCCGCCGATTGCAATTGTGGAAGTCAAACCAGCAAAGATGAGTGTTACGATGCAGGGCGGAAAAGTAATTATATCCTGGACCGAGTCTGGTGTTTTACAGGAGTCTGAAAAGGTAAATGGTCCATGGAGAGATATTTCTGATAAAAGTTCTCCACATTCCATTACGCCAAATTCCAAGTCTATGCTCTATCGGATCAGGCAATAATACTAAACAGAAAACAATCCTGTACTTGTTTAAGTTGAGCTAACTTTGCCCTTGGTATTAGTTTTGATATTTAGTTGAAAGTTTCGCGGCTTTTACTGGCATTGAGTTCAAGGCTTTTTGAAGGAGCTTTCGAGCGTGATCTGATTCCTTGTTCTTTCCGTTTCTGATTGGATTTACCTCGTGCCGATCGGTTGTGGCGTAAAATGAGCCGTCCCGATATAGCTTATATTTTTGATTTTGTGCCCAAATAATTTCTAGATTGTTTACGCCTTGACCATGAGCCTCCGCGGCTGGTTTAAATTTTGGATAATAATATTGAAATATCCATTCCCGTGGATCTCCTTTTTTACCGAGACACTGAGGCCAAAAGCTTCGTCCATCCAGTTTAACGTTTGGCAATTTTGCCTTGGTAATTTCAGCTATGGTTGGAAGGAAATCAGAAAAATCAACCAAGTCCGAACTAACGTTGCCAGCCGGTACTGTGCCAGGGCAGTTAACGATCAGCGGAACATGCGAGCCTCCGTCTGTAGCGTACGCTTTCTCGCCCTTGCGGGTTCCGTGTTGAAATGGATAATTTAATTTTCTGTTCGTTCCGTTGTCAGTAGTAAATATTAATATTGTCTTGTTTCGTAGATTGTTTTTTTTAAGTGCTGCAACCAGTCTGCCTACGATTTTATCAGCATAGAGCGTCATGTCTCGGAAGTTCGGAAGCGCTTGGCCTTTGTCTTGTGCGGCTTTTCTATTTGGAGGCTTGTTATCGGGTGTCTTTGGAAAGGGGGAGTGAACCAACACCATCGGATAATATACAAAAAATGGCCTGTTCTTATTAGTATCAATAAAATTAATTAGAAATTTTGAAAAGATATCCGGACCGTATTCATCTGTCTTAGTTTTAAGCAGATTTCCGTTCTGCATAATACTAGGATTCCAATATCGCGAACTCCCAGTACCGGGATAATTCCAGAGGCAATAGGTGTCGAACCCGCTCTCTGGGGCAAGTGTTCCTCGTTCGCCATTGTTAAGTTGCCATTTCCCGGCAACGGCAGTTGCATATCCTTCTTTTTTAAGCATATGTGCGAATGTGATCTCGTCCCTATCCAGTGTCCCAAATTGAACATAGTTACGAATCCCATCTCTTCCTGTCATTATTTTCACACGGCTTGGAGTGCAGACGGGTTCTGAGTAGCAATGGGTAAATCTGACCCCCGTTTTTGCCAGTTGATCGATAACTGGTGTTTTGAAGTAATCGCTTCCATAGCATCCGTAATTATCAACAGCAGAATCGTCAGCCATGATTAGAATGACATTGTAATTTTGAGTTTCGGATACGAGTGCTGTTGTAGCTCCACAGAACAAAGCTAGGGCGATAGCTGAACGGTATAACATAGTTGTTTTAGATTGTTTTATTAAAAGTATTCGATGTTATTTTCTTTTTATTAGTAATGATTTCAACTTCGGAAGTAATTTTAATTAATTTCGGATCGGATTATAAAGTCCGCCGCCGCCAGAACTACGACTGCCATTGTGATTCATCAAAAAAAGAGACTAAAGAAAAATAAATTAATCAATACGAAATTACGAGTAGCTGTAAGATTTGGTAGATTAAGCCATCATGGGACAGTAGGGATCTCTAGTCGAAAGAACGCTGCTTGATTAATTGCATGTTTAAAAGGGATAGTAAGTTCGGCAGCTCCTCCGACTGGAGTAGAGTAGGGTGCACCTATATGCTTCCAAGGTCCCAGTGCTTTTGAGCTATGGTGTAATTGATACTTTCGATGGGGGGCTGCAAAAAAATGAACAAATAATTTTTTTTCAGTCTTATCCAATTGAATCATTCGTATTTCTAAGCGGCTTTTTATATCCTTTGGAATGGTGCCAGCAGTGTACTCGGCTAGGTTGTTCATGTCGTCGTTGTCTGGATCGGCATCTGGTCCAGAGACCAGTGTTTGACTTAGCTCTTCCGTCGTAAAGTGGTTGCGGAGCCAAACATTATACGGATCGGCATCGTCACGTCCTGGCGATCCCCCAATTATTGCACAAGCGCGCCAGTTTTTTGGGGCGTTTGGATTTGGGTTCGTATTTGTGTGTCGGGGCACTAGTGAGAATCCGCTGCCGTCGGCGCTCGAGGGCCAGGGAGGCTGATCGGAATAGGTGAGGCTGAGGAAAGGGTTATTCAAGTTATCAATTAATTCGATTTTTTCTGAACTGTTTGAAAGTCGCCCATCG